>ENA-OUNI01000074-OUNI01000074.1-human-gut-metagenome-genome-assembly--contig:-NODE-74-length-37830-cov-2.731613_pt1 | contig 37830 bp, 43 predicted proteins | sample MGYA00242499_ERZ504580 | MGnify/ENA primary metagenome ERZ504580 (study PRJEB26092, sample SAMD00036315) | human gut metagenome | host: Homo sapiens | study: EMG produced TPA metagenomics assembly of... | reverse complement strand
CATCGTCTCTACTACCATTTGCTTGAATTCCGGTGTGTAGCGTTTGTTCGGTATTCCTTTTGGCATAATAAAGCACCCCACTTGTTATCCAGTATACCATACTGTCTAACAATTGGGGTGCAGGTCAGATTGATCATACCCGGGATTTTATCTTTTTCATCTCCCGATCATATTTCTTTTTCGCACAGCCGGTTAAAATGAGCAGCATTACATCCCTAATTTTTTCGCAATATCCCTTGCCACAACAATGCCTGTCACGCTTGCCTGCATCAAGCCGCGCGTGATTCCCGCGCCGTCGCCGATCGCGTAAAAATTTTCGACTGCTGTTTCAAAATTCTGATCTACCGCCAGCTTGGAGGAATAAAATTTTACCTCCACGCCATAGAGAAGCGTATTCTTGGAGTAAAGCCCCGGGGCAACATTGTTAAATGCACGCAATGCCTCGATGATGCTGGTCAGATGGCGATGCGGCAACACAAAGGACAAATCGCCCGGCACGGCTGTCGTCAGGGTTGCCCGGGTTGTTGATTTACGCAGGCGGGATTCATCCGTCCGGCGGCCCATCAGCAGGTCGCCCAAGCGCTGCACCATAATCCCGCCGCCGGTGAGCATATTCCCAAGCTGCGCGATATACCGCCCATATTCAATAGGCTGGTTAAACGGCTCCGTGAAGGAGGTCGAAACGAGCATGGCAAAATTTGTGTTCTCCGTATGGGAGGCCTCGTCCGCATAGCTGTGCCCGTTGACAACAGCGATACTCTGGTTAAAGGTGTTATGAAAGCCCGGATTATAGTGCTCTTCGCTGACGATTCCACCGGGATTCATGCAGAAGGTGCGCACCTTATTTTCGAACGTGTCGGAATAATAGACCATTTTTGCCTCATAAAGATGCTTTGTCAGATTATCCATTACAGAATTCGGCACCTCAACGCGCACGCCGATATCCACCTCATTGTTGCGCGTGGAAATATCATGCTCATGCGCGATGCCTGCCAGCCATTCCGCACCGCCGCGCCCAGGGGCAGCTACCACATAATGGGCGGAAATATCCTGCGCATTACCGTCTTTATCCGTCAGGCGCGCGCCAGTCACAATACCGTTCTGGTTGATGATGGGATCGGCATGCGTACGCTCCAGGAAGGTAAATCCGCTAATCTTCCTCAAATGGTCATACATAGCCTTAAGCACTTCATAGGAATACTCTGTGCCCATATGGCGCACCGGGCAACGCACGAGGTGAATATTGTATTTGCTGCACTCATATGCAATCTCATCGGATTTTTTATCATTGAGGCCAAACACCTCTTTCGCGCGCCGAATCGAGATACATTGAATCTGCATAGTGGATTAATGTGCGCACTTCGTCCACGGAGAGATAATTGACAAGATTGCCGCCGACTTCTTCTGAAAGGGAAAGTTTTCCATCCGAAAATGCGCCTGCGCCCGCCCAGCCGCTCATAATGTTGCAAGGATTGCAGCGCACGCACACGCCATGTTTACGCGCGGGGCAGCGCCTGTGCTCAATATTGATACCTTCATCCACAACCAACACACGCAGCGTTTCAGGGGCGTGCTTATAAAGCTCCAACGCGGTAAAAATACCGGCTGGGCCTGCGCCGATAATGACAACGTCATAATGTTTCATGATAACGATCTTCCACTCCAAAGCCTTTCGGCTATAATTTGGTTCTCCGCACAAAAGAAAGCACGAATAAAACCATATTATTATAGCATTTTATAAAACGCCCTGCAAGTGGTTAAACTAAGTTCCAATTTTGACCTGTGTGTTTTATTTTTCTTCAAACGCATCAACCACATAATATTTCATATCTTTCTCCCTCCTTCAGCCATAAAAAATAACCGCTGGGCCAACTGCGCTTCATAATAAAAAGATTTTGTTACTCGCTTCGCCCCATAATAAAAATCCGGCCGCCATGTTGATATGGCAGCCGGATTGAAAATTTTTAATCAGCGGATTACACGGACACGGACAATCCCTTCGATCGCACTAAGAGCCGCAAGCGTATCGTCTCCAATCGCATCGTTCGTATCGATCACGGTATAGGCAAATGCCTTTTTGGATTTGTTGATCATGTTATCAATGTTCACATTTTTCTCCGTCAGCGTTGCCGTAATCTGATTAAGCATACTCGGCACGTTTTTATGGATTAAGCAAATCCGCGTATCCGCGCTGCGGGGGAGCACCACATTCGGCAAATTGACGGAATTGCGGATGACGCCTTCCTCCAGATAATCCTTAAGCTCATCCGCTGCCATTGCCGCGCAGTTATCCTCTGATTCCGGCGTAGATGCGCCAAGATGCGGAATCGCGATTACGCCGCTCTCACCGATCAGCTCATCTGAGGGGAAATCGGTTGCATAAGCCGCCACTTTGCCATTTTGGAGAGCTTCCAGGATATCCTTAGAATTGACCAGGTCGCCACGCGCAAAATTGACGATGCGCACGCCGTCCTTCATTTTCGCAATCGATGCTTTGCTGACAAGACCACGAGTCTCCTCCGTCAGGGGAACATGCACGGTAATATAATCGCTTTTGCAAAATATCATCCAGGCTTGTGGCATGCTTAATATCACGGGACAGGCTCCACGCGGCGTCTACAGAGAGATAGGGATCATAGCCATATACTGCATGCCTAAGCTCTTTGCTGCATTTGCAACCAAAATTCCGATTGCGCCAAGGCCGACAACACCCAGCGTTTTGCCCTTAATCTCCGGGCCGGTAAAGGCCGATTTTCCTTTTTCGACCAGCTTGCCGACCGCATCGCCTTCGCCTTTCAGCGTTTTACACCAATCAATCGCAGGCACGATCTTGCGGGAGGTGAGCAGCAGGGCACAGAGCACGAGCTCCTTTACCGCGTTGGCATTCGCGCCAGGCGTGTTGAAAACCACAATGCCTTGTTCGCTACAGGCATCCACTGGGATATTGTTAACGCCTGCGCCTGCACGGGCAATTGCCACCGTTTTTTGATCGAGCTCCATCTCATGCATGGAAGCCGAACGAACCATAATCGCATCCGGCTGCGCAATTTCATTGCCATGCGTGTATTGCTCCGCTGGCAGCCGATCAAGGCCTGTGGCGGAAATTTTATTTAATGTGAGAATTTGATACATGATAATTTCCCGCTTTCTGCTAGACTAAAATTTATTTCATTACGCATTTTCTGATTCGAATTTCTTCATAAACGCAACCAATTTTTCCACGCCCTCAATTGGCATTGCGTTATAGATTGACGCACGCATACCGCCAACCGTGCGATGACCCTTTAAGTTGACAAAACCAGCGGCAGTTGCTCCTTGATGAATTTTGCGTTAAGTTCGTCGCTATCCGTCACAAAGGGGACATTCATCAGGGAGCGATCCTCCGGCACAACCGTGCCGCGGAACATCTTGCTCTCATCCAGGAAATCATAGAGGATTTTTGCTTTTTTGACGTTTGCGCTCCCTCATTGCCTCCAGGCCGCCAATGGATTTGATCCATTCCAACACCAGCTTACAGATATAAATTGTATAGCAAGGGGGCGTATTGTACATCGAGCCGTTATCTGCATGCACCTTATAATCAAGCATCGTGGGCGTGATGTCGCGCGCGTTTCCGATCAAATCCTCACGGACGATTACGATTGTCAGGCCTGCGGGCGCCACATTTTTCTGTGCGCCGCCGTAAACCATGCCGAATTTTGTAACATCCAGCGGCTCAGAAAGGAAGCAGGAAGAGATATCCGCCACCAACGGTACGTCGCCTGTCTCCGGCAGATCATGATAAACTGTGCCATAGATCGTATTATTCATGCAGATATAGAAATAATCCGCATCCGGCGTGAAATCTGCTTTGTCGAGCTTTGGGATGTAAGAAAAGGTTTTATCCTTTGATGAGGCAACAATATGTGCATCGCCATATTTGCAGGCCTCTTGATAGGCCTTATTTGCCCACTGGCCGGTGACAACATAATCCGCCTTGCCGCTGCCATTCATCAAATTGAGCGGGATTGCAGCAAACTGAGTAGACGCGCCGCCCTGTAAAAAAAGCACCTTATAATTTTCCGGGATATTCATCAACTCGCGCAGTAGGCTTTCCGCGCTACGGATAATTCCCTCATATTCTTTTGAACGGTGGGACATCTCCATAACGGACTGCCCACAGCCCTCATAATCGAGCATTTCATCGGCTGCTTTGCGCAGCACTTCCTCCGGCAGCATGGACGGGCCGGCAGAAAAATTGTAAACTCTGGACATTCTTTCATTACCTCCACTGATTCATATGCGTGATTGCCTTCTATTATATCGATACCAGCGTTAGAAAGTCAATAGATTGATAATTTTTTAACAACTATTTTTTAAAAAAAAATTTGTTTATGTCTAAAACTTGTCCATATTTTTAACAATAAATTAAATAGAGTTGCCTTTCATTTTTTATCTCTGTTGCTCTATGTTACCGCCCAATTTTTCATTATAAAAATTTAGAAAAATTGGTTTTCATAATAAAAAGCCCTTTATTTTCTATGTAAGCGCTTCTCTTTTCAAAAACAGAAAGCCAGAGTTAAAACTCTGGCTTTCTTTCACAATCTAAACGATTTCTTTTTATTCGCTTTTTGGCTCAATTTTTCCATAGAGAGGAGCCGCCCCTACATCCCGATGCGGAGCACGGGAAGGGGATGGCTGGTTCTTCTCTCTAGATGAATGATTGTTAAAATCCCGTTTTGGGCCTTTTATATCACGCCCACGGCCGCCACGGTTATTATGATACCCCCCGCGACCACGATTCTGATTACCACCGTGCGTGGGTTTTACACCTTCTTCAAGAGAAATAACCACTCTGCGATCGCTATCTGATCCGATCGAATGGGATTTGACGCCTTCAATCTCCTGGATTTCCGTATGAATCACGCGGCGTTCATAAGGATTCATTGGCTCTAATACAACATTACGGCCGTATTTCAACACTTGGCTTGCGCTTTTACGGGCAAGGCCGCGCAGTGTTTCATCCCGTTTCTCTCGATAATCGCCCACATTTAGGGAAACACGGATATATTCCTCTGTACCACGATTGGCGACCAAGCTTGTCAGGTATTGCAGTGCATCGAGCGTTTCTCCCCGGCGGCCAATGATGGCGCCATGATTTTCGCCGCATTCCAGATCAAGCCTATAATGGCCATCTTCCTGTATTTCCTTTACCGTTACATCCGGGATGCCCATTCCGTCCAGAACACGTGTGAGATAATCGATTGCTTTCCCCGCTGGAGACTCTTCATAGGACGCTCGTACTTTTGCAGGCGCGCCTCCAAAAAGCCCAAAGGTTTTCTTCACTGGCATTTCCAGTACTTCGATCTTTACCTCGACATCCTCCGGCGCTGCAAGCTCTGCAACTGCTCTTGCCCGCGCCTCTTCAATCGTGACGCCTGTGCAGATTGCCTCTTTTAACATGTCCTTCACCACCTGTTATCGTTATGAACCGGCGCGCATTACGCTTCCATTTCACGCTGCGCGATCCGTTTCATATTTTCTTCTTTAGAACGGCGGTTGACCGTTTCTTCTACCATCATTTTTGCTATGATCTTTTTAGGGCTATGTGTATAATTGAGCAGGATCATCTGCGCAAATGCAATGATATTGGACATAATCCAATAAATACCCGCCCCAGCGGGGAATTGGAACGCGATCACAAGGGAAAACAGCGGCATGCCAAAGGCCGTGCAGCCCATCATCGGGTTTTTCGCCATTTCGGGATTGGTCTGCTTCTGGCGGATCCAAGTATAGATACCGGACGCCATAGCCGACAGGCCAGAAAAAAGAGGAACAAGCAACAGAATCAATTCCTGTTTGCTGGCAGACCCAATATGAGAAAGCGTCGCTACGCTGGGCGTTTCCGCAAGTGGAATGCCAAACATCGTATAATCGAAGCCGCGCAGCTTATCAATAATTTCAGCGGATAGATTCGGGAGCTTTGCAATCACCTCGTCTAGATGGTTGAACACCTGAAGCTCCAGCAGATTCTGCTTGATAGAAGTATCTCCCAAAAGACCCTGGACGATCTTCGTCATTTCACCAACCGTATTGGAATCTACGCCTAGCACATATTGGATTGGATAATAAATCACACCCAACAGGCCAAAATAACCGGCAGCTGAATCAACATTGGCAGGCAGCCGGCGCTCATGGGATTATAGCCCTCGCGCGAATAAAGGGCCTGCATTTCTTCATTGAGCTTGACCTGATTGCCCTTATATTTTTCTTGCAGTTTTTTGATTTTCGGCTGCAACCGCATCTGCTTTGCCGTGCCCTTTTGCTGGCTGATGGAGGAGGGGAGAAGAATCAGCCGGAATAAAAGGGTGAATAGAAACAAAGCAAGTCCGTAATTACTCACCAGATCATAAAAAATCCGGAAAATAAACCAAAGGGTGTATATAAAATACTCATGAAAGGCCTCCATAACGTTCAATGAGGTAGCATTCCTGCAAAAACCTAAACCGTTTCCTCAAATTTCTCCATACAAACCTTTTATAAAAACGGCGATAACGGCAATTTAACAATTTGTTTTTTTAGCAAACATTCTATTCCTTTATTTTTTAGGAGGCACAGGATCATATCCACCCGGAAAAAGCGGATTACACCGCAAAAGCCTCCACAAGGCCAGTGCACCGCCCTTACATGCGCCAAAACGCTCAATTGCCTCCACGGCATACTGGGAGCAGGTAGGATAAAAACGGCAGCGTGGCGGAAACAAAGGCGAAATTTTTTTTGATAAAAACGAGTCATGGAAAGAAACGCTTTTTTCATAGATCCTTTTTCTCCTTGGAGGGGATCACGCCCGCCGCGCAGAGCTGCTTTTTCATCACTTTCTCAAGCTCCGTGCTTTTGATCCACTTCGTACGGCCTCTGGCAACAAAAACAATATCCCAAATTGCCTAAAACCTCTTCCGACAAAGCAAAAAAGGCTGCACGAATCACGCGCTTCGCACGATTACGCTCCACTGCATTGCCGATCTTCTTGCTTGTTGTGATCCCAAACCGGCAAATTCCCGCGCGTTTCTCATTACATAGGTCACCAACGCAGGATGAGTAAACGATTTTCCCCGCATATATAGGCGGCGGAAATCTGTATTTCGATTCAATGAAATATAGTCAGCCAAAACGATCCTTTCGCTTTCAAGGGCATGCAGAAAATGTGCTGCTGCTTTGCTTGAAGCAGCAGCACATAAAAACTGCAATTAATAGGTCAGCTGCTTTCTGCCCTTTGCCCTGCGGCGGGCAAGAACCTTGCGGCCGTTTCTATCGGCCATTCTTTTGCGGAAGCCATGCTCCATCTTCCGATGCCTTTTTTCGGCTGATACGTTCTTTTCATAATTTTCTTACCTCCATTCCACCGGGGTATCCTTTTGCATTTTCTGGCGAATGGTTTCTCCGCCGGAAAAATACAGTATTCGCTTCTATGCAACCTTGCAGAGATTCATTATATATCAGACCTTCTCGCCCTGTCAATCTTTTTTTGCAGAAAACCTTTCTATTTCAGTCTTTCTTTCCACAATCCATCGGAAAGGTTGTTGAAAACCACGCCATTTTGTGATAGAATTAAATAGATTGAGCAGGAATAGCAGATGAAAAAAATTCGGCGTTTTCAGATACCCGCCTGCACCCTTTTCATCCCAATATACAACTGCCGTAAAACATAGAGGAGCGGTCAAAATCATGAATTCCTTCTGGAGATTTGGAAATCGGTACAGGATTATTGCAAAACGCAAATTACAGAGGTAGCCTTTAATGTTTGGATTGCGCCGCTAACGCTCGTCCGTCTAGATGACAGCACGGCTTTGTTAACGATTGAAGACACCTTTAAAAAAGAAATTGTCGCCGTTAAATTTAACGATCTTCTCTGCGAAGCGTTTGAGCAAGTGCTAGGTTTCCCGGTGCGTGTAGAAATCATTGTTGCAGACGAGGTAAAAGAACCGGAATCGGAACCAACACAAAGTGAAGAATATGAATATACCTTTGAAACCTTTATTGTCGGCTCTTCTAATAAATTTGCCCATGCGGCTGCCCAAGCGGTTGCAGCAAATCCAGGCGGCGCATATAATCCACTTTTTATCTATGGAAATTCCGGGCTGGGCAAAACACATCTTCTCAATGCAATCTGCTATGAAATCCGCCTTTCAAACCCCAATTCAGATATTCTCTATGTACGGGGCGAAGATTTTACAAACGAGTTGATCACATCTATTGCAGAAAAAAAGATGATTGATTTTCATAATAAATACCGGAAGGTTGATGTTTTACTTGTTGACGACGTGCAATTTATTTCTGGTAAAATCCAAACGCAGGAAGAATTTTTTCACACCTTTGAAAATTTATCTCAAGCAGGCAAGCAGATCGTTTTAACCTCTGATCGGCCCCCCAAAGAAATTTTAACGCTGGAGGACAGGCTCCGTACCCGGTTTGAATGGGGTTTGCTTGCGGATATCCAGCCGCCCGATCTTGAAACGAGAATCGCTATCGTGAAACGCAAGGCACAGCTTCTCAACATTGGCCTTCCAGATGATGTAACCGAATATATCGCCCAAAAGCTGAAAACAAATATCCGCCAACTAGAGGGCGCAGTGAAACGGATGAAAGCCTATCATTCTATTGAAGGCCACCCGCCTACGATTCTTTTGGCCCAAAGGGCAATTAAGGATATTTTAAGCGACAGCCAGCCTGTTCCAGTCACCGTGGAAAAAATTATTCAGGAGGTAGCCAGAACATATGGCATCACAGAGGAGGATATCCGCTCCAATAAACGTGATTCCACTACCTCTAAAGCACGGCAAGCGGCGATGTATATTGTCCGCGAAGTAACCGGCCTACCAATGAAGGCGATTGGAGATGAATTTGGAGCCGCGACCATTCCACCGTTCTTTATACACTGACAAAAATTGAAAAAGAAATGGAAAAGAACCCCTCCTTAAAAGCAACAATTTCCGATACCATTAAAAATATACAGGATCAATAAATCCCCGATTGGAGGAATTTTTTTCCACTCTTTTATCCACATTCCACAGTGCCTTTTCCACATAGATGTTTAAAAAAAAGAAGTTCACAGCAGTTTTCAAAATCTATCCCGCGTTTTTCCCCAGAGTCGAATTCCATTCTTTCCCCGCTGGGAAAAGGAAAAAAACTGCTTTTCCACCGTTTCCACTGCCCCTATGACTAATACTATTTATAAGAATGATAAGATACCCTTTCTTTTTCCAAAAACCATAGCGCGATATACATTACGATTTCAGAAATATAGGAGGAACCCACATGAAAGTAATCTGCGATGCGCTTGCTCTAGCGGAAGCTTGCAGTAATGTTCAAAGAGCTGTGTCTACCAAGGCCTCTATTCCGGCTATCGAAGGCATTTTAATGAAGGCCGAGGATCATGAGCTAACTTTGACCGGATATGATTTAGAGGTTGGAATTACGACTTCCATTGAAGCGCGCGTAGAGCAGGAAGGCAGCATTATTCTAAATGCTAGATTACTATGCGATATTCTACGCCGTCTCCCTGGGGAGAGTGTTTCCGTTGAAGCAGATGAACGGCAGATGACGATCATCCATAGCGGCGAGGCGGAATATAGCCTAATTGGTATTGCGGCGGATGAATATCCGGAGCTTCCTTCTGTAACGGGTGGTTACCCTGTAACCATTGCAGAAGAACTGTTGAAAAATATGATCCGTCAAACAATTTTCGCTGTGGCGGTCAACGATAGTAAGGAAGTTCATAAGGGCGTAAAATTTGAAGTGGAGAATGGCACAATCCGCTTGATTGCCGTAGATGGCGTGCGCCTTGCGGTACGCACTGAGCAGATTGATTATAGTGGAACGGAAATTTCCTTTGTCGTTCCCTCCAAAACCCTCTCTGAGGTGACAAAGTTGCTTGGGGATGAGGAAGGCGTTGTTTCTATGGGCGTTGGAAACGTCATATCGTGTTCGAGGCGGGCGGTTATCACATCATTTCCCGCTTATTGGATGGCGATTTTCTCGATTATAAAAGCGCGATTCCGTCTAATAATGCCACGCATGTTCGGGTAAACACCAAATTGTTTATCGATAGTATTGAGCGCACCTCTCTTTGATCACAGACCGCCTGAAAAGCCCGGTGCGTTGTGTGTTTGATGAAATACAATCCGCATCTCCAGCATCACTTCTTTGGGCAGCGCAAATGATAAATTGATGCGGTGATTGATGGCAATCGAGTGGAAATTGGGTTTAACAATCGCTTTATGCTGGAGGCATTGAAGGTAGTGGATACAGATGAAGTGCGTATCGAGCTTAACGGCGCGGTATCGCCCATTTTGATTCTTCCGCCGGAAGGTGATAGCTTCCTTTTCCTTGTTTTGCCGGTGCGTTTGAAAAATGAAAACTGAAGGTTGATAGGAGCATAAGCTTATGAAAGTAAAAGTCAGGGTGGTGCAAAAGGGGAAGCCTCTCCCACCGGAAAAAGTGTGTATTTCAACGGAATATATCCGCCTTGACGCTTTTTTAAAGCTGGCGAATGCGGTGCAAACCGGCGGCCATGCCAAAATAGTGATTCAAAATGGAGAAGTGGCTGTGAATGGTGAGGTGTGCAAAATGCGGGGAAAAAAGCTGCGGCCAGGTGATGTTGCTTCTTTTGAGGAAAAACAATATGAGGTATCGGCCTTATGAAAGTGACCAGGCTTTCCGCGATTCATTATCGAAATTTGAAGGAACTTGAGATTTATCCGCAGGAAGGCGTTAACATCATTTATGGAGAAAATGCGCAGGGAAAAACAAACCTGTTGGAGAGCATCTGGATGTTTACCGGTTGCCGTAGCTTTCGCGGTGCAAAAGATGCAGAGCTGATATCGCTGAAAAATGAGGCTGCGCGGCTTGAAATGGATTTTTATGCAGAGGGACGGGAGCAGGAGGCTACCCTTCTTCTAGATGAAAAACGGCATGCTGTTTTAAATGGGATACCATTGCCGTCCGCTTCTAAATTGATGGGGGAATTTCGCGCGGTTGTATTTTCTCCAGCTCATTTATCTTTGGTGAAAGAGGGGCCTGTACAGCGTAGGCGGTTTTTGGATTTGGCGCTGAGCAGTTAAGGCCGCGCTATGCATCACTGCTCAGCCAATATAACCGGGCGCTTGCACAGCGGAATATATTATTGAAAGATATTGCTTACCATTCAGAATTAATGGATACACTTGCTATTTGGGATGAGAGGCTTGCTATGTTGGGCGCTCAAATCATCTATCAAAGGCGCTCTTATGTAGATCGTATGCAGGAAAGCGCGGTTGCTTTCTACCATGGTTTATCCCGTGGCAGGGAAGAACTCAGCCTTGCCTACGCCTCTTCCATAGAAGGCCGGTCAGCAGAAGAGATCGCTTATGAGTTAAGCGAAAAGCTAACGAAAAACCGTGCGGAGGATTTAAAAAATGGCAGTACTTCCGTTGGCCCGCACAGGGATGATTTGGAGATTTATGTGGATCAATTATCGGCTCGTATCTATGGCTCCCAGGGCCAGCAGCGCTCCTGCGCGCTTTCTATGAAACTCAGTGAGGCGGCGTTAATCCGCGAAATCACAGGGGAACAGCCGGTTGCTTTGCTCGATGACGTCATGAGTGAGCTGGATGCGGGCAGGCAGGATTATATTTTGAATCATATTGAGGGTTGGCAGGTATTTATCACCTGTTGCGAGCCGTCTTCCCTACTCCGTTTGTGTGATGGAAAAACGTTTTCCCTGCATAGCGGATCTTTGGAAGAAACAGCATAAATGAGAACCAAGTATCATTCAAAGAAAAGGGGCGATGGCATTGTATCTGCATTTGGGACAGGATACGGTTGTTACGCTGGATGAAATTATTGGTATTTTTGATTTGGATACGACAACTGTTTCGAAATCGACAAGAAATTATTTGACGAATGCGGAGAAGGCCGGGGATGTGGTCAATGTATCAATGGAGCTTCCCAAATCCTTTATTGTTTGCGCAAGCCATGTCAGCCAAGCGGCAGGATGATTTATATTTCACAGATTTCTTCCACAACGCTGCTGAAGAGGACAGAGTTTATGGATAAATTGGCAAATATTTGAGAAAGATTTTAGGTTAGGGAATGTCTGAAGCTGATGGATTCGAAAAGGATGCATTCAGCGGAAATTGGAGGGCTTCAGGTTTGGATATACAGGAAAAAAATGAATTTGCCGAACAGGGAAGGGCGCTGACCCAAGAACAGCAGGAAGAGGAGAAGATGGATACGACCGTATCTGAAAAATATGATGCGGATCAAATCCAGGTTCTAGAGGGGCTTGAAGCGGTTCGTAAGCGCCCCGGCATGTATATTGGCTCCACTGGGCCTAAGGGACTGCATCATCTTGTTTATGAAATTGTAGATAACTCAATTGATGAGGCACTCGCCGGCTTTTGTACCCATATTGAAGTGGAAATATTGCCGAATGACATTATCACCGTACGGGATAATGGGCGCGGTATCCCCGTCGGTATCAATGAAAAATCTGGTATCCCGGCAGTAACGCTGGTTCTTACAGTGCTGCACGCGGGCGGTAAATTCGGCGGCAGCGGCTATAAAGTATCCGGCGGCCTGCATGGCGTGGGCTCTTCGGTTGTAAATGCATTGTCAGAATGGATGGAGATTGAGGTTTCCCAAGATGGGCATATCCATTATCAGCGCTTTGAGCGCGGTAATATTGCATCAAAGCTGACAGTGATCGGAGATACCGATGAAACCGGCACGTTCATTAAGTTTAAAGCAGATCCGGAAATTTTTCTGGAAACGACGGTTTATGAATATGAAGTGCTTCAACGCAGGTTGCGCGAGCAGGCTTTTTTAAACGCAGGGTTATCTATCACCTTAACAGATAGCCGTGATCTGGAAAATATCGTCAGCGAAAAGTTTTGCTATGAGGGCGGAATTTCTTCTTTTGTAGAATATATTAATGAGAGCCGCAAGCTGACGCCGTTGCATGAAAAGCCGATTCATCTTATTACTGTGGCGGGAGATCGTTCGGCAGAAGTCGCTATGATGTATAACGATAGTTATAATGAAACCATTCTTAGCTTTGCCAATAATGTGCATACGATTGATGGCGGAACGCATGAAACAGGTTTCAAAACAGCTTTAACCCGCGTATTCAATGATTATGGCCGAAAATATGGAATTCTCAAGGAAAATGATAAAAATTTATCCGGTGATGACGTGCGTGAAGGTTTGGTAGCCGTGGTCAGCGTGAAATTGACAGATGCACAGTTTGAAGGCCAAACGAAGGGAAAGCTTGGAAATACCGACATGGGTCAGATGGTTTCCCAAATGATCTATGAAAAATTGATGACGTTTTTTGAAGAAAATCCGGCTGTGATCAAGGCGATTTATGCAAAAGCATTGGATGCTGCGCGTGCCCGTGAAGCAGCGCGTCGGGCGCGGGATCTTGCGCGCCGGAAATCTGCTCTGGAGGGAAATTCCCTTCCAGGTAAACTGGCCGACTGCACAGACCGAAATCCAGAGAATACAGAGATTTATATTGTAGAGGGCGATTCGGCAGGCGGCTCCGCGAAAGAAGGCCGTGACCGTACCTTCCAGGCGATTTTACCCCTGTGGGGCAAAATGCTGAATGTTGAAAAATCCCGTCTTGATAAAGTAATCGGCAACGAGAAGCTGATGCCGGTTGTGACTGCGCTTGGAACCGGCATTGGAGATGAGTTTGATATTACTAAGCTTCGGTATCACAAGGTTGTCATTATGGCGGATGCAGATGTGGACGGCGCACATATTCGCACGCTGATGCTCACCTTTTTCTTCCGATATATGCGCCCCCTGATTGACAGCGGTTATATTTATATCGCCCAACCACCATTATTTAAAGTCAGTAAAGGTAAAAAAGTGAAATATGCCTTTTCTGATGAGGAAAGGGATGAATTTATCGCGGAGTTTGGCGGAAATTGCGATGTTCAGCGCTATAAGGGCCTTGGTGAGATGGATCCGCAGCAGCTATGGGAAACCACGATGGATCCGGAGTTTCGCACAATGCTCCGTGTTACCCTGGAGGATGCGATGCAGGCAGATGAAACCTTCTCTATTTTGATGGGGGATAAGGTGGAGCCGCGGCGTGAATTTATCGAAAAAAATGCAAAATATGTTCAGAATCTCGATATCTAAGCAAGTTTTCAATGAAATTGGAGCAAAAATTAAATTTGCTGCAACAAAACCCGGCTGCGGCAGCTCTATAATAAAGGATGGACTTACATGAATTACGAAGATCAAAAGATTATTGATGTAGACCTGAATAAGGAAATGCGCAAATCCTTCTTGGATTATTCGATGTCCGTCATTGTTTCGCGCGCCCTGCCGGATGTTCGGGATGGCCTCAAGCCAGTGCACCGCAGAATCCTTTATACTATGTATGAGAGAAACCTGACTCCGGATAAGCCCTATCACAAGTGTGCCGCAACGGTGGGTGCAGTGCTTGGCGATTATCATCCGCATGGCGATATGTCGGTTTATGACGCGATGGTACGCTTGGCGCAGTCTTTTTCCATGCGCTACATGTTAATAGATGGCCATGGCAATTTTGGCTCTGTGGATGGAGACCCGCCTGCCGCTTACCGTTATACAGAATCACGCATGAGCAAGATGGCAATGTCTATGTTGACGGATATTGAAAAGGAAACCGTCGATTACATGCCAAACTATGATGACAGTAGAAAAGAGCCGGTAGTTCTTCCATCCCGGTTCCCCAATCTTTTGGTTAACGGCTCCACTGGCATCGCAGTTGGTATGGCAACAAATATTCCGCCGCACAACTTGCGGGAAGTGATCGACGGCATGTGCTGCTTGATCGACAACCCTGACGCTGGCCTGGAAGAGCTGATGGAGCACATTAAAGGCCCAGATTTTCCGACCGCCGGCATTGTAATGGGCCGTTCGGGCATCCGCGCTGCCTATGGAACAGGCAGAGGTAAAATTATTGTGCGCGCCAGGGCGGAGATTCAGGAGACGAAGAACGGCCGTTTTTCAATTGTCGTTTCCGAGCTCCCCTATCAGGTCAATAAGGCGCGCCTGATTGAAAACATTGCGGAACTTGTAAAAGAAAAGCGGATTGAAGGCATATCAGATATTAACGACTATACTTCCCGCGAGGGAATGCATATGGTGGTTGATCTGAAGCGGGATGCTAACCCACAGGTTGTTCTTAACCAGCTCTATACCTTCACGCAAATGCAGACGACCTTCGGTGTTATTATGCTCGCGCTTGTCAATGGAGAGCCGCGGGTTCTAACGCTGAAGGAAGTGCTCCGAAATTATATTGATTTCCAATGTGAAGTGGTCGTTCGGAGGACACGTTATGATCTGCGCAAGGCGCAAGAGCGCGCGCATATTTTGGAGGGCCTTCTGATTGCCCTGGATTTTATCGATGAAGTCATCGAGATTTTGCGCTCCTCAAAAGACCAGCCGGAAGCCGTGAACGGCTTATGCAGCGCTTTGGCCTTGACGAACCCCAAGCGCAGGCCATTGTGCAAATGCGTCTTGGTCAATTGACTGGCTTGGAGCGCCATAAGATTGAAGAAGAAATGGCGCAGTTGAAAGAAAAAATTGCGGAGTATATGGAGATTCTCTCTTCTGAAACTCGTGTTCTGGAGATCGTAAAAGAAGAAGCGCTTGTTTTGCGCGACAAATACGGGGATGACCGCCGTACAGAAATTGCAAATATAAGTGGAGAAGTGGATATTGAGGATTTGATTCCAGAGGAAACCTGCGTCTTCACCATGACAACGCTTGGCTACATTAAACGTCAGCCGGTGGATACCTATCGAATTCAAAAGCGCGGTGGCCGCGGCGTGATTGGTATGGCGCGGCGCGAGGAAGATGTGGCGGAAACCATGTTTACCTGCTCCACACATGATTATGTGATGTTTTTTACTTCTGACGGCCGCACATACCGGTTGAAAGGGTATGAGATCCCGGAGGGAAGCCGTACGAGCAAAGGCATGAATATTGTAAATCTGCTGCCGATTACGCCAGATGTCAAAGTCAATGCGATGATTCGTGTGCCGGAATTTTCTGAGGGGCAGTATCTTTGCATGGTAACGCGGAAGGGGATTATCAAGCGAACGGAGTTGGAAGCCTATCGCAACGTTCGGAAAAACGGCGTGATTGCCATTAGTCTCGATGAAAACGATGAGCTTGCCTGGGTGCATTTAACCAGTGGAGAAGATGATCTTTTGGTTGCAACGAGGAAGGGAATGTCCATCCGCTTCCATGAAACAGATGCACGGCCGCTCGGCAGAACGGCCCGTGGTGTGAAGGCTATTGAGCTTTCAGAGAGCGACGAAGTAGTAGGAATGGCAGTGCTCAAAGAGGATGGTACAGTTTTGACTGTAAATGAGACAGGATATGGCCGCCGCAGCGAGGTGACAGATTACCGACTTCAATCCCGTGCCGGAAAAGGTACGATCAACTATCATACCGAAAAATACGGGGATGTGGCCGCGGTGCGTTTAATCCGGGAGGAAGAAGACGTTATTCTGATCTCCTCAGATGGTATTATCATTCGCATTCCAACAGATGAAATTCGCCTTTGTGCCCGCCCTTCAAAAGGTGTGCGCGTGATGCGTGTGAATGAAGGGGAAAAAGTGGTCACACTCACAAGCGCAGATCATGATGAAGGGGAAGAGCAAAATTCAGGCGCAGAGGCGCAGAGATAGAAGAGCAAGCGGATCAAGTGGAAGCAGAACCTGATGAGGCGTAAAAGCGCCGAACGGTTGACGTTGGAATGGCAGCTATTTGATTGCGATTTTGCGGCGTTTGCATAGGAAACCCCGTTTTTATTGGAAATATCCGGTGAATCCTTGCAGAATTCACCGGATTTCGGTATAATGAATGCTATTCATTCCGTTTTTAGATAGAAAACAGAATAAGGGAGTGGAACGCACGTGAAAGACGATCAGAAAATGAAGCATAAAAAATATAAACAACAAACAACGCATCGAGAACAACCCGATCAAATGTCCCCCAGCAATCAGTCGGATTGGATGCAGCCGGCAGATCAAAATCCTGCAACGGGGAAATCCTTTTGGAAGGATCGCTTTATACCATTTTGGATGAAAAACAAAAACGCAATTTAAAAATTTTGATCAGCGTTTTTGCCATCTTGATCGTGGCCGTGGTAGTAGTCGCTTTACTGTATGTTAATAATTACTGAACTTGATAGGTCCAGAAGATCCAAACAATCCAAATAACGGCGTTGAAGATCAAATTTATGATGAGAAGGATTTCGCGGAAATCGACGGTATTAAGGATGCGAATTCCCTCAAAGATCTCGTGAAAAAATGGGCGACCAATGGTGGTGAAAAATATTCGAGCCGTAATGTCATCAATGTGCTTTTGATCGGGCAGGATGACGGGCGTTCTGATTCAATGATCTTGGCCTCTATTAATAAAAAGACAGATCAAATCACGCTTGCCTCTTTCTTTCGGGATAGTTATTCTTATATTAACTATAACGGGGAAGATCGCTATACGAAAATGAATGCCGCTTATGCCTGGGGTGGGCCCGAGCTATTAATTGAAACGCTGGAAAATAACTTCAAAGTTGAAATTGATTATTATGTGACAGTGAATTTGAAACTTTTCAAAAGCGATCGATGCAATCGGCGGCGTTTATGTAGACGTTCAACCTTATGAATCAGAGTATATTCGCAGGACAAGCCGGTTTAAAAATTTCCCAGTAGGGGAACATGTGCTTCTCAATGGAGATGAGGCGTTGGTTTTCAGCCGGATCCGAAAGAGCGACGCCGATAGCGATATCAGCCGCACACGCCGGCAGCGCCAAGTGATCACCGCTCTGATTCAGCAATCCAAGAGCGCCTCTCTTGGCCAATTGAATAGCTTGGCGAATAAAATTTTACCATATGTAAATACGAATATACCCAAATCGACAATTCTCTCATATGGTACGCAGGCAATTCTACAGGGATGGATGAATTATCCGATCAATCAGATTACGGTGCCAAGTGAAGAATATCGACAGGGTCAGTATATCAATGGCGTTTCCTTTATTATTGTTGACTATCAGGCTGCGGCCCGTGAGCTCCAGATGGCATTGTATGGAAATAGCAATATTCCAGACGGCAATCATGTTTCGCCTTTTGATTTGGATTTGAGCTCCTCCAGCAGTTCGGGATCCAATTCCAACAAAGGGAATAATGGTTCCTCCTCTAACTATGTGGAGCCCACCTCCAATCAACAGCAGCAAGAAACAACAGATTTCTATAACCAGGAGACAACGGGTGAGGAGGATGAAAGCAATATCACCCAGCCGGTAACGAGTGAGCCCTCGACGTCAACGGAGGAGAACCCAAGCACAAATGAGGGAAATGAGCCTTCCCACACGCAAGAGAACATGACAAAAGAAAGCCGGCCTCAATTTGGCTTTTGAAACAATTCATTGTATAAAAAACGTTTCGTTCTTGTTTGGAGCGAATTCTCTTTCTTTGGTGATTAAAATTAGAAAAGCCAATTCTATCGTCTCTAAAAGGATAAAAAATGCTGCTGGGATGTATATATTTGCATCCCAGCAGTATTTTTAATGCTTGCAATCGCAGAAAAAGCCAGATGCCGCGGCATATTTGCCTGCGGCACTTGGTATTCCCTCTTATTTTAGTTTTCGTGCAAGATTATAGGCTCCATGCGTTGCCTGTGCGATGCGGCCAATTTGCTTTGCATCCCCAATCAGGAATGCTCGTTCAAAGCAATCTTTGATTTCCTCATAAAGCGCGTTATCACTGCGAACCCCCACGGACATCACAACCTGCTCGGCTGGCTTTTCAATTTGCGTTCCCCCAGCCGCAGGCTCCAGAGTGATGGTGTTTTTGCCTACGCTTGCAAGCTTCCAACCAGTGAGAAATTCAACGTTAAGCGCTTTCAGGCGAGGGAGGATATCTCCGTATGCTGGTGATAGGTGCCGGGCGCAATCTGATCTGCCATTTCTATAATTGTTACTTGATTGCCTTGCTCTGCGAGCAGATCAGCTGTTTCCAGGCCGGTCATGCCGGAGCCGATCACTGCAATCTGTTTTCCTTCCAGTTTTACGCTGCCATTGAGAACCTCTGTTACGGTGCAGACATGCGGCTGATCCGCACCGGGAATACGGGGATGAATGGCATCCCCGCCGGTTGATGATCACTGCATAGGGGTTGAGCTCTTTGAGCATTGCGGAGTTTGCTTTTGTATTCAAGCGGATTTCCGCGCCGGCTCTGCGTGCCGCCCGTTCTAGATCCTCAAAGCACCAATCGATTTTTTCCTTCCGCGGCGGCTTATCTGCTAACTGAAGCTGACCGCCTACAAAGGCCTCCTTTTCCAAAACAATGGGTTGGAAGCCTCGTTTCCCCAACACCTCCGCGGCAGTTAGACCTGCCGGACCCGCGCCGACGATTGCCACGATACGACCATCGCCATCTTTCTTTGGCTCCTTGGGGATGCCAACCTCCCGACAAGTGCGAGGGTTCACGCGCATTGACCAGGCCGATTCCGCACAGCGCCATCCAGCATGCTTTCAAAGCACCATAAGCAGCAGATACAGCGACGGATTTCTTCCGGTCGGCCGGCTTTTGCCTTATTGGCCCAATCCGGATCAGCCAGCAGGGGGCGCCCAAGGCTGATAAAATCCTGAATTCCCTCTTTCAACTGCTGCTCTGCTTGTTCCGGGGAACGGATCAAATTAGCGGCAAGAACAGGGATGGATACGTTTTGTTTCACTGTTTTGGCAAGATAGCTGCGCCATCCGGTTTGAAAACTAGTCGGCTCCAGCCAGTAATTCATGGTTTCATAGGTAGCGCTAGAAACGTCGATTGCATCAATTCCACATTCCTCAAGCCGCTTGGCAATTCGGATTCCTTCATCCAGCGTGATGCCTTCGTCTGCCGGATCACCAATTTCCCGATAGAATTCATCTACAGAAATGCGGGCGATAATTGGAAAATCAGCGCCGCATTGGCGGCGAATTTCGGCAATGATCTCTGTGATAAAACGCATCCGGTTATCAAAAGAGCCGCCGTATTCATCTGTTCTGCGGTTGGTGTAAGGGCTTAAAAACTCCTGGATTAAATAGCCATGCGCTCCGTGCAGCTCTACGCCATCTGCACCGGCGAGCTGAACCCGCTTCGCTGCGGCGCCGAATTCGCGGACAAGCTCTTTGATCTCCGCTGTCTTTAGCGCTCGTGTTTTTTGCTTTTGCAACCGGCAGGGCACAGGGGAGGGCGCTACAACTGGAGGCAGTAGGCCTGTCTTTTCCACCATATCTGCATGCTGCGCAACTTTAAAGAAAATATCCCAATAGCCATGCCAATGGCGGCCTATTGCCTCGCTTAGACGCCATGTTCCTACCAAAAGAGAGAGGTTCTGCCGGCCGGATGGTGCAGCTGACAAAAAACTTTGGCGCCGTGGCGATGGATTCGTTTCACCATTTTAGCAAAGGGCTCAATGTGTCGATCTTTGCTCATTGCAAGCTGGCGGGGGGCAAGCGGTCCATGCTTTTCATCAACACGTGTGGCCTCTGTGATGATAAGCCCCACGCGCCTTTGGCGCGCTCCTCATAATACTGCATCATCTGTTCGCCGGGTGTACCGTCAAGTCCGCCGGTGCCCAAGACCATGGGGGACATGACAACTCGGTTTTTTAGCTGGACGGTTCCAATTTGGCCTCTGAAAACAATTTTTCATATTGCTGCATCTGTATTCTTCCCTTCTCTACTATCATAAACGGCAGATGCCGTTGATTAATCGTGCTCTGGATCTAAAAGCCTGGAAAGATCTGTTAAATCATTTTGGTCGAAAAACTCAATCTCGATTGTGCCGCGATTTTCCTTTTTATTTAGATTCACCTTGATTCGGCGACCGAGTGAATTGGTTAAGGCTAGCTCTACTTCATCATAAAAGGTATCCCGGCGGAGAGGGTGGTTTTCCGGTTGTTTTTTTTCTTTGGCGGCAGCCTTTGCAAGCCGCTCTACTTCCCGAACAGAAATCTCTTTTTTTAAGATCTGATCGGCAATTTCCACCATTTTTTCTTCATCATTCAGGGAGAGAAGCGCGCGCGCATGCCCTGCTGAGATTTTTCCATCCCTAGTTAATTCCAAAATTGGGGTTGGTAGGGAGAGCAGGCGCAATGCATTTGCGATCGCAGGACGGGAACGCCCCACACGGGCAGCCGCAGTTTCCTGCGTTAGGCCATAGGTATGAATAAGCTGCTGCAATCCTTCTGCCTCTTCAATTGGATTTAAATCTTCTCTTTGCAAATTTTCGATTAATGCGAGCTCCATCATCTCGCTATCGCTCATTTCACGAATTACAACCGGTACCTCTGATAACCCTGCCCGGCGGCACGCGCCAGCGGCGTTCTCCAGCCACAAGCTGATAGCTGCCATCTGGCATTGGGCGAACTAGAAGCGGCTGAATAACGCCGTGCTGCGCAATGCTATCCGCAAGCTCAGAGAGCGCCTTTTCATCAAAGGTTTTTCTGGGTTGATCCTTATTGGGCTCAATCTCATTGAGGCTGAGCTTTACAGCGCTGGCTGAGCTATTTTCCTCCACAGAGTTATCTGCAAAAAGTGCATCCAGCCCACGCCCGAGGCCTCCTTTTTTTGCTGCCATACACGAATTCATCCCTTTCCATTTAAACGCAAAAATTCATCTGCAAATTCTTCATATGCGGAACTCCCGCGCGACGAACGGTCATAATATATGACCGGCTGGCCAAAGCTCGGCGCTTCTGAAAGGCGAACATTGCGTGGAATCACGCTGGAATATACCTTCTGTGGGAAAAAGCGCTTCACTTCGTCCACAACCTGCTGGGTCAGGTTTAGCCTTCCATCATACATCGTCAACAGTACACCCTCGATCTCCAGATGCGGGTTGTAGAGACGTTTGACCTGACGAACGGTGGACATCAGTTGGGATAGGCCTTCCAAGGCATAATACTCGCATTGGATCGGAACCATAATAGAGTCTGAGGCGCATAATGCATTGAGCGTAATGAGCCCCAAAGAGGGGGGACAATCTAAAAAAATGAAATCATAAAGAGGCACAAGCTCGGCGAGCGCTGTGCGTAGCCGGGATTCCCGGCGTTGTGATTCAACGAGCTCCAGCTCTGCTCCCGCGAGACTCATGTTGGCGGGAAGAATATCAACATTGGCATATTGGCTGGAAACGACGGTTTCCAATGCGCTGACGCCGTTAATTAAAATATCATAGGTTGATTTTTCAATGGAGCGCTTATTCAGCCCCATGCCGCTGGTGGAGTTTCCTTGTGGATCGATATCTACAAGAAGCGTTTTTAAGCCATGTTCCCCGATCGATGCGCAAAGATTGACGGCGGTGGTCGTCTTTCCAACGCCGCCCTTTTGATTGACGATTGCAATTGTTTTACCCATTTTGTTGCTCAGGCCCTTCCTTGAAATGTCCATTTTCTTATCACAATATGAATTCTTTCAAATTATAACACAAAGCAGGAGAGAAAGAAAGGTTTCCGTTAGCTTTCCGTAAAAATTCTTTCACGTGAAACATTAGCTCATACAGAAGTTATTAAAAAGTAAATTACAGGATCTTGTTAAAAATTTGAAAGAGACCTACTATAGATTGTATTAGAGAGGTGAAAAGAAAAAAAGTTTCACGTGAAACATTAACCACGGTATATAAAGAGCAATACGCCTGTCAGCGGCCAAAATCAACGCTGGCGGCATCATCGTCCTTGGTAGGCGTCAACCCGGCAACGAAAGTTACGCAGTCAGCTCCGAAGATGCCCTAAAAAACCGTGTTGCACTTTGTACAGTGAGGATAACATCAGTGAATAAAAAAACAAAGCCGCCAAAGGAAGTCAATTGCACGCTAGTTGCGTTCTCAGGCTTAGCTGGCGTTAGCCAGCCTTCACCCTGCGGCTTTGTCATTTTGAGATTGCGTCCCATCGGTGATCTTGCAAGGTTTTTAACGAATATGGGATGAAAACTGCGATTGGTCCTGTTCACTGATGCGAAAGAATCGCATAATAAAATGGTTCGTTATTAATCATAGGCCTTAGAAAACAGAAAGAAGAATCTTTGTAAATAAAAAAACAATAACGGGACAGGCGAACAACCTGTCCCGTTACTGCGGATGTGGGGTGTGAAAGAGAAAAGATATGGTCTTTGTTTTGCGCTGTTTTTAGCGCAGGAAAAATGGGGGAATTTATTCCAAAACGCGAATGCGTTATTGGCAGGAAAATCATGCACTGTCGGAGCAGGAGCGGATGACCGTTTCACCGTTTTTGGGAATACGGACAACATATTCAATATACTCATCCGTTTCTTTGCGGGAAGAGTCAGCGGAAATTCCGGCCCGTTTCATCGTATCGACTGCATGGTTTAAAGTGTTTATAAAAAGTCGAACATCTTTGAAAAGTTTAATGGGTGCCTTCTTCTGTTTTTTTGCAAATCAGGGGTATCTGTGTTTTTCAGAAGCTGCTCAATGAGCTTTTCGCTTTGCGAAACATTGAGTTTTTCCAATGCGATGTGATCGAGTGCTTCCTTCATTTGATTAGTGGTCTCCAGCCGGAGCAGAGCACGCGCATGGCGCTCTGTGAGCTGTTCCTGCTCCAAGGTGCGTCGGATTTCTTCCGGCAGCCGTAGGAGGCGAAGCTTATTGGAGAGCGTGGATTGCGCCATACCGAGCTTTCGCGCGGTTTCCTCCTGGCTTAGGCCATAAACATTCATCAATTTTTGTATGGCGTCAGCTCTTCAAAAAAGCTGAGATCCTGGCGCTGCAAATTTTCAAGCAGGGAGAAGATCGCCGTTTTACGATCATCTGCATTGATGAGGATGGAAGGGATTTGTGTTAATCCAGCTAATCGGGCCGCGCGAAGCCGTCGCTCCCCGGCAATTAACTCATAGCCTCCAGGCACCGCCCGAACGGTAATTGGTTGTAAAATGCCATTTGCACGGATGCTTTGCGCAAGATTTGCAAGCTCTTGGCGGTCAAAATGGCGGCGTGGCTGCGTGGGGTTTGGCATAATTTCTTGCTCTGGAATCATAAGGATCGAACCGCCGGATTTTGGTTTTGGAGGGGACTTTTTTAACAAGGGCATATAAAGACCTCCTTCCTGATTGGGCTTGTCCATGTTTACAAGACAAGCTTATCAGGCAGGAGGGAAAAAGTCCAGTTTTTTTGATCGTGTAAAAACAGCCTGAAAACTGCTTTTTCTCTATTATACCAGCGGCTTTTTGGCAATTTGAGCAGAAGGGCGCGGATATTTTGGCGAAGTATGCGATATTTTTTGAATGATTGGTAGGCTGCGGCTGCCCGCTGAATCGATTTCGTAATGCTCCAGGCGCTCTAAGCTACCGCCTAAAAGGGAGATTGCAGGTTTTGCCTGTGTGAGTTCTTCGTCAATATCCCTGCTTTAAGCGGGGTAAAAAACCACCCGGCTTGGCAAAGGGCAGGCAATATTCGCTCAGATCGCGTAAGTTAGAAACGGCTCTCGCAGTAACTAAATCAAATTGCTCCCGGTATCGAGAATTTTGCCCCGCTTCTTCTGCACGCCGGTGCAATGTTTCCGCCTGTAGGGCAAGCGAAGAGAGCGCCTGTTCCAAAAAGAGGAGCTTCTTTTTTGTGCTGTCCAGGAGCGTCAGTTGCAGATCAGGGCGGGCAATCAAAAGCGCAAGGCCTGGAAATCCGGCTCCCGTGCCCACATCAATCACTTTTGCGCCTTCAGTCGGCGAAAAAAAGGAGAGCAGGGCGAGGCTGTCGATGAAATGTTTGGCGATTATTCCATCCGGCTCCTTAATTGCCGTGAGGTTTATTTTTTGATTCCATTCAAGGAGCAAGGCGGCATAGGCGTCAAAACGAGATAACGCGGTTTCATCCAGCTCCACTTTCCACCGTGCAGCGCCACGGCGCAGGGTTTCTATATCAATCATAACGAGACCCGCCTTCCTGTTGAGTAGTAGGATTGCTCTGACAGGCATCCTTACGTTTTTTCCCGGATGCAAGATAGATCAAAAGGACAGAGATATCCGCCGGGCTCACGCCTGAAATGCGGGAAGCCTGCCCAACGTTTTCCGGACGAATTTTTTGAAGCTTCTCACGCGCTTCCTTTCGCAACCCGGTAATGGATAGAAAATTGATTCCCTCTGGAAGCTTTTTTCCCTCCAAACGGCGCATTTCATCAATTTGTGCCTGCTGACGTTTTGATATAGCCTTCATATTTCAAACCGATTTCCACTTGCTCAAAGATTTCATCCGGAAAATTGGGCCGTGTTGGATCAAAAGGCTTTAACAGGCGATAGTTGAGTTGTGGGCGTTTGAGCAGTTCGCTTAAACGGGCGCCTGTCTGAATGGGAGATGTTTCACGTGAAACAAGCAGATCATTGAACGAGGGAGAAGGGGAAAGAACGGTTTCCTCCGCACGCTTTTGTTCCAGTTCGATCAAGCGGCGCTTTTCCTGAAAACGATGCCATCGCTCTTCGTCGATCAGACCGATTTCATAGCCGAGAGGTGTCAGCCGCAGGTCAGCGTTATCCTGCCGCAGGATCAGACGGTATTCCGAGCGAGAAGTCATCATCCGGTATGGATCGGAGCAGCCTTTGGTTACGAGGTCATCAATCAATGTGCCGATATAGGAGGAAGCACGGTCTAAAATGACAGGTGTTTTACCCTGAAGCTTGCGGGCGGCGTTGATGCCCGCGATCAGCCCCTGCGCGGCAGCCTCCTCATATCCGCTGGAGCCATTAAACTGCCCGGCGCCGTAGAGCCCCTCTAAATCCAAAAACTCCAGCGTTGGCCGCAAGGCAAGCGGATCAACACAGTCATACTCAATCGCGTAAGCACTGCGCATCACCTCGCAATGAGTCAGGCCGGGGATACTGTGCAAAAATTTGAGTTGAACATCCTCCGGAAGGGAAGAAGAGAGCCCCTGTAAATAGAGCTCCTCCGTTTGCGCACCGCAAGGCTCAATAAAAATTTGATGGCGCTCCTTATCCGCAAAGCGGACAATTTTATCCTCAATGCTAGGGCAATAGCGTGGCCCCACTCCCTCAATTTTGCCGCCGTAAAGTGGGGAGCGGTGCAGGTTATTCAAAATGATTTGCTTGGTATCCGAGTTGGTATAGGTAATGTAGCAAAGCGCGCTGTTTTGAATCGGCTGCGCTGTAGCGAAGGAGAAGGGCACCGTATGCTCATCGCCCGGCTGCGGCTCCAGTTCTGTAAAATCGACGCTCCGCCGGTTTACCCGGGAGGGCGTGCCGGTTTTAAAGCGCCGGGTAGGAATGCCTAACTCCTTTAAGGAATTGGCGAGTTCTGTGGCAGGGAACATCCCGTCCGGCCCGCTTTCATAGGAGCAGTCACCCACATAAACACGCCCAGCCAAAAAGGTTCCAGTTGCCAGAATAACTGTTTTAGCGTGATAGATGGCCTCAAGCCGCGTTTTTAGCCTCCAAATAGCGGGTGCTTCCGCGGTTGCCGCCGTTTTCATCAGGGAGACAATCTCCGCCTGCTTTAAAAAAAGACGCTCTTGCCGCTCCAGACAATGCTTCATATAAGCGGTGTAGGCACGCCGGTCAATTTGTGCGCGCAGGCTGTGAACGGCAGGGCCCTTTCCAACATTGAGCATCCGGCTCTGCAAGGTGTTCGCATCCGCCGCGCGGCCCATCTCGCCGCCGAGCGCGTCAATCTCGCGCACCAAATGGCCTTTTGAAGTGCCGCCAATCGAAGGGTTACAGCCATATTGCCCACCCAATCCAAATTCATGGTAAAACAGCCGTTTTACAGCCGAGCCTTGCCGCCGCGAGGCCTGCCTCAATCCCGGCATGGCCCGCGCCGATCACAGCGACGTCAAAGGTATCTGCAAAGTATTCCAAACAAACTCCTCCATAGAAAGGTAGATATAGATATATATGTCATTTCCAACACAGAAGGTTGAAAAGACTTCGTTTACAATCGCTTCATTTGCCTTTTCTCCCGTCAATTCCAGCAGGGCGGAGAGCGCGCCGTCGACGCATACGGTTACAGCGTCGAGCGTCATCCCCACATGGATTGCCTCAAGCGCTTGCTCCAAACAGGAGAGTGCTTGGATGCAGCAGGCCCTCTGGCGTTCCGTTGCAAGTAGGGGAGCGGTAGGGTCGAAATCCTGTGTTCCCAACACGCGGGCAACAGCGTCGGAGAGCGCACCATACCCTTCCCCCTGTGCGGCGGAAATGAAAATGGTCTCCGGAATCAGCCGCTTTACGCATCCAGCGTCCAGCCGCTGGGAAAGATCCGATTTATTAATGATCGCAATACAGGGGCGGCCCTGGCAGGCATTTAGCAGGCGAAGATCTTCTTCGTTCAAAGGTTCCCCTGCATCGAATACGGCTAAAATCAGCTGGGCGCGCTCTAACCGCTCCCGTGCGCGCGTAACGCCGATTTGTTCTACCGGATCGTCCGTTTCCCGCAGGCCGGCCGTATCCGCCAGGTGCAGCAACAGGCTACCGAGACGAACTGTTTCCTCCACGATATCCCGCGTAGTGCCTGCATAGGAAGTGACGATAGAGCGTTCTTCCCCGGTGAGGAGATTCATCAGTGTGGATTTTCCCACATTGGGCCGGCCGCAAATCACGGTATCAACGCCCTGTGTCACCGCGCGCCCGGTATCGAACTGCGCCAAAAGGGCGGAGAGCCTCTGCCGGGCCTGTGCAATATCGTGGTTTAGGGAGTTTATATTCAGCTCCGGCAGTTCATCCTCCGGATAGTCCGCCCAAGCGGCCATATGCGCGGCGTCTTTTAAAAGGGATTGGGAAACTGCGTGGATCTCGCGGCTGAGCGCTCCATCATGCGCACTCAGCGCAGCACGGGCTGCCTGGCTACCCTGTGCGCCGATGAGCCCCATCACAGATTCTGCCTGCGTAAGATCCATTTTGCCGTTCAGAAAGGCCCGGCGTGTAAATTCACCTGCGGCTGCCGGGCTTGCACCCGCCTGAAAAACCGCACGCAACGCCTGCTGAAGCAGAAAGAGGCCACCGTGCAGGAGAGTTCTACCACATCCTCACCCGTGTAGCTGTGCGGCGCTCGAAAAACCAGAGCGATGGCTTCATCGATCGGTCCACTTTCATGGAAAACTCGGCCAAAATGCGCACGGTAGCCTTTGGATTGCGCCAAAGGCAGCCCGCTCGCCGCCTGAAAAACCGCATCGGCGATTTGCAGCGCTTTTGGCCCTGAAATTCGTATCACGCCGATGCCGCCTGCCGCCTGCGGCGTAGCGATCGCGGCAATTGTATGGTTCAAAAAAATCCCTCCCGGGTGATATATATATAAGGAAAAGGCAAAGGGGACGGTGTTAGCCGGCCGGCCGCCTGATTTCTGAATCAGTATAGCACGAATTGCAAAACACGTCGAGTATTGGCAAACGAGAAGTTTCCCCCAATGAGGCTTTCCGCAAAATAGGCTGTTGAATTTTTACAGGATCCATGTTACCCTAATGCTAATTTACACAGGAGGGGGAGACGGACAAAATGCTTCGCCGTTTTATCGACTACTATAAACCGCACCGCAAGCTTTTTTTTGCCGATTTGTTTTTTGCCTTTCTGTTGGCTGTGTGCGACCTGTTTTACCCGATGATCGCAAAAAATATCATCAATGAGTATGTGCCGGATAAAAATCTGCGGCTGCTGCTGATTTGGTCGGCGGTGTTATTGGGCATTTATCTGCTCAAGGTGGTTTAATTATTTTGTAAACTATTATGGACACATAGTGGGGGTCAGAATGCAGGCGGATATGCGCAGAGATGTGTTCCGCAGGCTGCAAAAGCTGCCATTTTCTTTTTATGATGAAAATAAGACGGGCAGCATCATGTCACGCATCATCAACGATCTGATGGATATCTCAGAGCTTGCCCATCATGGGCCGGAGGATTTATTTTTATCGCTGGTTATGCTGGTAGCCTCGTTTGCAATCCTCTGCACCATTAATGTGCCGCTGACGTTGATTATTTTCCTAACCCTCCCCTTTATCATCTATTTCTCCATGCGGCTGCGTAAAAATATGAAAGCGGCCTTTACCAAATCGCGCGAAGAGATCGCGGAGGTGAACGCAGGGCTGGAGAATTCCATCGCTGGGATTCGCGTGACCCGTGCATACACGGGGGCGGAGCATGAAACATGGAAGTTTGAGCGGCAAAACCAGCGCTTTGTTTCAGCGCGCAGCGCGGCTTATAAAATCATGGCGGTGTTTACCACCGGCAGCACACTGTTTACGGATGTACTCTACTTGCTGGTGTTGGTCGCGGGAGGGCTGTTTTTCTTTCAAGATCGGATCGACGCAGGGGAGTTTGCAGCCTATCTGCTGTATGTGAATTCTTTTCTAAACCCCATCAAGCGTTTTGTAGCCTTTTTTGAGCAGTATCAGAATGGAATCACCGGTTTCCAGCGCTTTGAGGAGCTGATGGCGCAGGAGGAGGAGAGAGAGGAGCCAAACGCTTCAGATGTTCATCAGCTTGCCGGAGCCATTGATTTTGACCACGTCAGCTTTCAATATGAAGGGGAAAAGGAAGAGGGAAGCGGCCGATATATCATCCAAGATTTGTCGCTGCACATCGATCAGGGCAAAACGGTTGCTTTGGTCGGCCCTTCCGGCGGCGGAAAGACAACGCTCTGCCATCTGATTCCCCGTTTTTATGAGGTGAGCGAAGGCCGAATTTTGATCGACGGGCAGGATATCACAAAGATGACCCGCACCTCCCTGCGGCGGAATATCGGCATGGTCGCACAGGATGTGTTCCTTTTTACAGGGACAATCCGGGAAAATATTGCATACGGCAATTTAGACGCATCGCAGGAGGAACTGATTGCAGCGGCGAAAAAGGCGAATATCCATGATTATATTATGTCGCTCCCTGAGGGATACGATACCTACATTGGTGAGCGAGGCGTGAAGCTCTCCGGCGGGCAAAAGCAGCGTATCTCCATTGCGCGGGTCTTTTTAAAAAACCCATCAATTTTAATTTTGGATGAGGCGACCTCCGCGCTGGATAATGCGACCGAAATGCTGATTCAGGAATCCTTGGAGGAATTATCGCGCGGGAGAACCTCTTTGATCGTTGCGCACCGGCTTTCCACCATCAAAAATGCCGATGAGATCATTGTATTTACGGATGAGGGGATTCAGGAGCGCGGCACGCATGATTCACTTTTGGCGCAAGATGGAATCTATGCGCAGCTATACCGCTATCAGTTCCGCACATAAAACAGGCCGCATTTTTGTTTGTGCGAGTGTATGAGCGCGAGCTCAACGGGGATCAACGCGTTTTTTCCCGGAAACCCCGCAACAAATTGGTTTGCTGCGCATCTTGCCATACGGCAACCTTTTCAGGAACGGTAACGCGGAAAACGGTGTGACCGCTCTGCTGGCGGCCCATGGTTCCATAATGGAAAAGAAGAAGAATTGTAAGGATTTCGTAAGAATTCTCCGCCTGAAATGTAACAATCGCCTGCTATCCTAAGAAAAGGAAGGCAGGTGATTGTTTGCTTTTCATGGGTGCTCTGGTATACTAAAGGGGACGTTTTTAAAGGAAACCCTGATGAAAATACCGGAAGGAAACGGGAGGAAACAATTTTATGTATCATATTCTGGTCTGCGATGACGATAAGGCGATCCTGGATTCGGTGGAGATCTATCTAAATCTGGAGGGTTATCATACCATCCGTGCAATGAATGGGCAGGAAGCTCTTAAGGCAGTTGAAAACACAGAGATCCACTGCGCAATCCTGGATATTATGATGCCGAATATCGATGGCCTTACCGCAACGCTAAAAATGCGGGAAAAGCATAACTTTCCAATCATCCTGCTCTCGGCTAAAAGTGAGGATACTGATAAAATTACAGGCTTGAGCTTCGGCGCCGATGATTATGTGACGAAACCATTTAATCCGCTGGAGCTGATGGCGCGCGTAAAATCTCAAATTAGGCGCTATGTGCGGCTGGGCAGCATTGAGTCGAAGGAGGGCGTGATTATCACCGGCGGCCTTGCGCTTGATACCGTGGCCAAAGAGCTGACGCTTGACGGAGAACCGGTCCGGCTGACAGCGCGGGAATACGGCATTGTGGAATACCTGATGCGCAATCTTGGCCATGTGCTCTCGACGCAGCAGATTTATGAGGCGGTGTGGAACGAGCCCTCCTATTCCAGTGAAAAACGGTTACGGTGCACATCCGCCGCATCCGAGAAAAAATTGAAATCAATCCAAAGGAACCAAAGTATTTAAAGGTGGTGTGGGGCATTGGCTATAAAATCGAAAAGCTTTCTTAGATCAAAAGGGCTGAAAGCCATCTGCGTGCTGTTGGTGCTGGCGCTGACCGGTGTGTGCATGCTTTCGGTTTGCCAGGCCGTCGATCTCGCTAATCATTTGGGTGGCAGATCGCTCGAATCGACCTTCAGGAAACGGACGGTGATTTTACCTCCAGCAGCATGTTTCAGCAGCTATTGGCGAAAAACCTCTATTATATGCACCAGATGGCATTTGTGTATCATTCAGAGGAAGCAGTCCGCGACGGCTCGGCCTTGAAAGAGCAGGAAGAACTGCTAAAGAAGGAAAAGGACGAGAAGTTGCAGGAAGAATTTGAATCATTAAGGCAGGAAAAAGAAGAGGAAGCGGCGCGGCAAAAGGAGAACGATTATAATTCATATGATGAATACGGCTCCATAGAAACAACCGCCCCTTCCTCCACTGAACCAACCAGAGTGGAGCTGACCGAGGAGGAAGAGGCAGAAATCCGCAGGGAGGTCGAGTATCAATATAATGAACAGCTGCGATACCTGCGCATGAATTTTGAGGATAAATACCGAGAGGCAAAAACTGCGCTTTCAGAGCTTGTCAATCTCCACTACCTTTTGGTCAACCAAAAAACAGGCGAGATCTACACCAATTTGGAAGGAAGGATCGACCCTAAAACAATGGATCTGCGCTCTCTCGTGGAGCAATACCAATGGAATGAAAGCTATACGGAGCAATATCGCTATCATTCCGGGGAACGGGTGGATTCTTATAGTCAGCAAACAGTAGGCATGTGGGTGGGATCTTTGGATTATGATAATTGGGCCAAAGCATATCAGGATCGGGTAACGCTTTATGAGAAGGAATTTGTCAATCAGGCTGGGACGTCTATGTTGGCCTGAACGATCATCTTGAATCTTCAGATGAATTTTATTCGCTGCAAACCCAATTTAGAATTGCTAAAAACACGCTGCCGTCTTACCTCATAGCAGCAGGGGTTTCCTTCCTGCTAGTGGTTGCCCTCGCCATTTGCCTAATTGCCGCAAGCGGGCGCGCGCCGGCACGGAGGAGATCACTCTCATCTGGACAGATCGGATTCCAAACGATCTGCACTTGATTCTATCCGGTGCGCTGATTGTGGTTGGCGTTTCCTGTACGGTATACACGATGTCTTCGCTTTGGTATCCTTCATACGAGGCGAGCAGTCTCGGGGTGGTCGCAGCGATCGCCTCTGCGATGGCTACTATGGGCATACTGCTTGAATGGCTGACGAGCGTTGCACGCAATCTCAAACGTAAGCAGTTCTGGCGCAATACATTGCTTGCAAAGCTCTTCCGTTTCTTCAAGAAAAACTGGAGGCGCTTTAAAACGGCGCTCCATCATCTCAAAGCGGATATTCAAAAGCATGCAATCCCGAAGCATCACATGGAAAATCTGCGCATATCGATCCTGTTTTTATTCATTGGATATCTGTTGGGCAATATCATCCTTATGGCTCTTACAGTCCTTGCCCTACGAGATGCTTCCTATGGGGGAAGCCCGTTGGTCTTTTTATTTTTCGGCTCCATGACAGCGGGATTCAACCTCATCGTTTTGATTTTATTTTGGAAAAGTGTCATTGCGCTGGATGAAATGATGACAGCTGTTTCCAAAACGAGGCAGGGCGATCTTAGCTATCCGCTAACCCCTTCCAAAATGCCGAAGCTTCTGCGTAAATTTGGAGAAGATATTATCGGCATGCAGGAAGGGATGCGAACTGCAGTGGATGAGGCGATCAAGGGCGAACACATGAAAACGGAGCTCATCACCAATGTTTCGCATGATCTGAAAACGCCGCTGACCGCGATTGTAAACTACGTGGATCTGCTGAAAAAGTGCGAAATCTCCGATGAGACGGCGCGGGAATATATCGGCGTGCTGGAGGAGAAGAGCGAACGGCTCAAGCATTTGATTGAGGATTTGGTAGAGGCCTCCAAGGCGACCACAGGCAATGTGAAGCTTAATTTTGTGAGGGTTAACCTCTATGAGCTTGCCATGCAGGCGATGGGAGAGAATGCGGATGCGTTGGAGGCAGCAGGGCTGGATGTGCGGCTGAACCAGCCGGAGCAGGAGCCCATCCTCTTTGCGGATAGCCAAAAGACCTGGCGGATTATTGATAATTTAATCAGCAATGTTAAAAAATATGCGCTGGCCGGCACAAGGTTTATATTGAGGTTGGCGAAGAAAACGGCGCTGGCGTTTTTGCAATCAAGAATGTGTCCAGGGAACCGCTTGATGTTCCAATAGAGCAGCTCACACAGCGTTTTGTGCGTGGGGATGCCTCCAGAAGCACGGAGGGCAGCGGATTGGGGTTATCGATTGCACAGAGCTTGTGCGAATTGCAGAGTGGTACGCTAGAAATTACAATGGATGGCGATTTGTTTAAGGTTACCGTGCGTCTCCCTTTAGCTGACCGCTAATCGGCAGGGGGGCCTATCAATAAAAACAAGCGTAAATAATGAAAAGAGCCGTAGTTCCGGAGGAACTACGGCTCTTTTGAGATGGTAATCAAATAAATAAATTAAATAATTAAAAAAATTGATTTTACGATTGACAAAGTGAATTGGATGTGTTATTTTTAAACCACAGGACATCAGAGAAGAAAGGAGTTGAAACGATTGCCACATGAAATTATCGGGATTTGCCCCGTTTGCGGGAGAAGCTTCATGTAACGCAATTATCCTGTTGCCAGTGCGGAACGCAGATCAGCGGGGATTTTGCACTTTCCAAATTTAATGCGCTCAGTAGGGAGGAGCTTGCTTTTGCGGAAACGTTTCTGCGCGTACAGGGCAGCATCCGGGAGATGGAAAAAGAGCTGGGCATCTCTTATCCAACTGTGAAAAAAAATTTAGAGACGATCATTCGCAAAATGGGCTTTGAAGTGAAAAAGAAATCTGCCCAGCAAGAGATGCTGGAGAAAATTAGAAATGGCGAGCTACTGTGATGAAGCAATCACACAGATCAAAACAAACCAAGAAAAGGAAGATTAAAAGCCATCTCTGGCAATCTGAGTTTCGTGATTTTCGAGCATCAATGCGATTTAAAATTTTGGCTGCTTAAATCCGCAAACCTGTGCGGATTTAAGCAGGAAAGGAATGATCATGAGCATGAATACCCGTGCAGAAATTTTGCAGATGGTAGCAGATGGCGTGATTACCCAGGAGGAGGCAGATCGTTTGATTGATGCGCTTGGCGCATCTGGGCAGGGGCAGAGCGATCCACCGGCAGATGGGAAGTTGGAAGCGCCTGAAAACTGGCAGGAAAACGGGCTTTGCACAGAAACGGAGGAGCCATGCCAAAACATCCGCGTGGAGGTGGATGTGGGAGGGCTTAAACTGTTGCCCTCATGGGATGGAAAGCTGCGGTCCGAAGTGAAGATGCATTCCATGGGGGACCGTTTAACGAACTACAGCTATGGGGTGGAGACGCGCTTGGGGGAAACTATCTTTACCTGAAGCGGAAAATGTTCCGGCCCTGGGGCAGGAACGGTGGCGCCACGTTGGTGGTATATGTGCCGAGCGGTATGCAACGGGTGAATTGCAAGGTGACTGTTGCGGTTGCCAGGTGGAAAATATTACTGTGGAGGAGCTGCATATCCACACAGATACCGGCGGAACCAGGTTAACCGGTGTGCAGACGAAGAAGACGAAGATAACCACTTCCACCGGGGGAATCGATTATGGCCGGGGGAACCGGGCGGCCAACCAACTGGAGCTAAAAGCGGAGGTGGGGGCTGTATCGGCATTTCTATCTTTGGATCGGGGCTTTCATCTGTTTTATAACACCAATGTCGCAAGCTAATTGATAAGCTGCCTTCTCATATACGGATTATGAAAACGGGTGGGCAAAATATCGTGGGGGACAGCGGTGAAATATTATATGGTGACGGCGCATGCCAAATCAATATTGAAAGCTCAACCGGTGCAATCCAATTGAAGGAAGAAAAATAGGAAAAGAGTGGATTCGCCTTGTGCGGGCGAATCCACTCTTCGCTTTTTATAGGAAACATCTTATGATTTGTTTGCAGGAGCGGTTTTTTCGGAAAGCTTCAGTGCAACTAGCACGAGGGAGAAGCTGATCGCCCCGCCCATTGCCACATCGCTGAGGTAATGCGCGCCCATAATGAGGCGCGAGAAGGCCACGAGAGATGTATAGATGAATGGAAGTAGAAAGCAAAGCCGCTCTTTTCCCTTGAATCGATCCGTGTAAAGTGGTAGGAGCATCATCAGGTAGCTCATGCCTGCGCCCGCCGTGTGCCCACTGGGAAAAGATTTATTCCCGTTGATCCCATTAGGGTGGAGCCATGAGGTGAAGGCGTCGTAATTCCCAGCCGCGAGCAGATCACGGAAACGAACGCGGCCCCAGAGATATTTCAAGCCCTCAATGCAAAGCAGCTGGGCGGTCATAACAACCACGCCAATCCAAGCGGCGGCTCTTAGCTTTTGCATCAGCTCGCGTGGAATAAGGCTCCCTATGAGCAGCGCGACGATTCCAAACCCGACGCCCCAGAGGATGCTGAAAAGCATTCGATGCTCCTCCACAAAGAAATACTTGCCGAAATAGTAACCGAAATAGGCGGAGCCGCCAATAGAAAGCAGAAATCCGGCGGCTTTTTCCCAGCGGCCGGATGCGGCAAAAAAAATTACCGTACCAGCGAGCGGGCAGATCAGGCGTGAGGGGATTTCCCCCGTATTGCGCAGCCAAATAGCAAAGAGATTCCCCGGATTGTTTAGCCAGATATCAAGCGCTAAGTCATAAAATACGGCGACCGCCATGGCGATCACAAATAGGCTATAAAAGCAGATAGCCGGATTTTTGTAACGCTTCAGCACCAGTCCACCTCCATATCATTTGTACACCGTGGGTATATTTACAAAACAAATATACTGAAAATGATGCGATCTGTCAAGAATCTGCACTTGCGCAAGTCCAAATTAGTTAAATCTCTAAGAAAATTGGTATTTTTTCTATAGTATTTCTAGCGCGTTTTCGATATGCTAAAAGCGAATAAGTTGTGTTACATATGATGGAGGGATCGCATGCTTCCTTTTCAGATTGCGCGAAGAAGAACGCCCTATTTTGCCGTTGGGCAAAAATGACCAAGCCTTTTATAGGGGAAAAACACACGCTGGAGGGCAAAAAGATTTGTTATTCTATCCAGAAGGAAAAAGAATATGCCAATCATCTTGAAATGGCTGGATTTTATGCGGCCTCTATCATCAGCTATGGAGCTGATTCGAGCGGCAACCTGCGGATCATGCGCCATGTTGCGTTCCCCTCCCTGCGTATGTATCCGAATCTGACGGGGAGCCATCTTGACTATAATTTTAAGGGAATCACCTTTTCGATCAATCAAAAACCGGCGCGGGAAAAGGCGATTCGGTTTGAGTTTGACGGTATTTTACACCTGTTTACTGATTTAAGCGGCATAGAAGCGGAACATTGTATTTTTACTGCACCGAATCGAAAGGCCTGCGTGGAGAGGGTACGGTTGTGCAATGCAACGGGCAAGGCCGCGCGCGTGCAAATTCACAACCATGACCATCCGACTGAAACAAAGCCCTGCTACGGAATGAATCGAGCTGTTTATCGCATGTATATGCAGGAAGATCCCTGCATGCAATTTGATTTGCAGCCAGGAGAAGCAAAGACCGTTTCGGTTGCCTATTGCGCTGCGGAAAAAGGGGAGCAATTTATCGTCGATTGTGAGGCGGAATCACGCTCTAGGCAAGCGTTCCTGAAAGAAACGGAAACCTTTTTTGTCGTAAATACACCGGATAAAACGCTCAATACCATGGCGGCATATGCGAAAATCCGAGCCTGCGAGAGCATCTTCCAAACAAAGGCCGGGCTGATGCATTCCCCGGGCGGCGGCTATTTTTACGCCGCGATATGGACGAATGACCAATGTGAGTATATAAACCCTTTGTATGCATATCTCGGCTATGAAACCGGCATGCAGCAGGCTTTCAATACCTACAAAATGTATCAACCTACCTTTCTCCTGACAAGGCGCTGGTTACAAGCATCATCGCGCAGGGGGACGGCGTTTGGCACGGCGCGAAAGACCGCGGCGACAGCGCATGTATGCCTATGGATGCAGCCGCTTTTTGTTGTCGCTTGGAGATCGGGAAACGGCGCTTCTCTATATGGACTCCATCCGGGATTGCATTGCCTATACGCTCTCGCAGATTGGGAAAGACGGCGTTGTGCGCAGCGACTCGGATGAGCTGGAAAATCGCTTTGAAAGCGGTAGCTATAATCTCTGCACCTCCTGCCTCGCCTATGATGCATTGAGGAGCTGCGCCTTTTTGGAAAACGAAATCGGCGACAAGGAGCGTGCGAAATTCCTTCTGGAGTGTGCAGAGAGGCTTTCCCAGGCGATTGAAGCCTATTTTGGCGCGCAGGTAGAGGGGTATTTCACCTATCGGTATTGCAGGGAGGAAAAAATCTGCGCTCCTGGATCTGCGCTCCGCTTACTATGGGGCTGACACAGCGGGCCGATGAAACCGTCCGTG
>ENA-OUNI01000073-OUNI01000073.1-human-gut-metagenome-genome-assembly--contig:-NODE-73-length-37834-cov-2.745246_pt1 | contig 37834 bp, 48 predicted proteins | sample MGYA00242499_ERZ504580 | MGnify/ENA primary metagenome ERZ504580 (study PRJEB26092, sample SAMD00036315) | human gut metagenome | host: Homo sapiens | study: EMG produced TPA metagenomics assembly of... | reverse complement strand
CTTTTTGATGCCCAGAAACTCAAATTCATCTAATTTAAGTCCCCTACTCTCCCTTAAATGTCTAAGATTCTTAGAAAAAATACTCATAAATCTAAATTATTTGGATTAATACTTTGTCGTCTAAGAAACTTAGACTATATTTGCCACGTGATTAAAGTTTAAACACGCCCCAAAGCTACAAAAAAGGCTTGAGGTAACAATGAGAATTTGAAAAGAAGCAAAATGGAAGCAAAATTTAAAAAGGGACAAAGTGTGAGAATCACCAAGAGAAATGGTGAGATCATTGATGGTATAGTTCGTGACTGGGATTATAACATTTGTACGTTCGTGCGGGAATATAATATCGATTATATGAAAAATGGTCAGGTTTGGACTGTAATATGTGTTCCGGAGGATGCGATAAAGAAGCTTTAATAATTTCTCGGGCAGTTAGTTCAGCTGGTAGAACAAACTAAACTCCTATAATGGAGAGGTTATGGTCCGCGGTTCGAATCCGCGACTGCCCACTACGATAATTTAAATATTAGATAGTATGAAAGAACGAATAGTTGCAGAATACGGTGAGGTGAATAAAATTGCCGAACTGATGGCTGTACAAACGTGATGGTGAGTCATGCGCTTGCCTTCCGTAAGAACAGCAAACTGGCCCGTTCCATTCGTAAGCTCGCCATTGAGCGCGGTGGATCCAAAGTAGGTGGTAATCCTCAAAATACAAGTAGCCATGAAAAATGATTTGATGACATTGTTCAGCGACCAGCTACACTGGTTTGCTCGTCTGAAACGAAAACAGCGCTTTTGCGTGCTTTACTTCTGTATGAGTTTCGGGATCCTGCTCTCTATTTTTTTTATTAATCCGCTGCTGGAACTTCTCGTAGTGTTGAATTTCGGGATCTCCGTGCGGCTGCTGAAGAAGCATGTCCCTTTGAATGATTTAGAGGATTGATAATCAAGCTGGGAGATGGAATACTTTGATAATATATTGTGTGTAACTTACAAAGAGTTGCTGGATATAATGCCCAAAGGCACTTTGAATAGCCAGCTGTCCCGAGAAAAACTGGATGTCGTTTCCCGTGGCGGTGGTGAAAATAATCCGGCTCTGTATGCCTATTCCTCCCTTCCCGAAAAGTATAAACGACGTTGGGTTCTTCTCAAAGGAGAACCTGAACAGCAAATGAGACAGGAAATGATTCGTAACATAGTGAAGAAAGACGAGAAGGCCGAGCGCTTTTTTGAGGAGTACCGCTACGACAAGAACGGTGAGATAGTCGCTCTTCCCGTGGATGTGAAGAAGGAATACACCTGGAATGCTTCGGTACTGAACGCGCTGATGGAAGAGTTCAAACGCTTGAGTTCATCCAATAACAAGCTGACCGGTTTCCGCCGTAACCTTTGGGAACTTCTGCTTGTCACGAGTGAGGAATGGCGTCCGGTGTACGGGCACAGCTTCCGGGCAGTGTGGGGCGTTTGAAAGCCTGATAAACAAGTTCCGTCCCGACAACTACGGTGTGCTTGTGAGCGGTAAATACGGCAACAGCAACACGCTGAAGATCGAGGAGGACGGCGGGCGTTATCTTGTTGCATTGAAACGCAGCCGCGTTCCGGTTTATACTGACATGGAGATCTTCGAGGAGTACAACCGTGTCGCTCCGGAACGTGGCTGGAAGCCCTGAAGAGTCCCCGCAGCCTCCGCGAATGGTTCAACAGCCCGCGTGTCGAACCTCTGTGGTACGATGCCGTTTATGGGGAAATGAAGGCACACCAGCGTTATGACCGCAAGCACCGGACCATCCTTCCGAGCCGTCGTGACAGCCTCTGGTATGGCGACGGCACGAAGCTGAACCTCTACTATCGTGACGAGAACGGAAACAAGTGTACTACAAGCGTGTACGAGGTGGTGGATGCCTATAGTGAAGTTCTGCTCGGTTATTACATCAGCGACAATGAGGACTATATCGCCCAGTATCATGCTTTCCGCATGGCTATCCAAACGAGCCGGTACAAACCCTACGAGATCGTGTGCGACAACCAGGGCGGTCATAAGAAGAACGCGGCGCTGGGTCTTTTCTCGAAGATCAGCCGTATCCACCGCCCGACAGCTCCGTATAATGGCGAATCTAAGACGATTGAGAACATTTTCTACCGCTTCCAGAGCCAGGTATTGAAGAAACGTTTCGGTTTCACCGGGCAGAATATTACGGCAAAGAGAGATACAAGCCGTCCGAATTTGGAATTCATCAACGCGAACATCGACTCCCTTCCCACATTGGAGGAACTGAAGGAACAGTATGCCGCCGCCCGTGAGCAGTGGAACTCAATGAAGCACCCGGCTACTGGCATCCCCCGTATTGAGATGTACAATACCAGCGTGAACGAGGCCACCGATCCGGTCAGCGTTCCTGATATGGTGGAGATGTTCTGGTACACAACCGATAAACCGTCGCTGTTCACCGCCAGCGGTATCGAGATCACGGTACAGGGAAAGAAATACCCTTACGAGGTTTTCTCCGCTCCCGGTGAGCCTGACCTGGAATGGCGCCGGCGTAATACCTACAAGAAGTTCTATGTCCAGTACGATCCCTATGACATGAGCAGCGTACGGTTGCTTTACAAGGACAAGGGCGGTGCGATGCGTTTCGAGTGTGTGGCCTCGTTCCCGCTGATGATCCACCGTGCCCAGCAGGAGCAGACGGAAGCCGAAAAACGTTTCATCCGCACCCAGCAGGAGGCCGTCGTCAATGAGCGTATAAACCGTCAGGTCGTCGCCAAAGATATCGAGTATGAGCATGGTGTCGCACCGGAGCAGAACGGTTTGCGTACTCCTGACCTGAAAGGTCTCGGAAAGGAGGCGCAACGCCAGATTGACCGCCGCACGAGAAAATACAGCCAGCCCGCCCCGTCCTTCCATAGGCCGTGACATGAAAGTCATCAGCAACGTGACATGGGACAGCTTTGAGAAGAAGGAAGTGAGCATCCGCAAGGTGGTCGGGAAATTATAAGGAACAGATTTATAACAAGATAAAAAATATTGATTATGGAAATTACAATGAAAGAGAAGAACGCCATCAGTGAGAGCCTCCGGGCTTACGTGGCGAAGTATCCGAGCCAGACGAAGGCCGCGGGTAGTCTGAAGGGAGTCAGTGTGGGTACTGTGAGCAATATCCTGAACGGGCGTTATGAGAATATCAGTGACGAGATGTTCCGTAATGTCGCCTCGCAGGTCGGTGGTGTAAGCGCTACCGGCTGGCAGATCGTGGAGACCGGCGCTTACCAGGAGATCACGGCTGTGCTCTCCGATGCGCAGCGCTGGCGCAATGTCACATGGGTGACCGGTGAGGCTGGTTGTGGCAAGAGTACCACCGCCCGTGTTTACCTTCATGAGCATAAGGAGGTTTTCTATATTCTCTGCTCCGAGGACATGAAGAAAGGTGACTTTGTCCGCGAGATAGCCCGCACGGTCGGGATCCGGACTGAAGGGTATAATATCCGTGAGGTGTGGGGACTTATTTTGGATGATATCATCCAGATGGACGCGCCCCTGCTGGTGTTCGACGAGGCGGACAAGCTGACCGAACTGGTGTTCCACTACTTCATCAGCCTGTACAACAAACTGGAGGAGAAATGCGGCGTCGTGTTTTTGAGTACCGATTATATTGCCAAACGCATCAGCAATGGTCTGCGATACCAGAAGCCTGGCTACAAGGAGTTCTACAGCCGTATCGGACGGAAATTTTATGAGCTAGAGCCTACGGACGTGAACGACGTGTTTGCGATCTGTTCCGCCAACGGTGTGACTGACAAGAAAGACATCGATAAGGTGATAAAGGAGGCTTCGACATGTGACTTTGATTTGCGGCGTGTGAGGAAGTCCATTCACAAGGTGAAACGCATGGTGGGGGAATGACTCCCGTTCAAATACCGTTCAAACGTAATTTTAAGGATATGGAAAACAAATTTGAATACTTAAAGATCGACGGTCGCGAGCAGCTTCCTGCTCCCTGGAGCGATTACCCAGTCTTGAGGGAATACGAGACGGTGACCGTTTACCGGAATGGTCGCGACTATCTGGACGCCTTGTGGGACAGCAGGACGCTGGTGGGTTGCTGGCGTTCACATGGAGGTGGGCGGTTTCGGCGGCGGTTTCAACCCGGGACGTAAATGGGGACAGTTTGCTACCCGTGAGAATGCCCTTCTGTGGGCACTCGGCAGGATGCTCTGCCACGAGAAACTGCGGGGTGCCGCACGGCAGGCCGTGCTTGATCAAATAGACAATATCCGACAACTAAAACTGTTCTGACCATGGAAGAAGAGAAAAAGGATAATAAAAAAGCGGGCATGAGACGTGCTTGAATGTCAGGGACATCCTGAACAAGAAGTATGACGTATTCCCTTTTGAGGGGAAATGGAAGGATGCTTTCGACACTCCGGAAGTCCGGGGCTGCTGGTTCGTGTGGGGCAACAGCGGTAACGGCAAGACCTCTTTCGTGATGCAGCTCTGTAAGGAACTTTGCAAGTATGACCGTGTGGCGTTCAACTCCCTGGAGGAAGGAACTTCTCTGACTGTCCAAAATAACCTGCGGCGCTTTGGTATGGCCGAGGTAAGCCGCCATTTGGCGTTCATCAAGGAGGACATCCCCACCTTGAAGATCAGGCTCCGGCGTCATAAGAGTTTCAACGTCGTGATCATTGACAGTTCCAATACACGCAGATGACGTATCGTGACTATATCCAGCTGAAGGAGGAGTTTCCGGACAAGCTGTTTGTTTTCATCAGCCATGCCCGCGGCAAGAATCCTAAAGGTGATGCGGCCACGAGCGTGATGTATGATGCCGACCTGAAGATATGGGTAGAGGCTACGTCGCCTTCAGTAAGGGACGTTATCAGGGGGCCACTGGTGAATACACAATCTGGGAGAAGGGTGCCTATGACTATTGGAATGTGACGGGACCGAAACAGAAAGGAGGTCAGGCATGAGCAGGATAAAGAAACAGCTGGCGATTTGTCCTCCCGCCTATATGTGTAAGGGGCCTAACCGTGAGAACTTCGTCAGTACCGGTCACAAGTGTGGTTACTGCAAGGGTAATGGCTGGTTCTGGGGAACGGAAGAGGGCAGCCGCGAGGACGTGCATGTGTCCTGCCGGTGTGTGGCGGTAGCGGTGAGCTGGATGCGATTATAACAGTGGACTGGAAACCTTCAAGCAAGTAAGCCATGAGAAAGGAGTATTACAACTACGTTGTGAAGCTGCCCGTTCTGCTTCATGAACTGTTCCGCGGGAAAGTTGCCGACTATCATTTTTCCGACATGACGGTAGTGATGAACCACCTGGTAAAGTCCTATATCCGCATGACGGACGGTGGCAGGGTTTCTACTGCCACCCGGCGTATCCTTCTCTGCATGGACCGTATTCCGGACATGTCGTTCTTCTTCCGCCGCCAGGAGAAGGCGGTGCTGTTCTTCGAGATGGATCCGGCCGTTGCCGACAGCCTACAGCGTGCCATCGTTTCCGGGGGCTGGGGCAACCGCCAGCGTCTTGCCGTCCGCCTGGTATGCGCTTTCTGCTGCGGTGCCGGTGTGACGTTGAACAACCTTTCGATGGAGCTTGCCGCCGGAGAGGTGTTCCGCCGTCCGGAAGGTTATCTCATACATACCTACGTGAGCAATTACCAGTACGTGTTCCTGAAGGAGACGGCCGCTGCCCAGCGCATGAGCGTGGAGGGTATGCTGACGGCCGCCGCTGAACTGCTGGTGGGAACGGATGACGAAGGTTCCGGATACCATATTCCGGAGAGTCTCGGCCGTATTGCTGACCGCGTGCTCGAGGTGAGGGGCAGCACGCTGAAGGACTTCCGCCGGCAGTGTCTGGTGAGCATCCGCACGAACACTATCGGTTCGGACCGTATCGCCGCCTTCATGGAAAAGCACGGCATCGCTCCGCCCGTGAGTTCCTGCGTCGCGTGGTCCTCTTCTTTCTGGAGGCACGGTATCTGATTTACCGTAAGGAGGTAGAACTTGATGAGGATGACCTTCCGGAGGAGGAAGAGACGGATTGGGAGGAAACTATGTACAGCCAGTATCAAAAAAGAGATTTCGCGATTTCAACATATAATTATTAACCATTAAAATTTAACTGAAATGATTACAGAAAAACAGAAAGAGGCAGTAAAGGAACTCTGCCAATACGTGGATAACTTTTGTAAGGAAAATAATCTTAGTGCCTTTATGAGCGTTGCGGCCAGTGAGGACCATCCGGACGGGCTTGAGCAGATAGCCGGCTCAATCATTACCGGCAAGACTGAACATATTGTCGGCTCTATTTCTGGGGTTGTCAAAGCGAATAAGAATGTCTATATACTGCTTTTCATGGGGCTTATGCAGGCCTATACGAGAAAGGCTGACATTAATACTATTCCGTTCGATGAAAATTTGAATATGACTGATGAATGCAGCATAAACAGCTATGAGTGAAAATAACAACAAGCAGAAACGTAAACGTGTCTGTCCGCATTGCGGCCGAAAGTTGTGGATGCGTGAGTTCTATCCGTTGAAGAATGGGGGACGGAGTTCCTGGTGTCATGAATGTGTGCTGGCGTACAAGCGTGAACAGTACCGCAAGCACCGGAAGGTTGCTGACGGTACTTTCATGCACCGGACACTGGGACGGCTCGTCGAGCATAAGGGATATTCCACCCGTATCTTTTGGAACGGCAATATGCTTTCCATCATGCGTCGCCACTATCACAATACCCTCAACCGGGAGCTGGCTGAAATGCTCGGTGTTTCCGAACGCAGCGTCACCCGGAAGGCCCGAGAAATGGGACTGGAAAAGGACAAAGGTTTTGTAGCCTCCTTAGCCGGGAACATTTGTTGCTGGCAAACGCGAGAAGCAAGGAACTGGGATATCCAGGCGGCTTCACCAAGGGGATGAAGTTTCGGGGAAACCAGTACACCGGGAGAATAAGAGTTGAATAACATACAGCACGGTCAATATTATGAGTAAAAAAATGGTAATTGTGGTCACCGCCGTTGGTGTCCGTAAAGTAGTGGAAAAATGGCTCTGTGAGAATATGACTTGCGAGCTGGTTGTGTCACGTAACGCACGCCATGAGTGTTGTGTGGAAGTCATCTATGATAGCGGAAACCCTTCGGTCTTGCGTACCCTTTTGCAGGCTGCCGTGGGTGAAATAATAGAGTTGTGCTGATGTGGTATGAATAGTTTGAGTTAATGAAAATCTGAATAGAATGGGCATACTTGAATTTTTCGACCAGTATAAGTGTACAAAAAATGAAAAAGAGCATCTTCTTGATTATTTGTGTACTATCAGAGTAAAGAGAGTGATTAAGGAAATTAATGACCTTAAAATAAACAAAAAAAAACAGCATAGCCATGCAGATAGACATCAACAGCCGCAAGCAGTTAAATAAACCCGAGAATTATGCGGTGTTTTATAGTCTTTTGAACCGCCTTCCGACATCTGACCGCGATGCTTTGAAGGAAAGCGTAGTTTCCCAGTACACGGACGGACGTACCACGAGTCTGCGCGACATGACACTGAAGGAATACAGTGCGGCCATAGCCGGGATGCGTAAGCTGGTGCCGCCCACTCACCAGGAAGAACTCCGGAAGATTCTCCGTCAGAAGCGTTCCGCGGTACTGCACCAGATGCAGCTGCTGGGCATCAATACGGCCGACTGGGACAAGGTGAACGCTTTCTGCCTGGACAGCCGTATCGCTGGTATGGAGTTCCGTGAACTTGACTGTGAGGCGTTGGACACGTTGCAGGTGAAGCTGCGCGCCATCCGCCGCAAACGTGAGAATAAACAACAGTAATAACCATTTAATTTTTTAGTTATGGACTTGAAAGAACAATTAAAAAGCCTGTCCGTCCAGGACAGAAAGGAGCTTTTGAAACAGCTCCAGCAGGAAGAGAAGGAAAACAAGCGCAACCGTCGCGACGCCTACGAGGGGCTTCGTGCGCAGTTCATGCTTGAAGTGAAGAACAAGCTGTTTCCAGTCGTGGATGACGTGAAAGCCTTCCGTGACTGGGTGGAGAAGGAAGCCGCCTCTTTCCGCGACCTGATGCGCGACTATGGCCAGCTCCGCAAGGATGATCAGGCAAGTTTTACCATCGTAGACGGTGACATGAAGCTGGAAGTGAGGAGTAACAAGGTGAAGAGCTTCGACGAGCGTGCCAACCTCGCCGCTGAGCGTCTGGTGGATTACCTGAAGCGTTACGCCATGAGCCGGGAACTCGGTACCGATGATCCGATGTACCAGCTCGGTATGACCATGATCGAGCGTAACCGCCAGGGTGATCTGGACTACAAGTCGGTGAGCAAGCTGTACGAGCTGGAGGACCGTTTCGACAGTGAATACACGGAGATTATGGACCTCTTCCGTGAGAGCAACGTGGTGTACAAGACCGCGGTGAACTACTATTCCATAAACGTGACGAGAACGGTGTCTGGCGCCGTATCGAGCCCTCATTCTGCCGGTTGTAGTTATGGAAAAGACGAAGAACATCGCGCCGCACGTCATGGCCTGCAAGCGCTGTGAAGGCAAGGGACGTATCTTTTACCTGGACCAGGGAGGAGCTCCTTTATCCGCAAAATGTCCGGTCTGTAATGGCAGCGGACGGGTGAAGGTGCAGAGCAAGGTGATCACCCGCGTCGAGCCGTTTGTCCCGGGTGAAGATGACACAGAACTGATGACCATGTGATTTTGTTCACACTCTAAACAGAAAAACGCCGCATTCATACACGATGCGGCGTTTTTTATTAACATCCCCGGTTAAATGCCTAATTTTGCAGCATATACCTGGACTTATGACCAAAGGACGAGACAAGAACCTGATAGAACTCCGTGATGAAGCCCTGTGCCGCCGTTACTATTACTGGACGGAGGTGCAGCGCCTACGTTTTGATGATGCCCTGAAAGTGTTGTCCCGCCAGGAGTTTTTCATTTCCGAGGAGCGGATCATGTCCATTATCCGGCGCAAGTGCCGGGAGCTGAAGAACCTGGAGGTGAAGCCCGTTCCGAAAGTGAAGAAGCCCCGCCTGACAGCGTCCAGCTCTCGCTCTTTACGGGAGAATAAACCTTGCCGTGCTTCCTGCATGGCCGACTCGTCATGCAGCGTGAAGGAATAAACCGTCTCGTACACCTTGATGTTTCCCGGCAGCGAATAGTCCCGGCTCTTTACCCTGACCAGCGGCTGGTCTCTTCCGTGCACTGGAACTCCTGCAAGGCCTTGTACAGCTCTTTAGCCTTGAGCTGGCGTTCTCTTACCTTGTCATAGGTTCCGGAGGTGTAGTGGGTGTCATCGTAACAGTCGACGGCCAGGCGTATGGTAATGAATGACTCGCTTTTCTGTACCCCGTATCCGAGGTCGTTCCAGTCCGATTCGGCGTTCCCGATGAGCACGCAGGGGAAGGTTACCGGGTAGTGGTCCTCCTCCGCCCCGGCTTCAAGCTGTCCGTAGTCCTCGTCAATGTATGACAGTTCAGGTATCTTTTCGGCGATGCGTTCCATGATTGCGATAAAAATTTCTTCCATGTTGTTATAAGTTTAAAATATTTCTGATTTCATTCTCCATTTTCCGGTCTATCTTTTCGGACAGTTCCCGGCTTTCCCCGATAAACTGGCGTTGCGGTATTTTTATCCGGAGCTTTTTCTTTTTGGTGAGCGCCAGCCTTTTCCATTTCAGCGCTTCCTGATTTTCCTGCGGTTTATTGTTTACGGCAGAACCCTTCTTTTTGCCTTTTCTTTTGCCCGTGGCGGCTTTTTTAGCCTTGCCTGAAGCCTGGTAATACTTCGTCCATGCAAAACGCCGCATTTGGGGCGTAACGGTCGGATGCACTTCTCCTCCCCAGTTATTGACCGGCGCATAGACGAGTTCGTTTGCCACCCTCACCCGGTATTCTCCCGGCATGTATTTGACGGAGCTGAAGAGATGGTTCCTTCCGGAGAGCAGCGTCCCGTAGTTCCCTGCCGCATCGGTCCGTCCCGAGGACAGCCTTTTCGCTTTCGGCCACGGGTGTAATCCCCCGTTTACGAATCCTCCTGCCGGAAGTTGTCCTGGAAATGGTCTTTTGCCATTCGTCCGGCGATAACCGGCATCTTCCGTTTCATTAGCCCATCCAGTTCTTTCCGTTTGGCTTTTATCAGTTTTGAATATTCTTTTATGTCCATGAATGACTGAATTAAAAAATAATTTTATACTTTTGCAGCAAGGCGTTTTTTATGTGCCTTTTTTGCGTTATGGAAATACCTAAACAAGTGTCGGAATTAGCAAACAGTAGCGGTTACAACTCCGTTGTCTTATCAGCCAGTTCCCCTGAAGGAAGCATCTATTCCGTGGGCTGTGTTGACGGGGATGGTTTTGAGTTGCCTGTCGGTCTTCCCGCCTTTATTCTGTTCGACGGCCAGTCCTGCCGTCTGGTGGACGGTGAGGAGGGGCTGGCACTTTCTTCCCGTTTATTTGGTGATGAATAGTCCCATGATTTGGGATTTACCAGTTTGTTGTCTATTCTTATCACTCCCACACGGCCCGCTTTCATGCTCTGTATGTAATTGCTTGCATCATCCTTTCCGGTTTGCGGGTCGAAGAACCTTGTCTTTCCTTCAGTCACCTCCGCGCAGAACACGTGTGCGGAGCCGCCTTTCCAGGCACAATATATCTCGTATATTCCATCCTCTCTGAATTTTTCCCTGAAGTATTCCTTCAGCCGGTTTGCATTCATTACTTGATATCCCTTTCTGACCTGCCATTTATAGGTATAGTCATAATCCGGCTTTGTTCCGTCCCGGTTCAGGAAACGTTCTTCCCATGTGATACCTTGTTTTGCCATTTCATTGTATGCGCTTTGTCTGATGTTGGGTTTTGCTCGATGTCAAACCCCAACCTTCTGAGCATGTGTGTCACGGTGCAGGTCTGGCAATTCACGCGGTATCCTTCCTCTTTTCCGAATTTCGGGTTCTCCTTTCCCTTGTTCGCCTGTTCGTATGTCATCGGCTTGCCTTTGGTAACGCCGAGTGCCTTTTCTATCTTGAGATTGTTGCGGGCGATGTCGGTTTTTTCCTCCAGCGTCAGGTTGTCCGGCATTTCGGCTATCATTTCGTTGATGCGCCTGGTCAGTGCGTCCACGGCTTTTTTTGCTCCCGGATGCGCTTCAGTAACGTAGGGGTGTTTGTCTGAAAACAGTTTGCCGTCTTTTCCCGGATTGTTTTCCAGACCGTCATGTGCCTTGTTCTGCCCGTTTTCGTCCGGTACCGCTGTCGGCGCTTCATCCGTTGATGAGAGCGTGCACTTGCAGTTCCATCTGTCCCCGGGCCTGTGCTCGTTCCAGAACGGATCATCTATTGGACGTATGGTCCCCCAGAAAATCCTGTGGTCGCTTCCCGGATGTATGGATGTGGAAGGCATCCATTTGAGATTCGGCAATACGTCCTTTTCCCTTTCGAACTGCCTCCAGTCCGCGGCCTGGTGTGCCCGTATGACGGCCGTGTCGTATTCTGTACGCAGCCAATGGACCATCTGATGGTCGGCTATGGGCATGGCTTCCTTTACCCACTGTTCAAACGGCTTTAAACTTCCGTTTTTGTCCAGCAGCAGCGCTGCCATGTCGTTCTGTGCCCTGTGTACCTTGAAAGCTGCGAACACGGCGTTGTTCATTCGGATTTCCCGGTAGAAGTCATAATCCGGATCGTCGGGCTTTCGTGTCCCAAACCCCTTGTCCGCTGCCTCGTTTATTGTTTTCCATGTGGCTTCGAACAGGTTCTCCTCGATTTCCGTCAGGGGGTGGAAGTCTTTACTGTAGATGTTCTTCAGGGCTTTCTTCAGTACCTCTTCATCGAACGAGAATAAAGTTTCCACCTGTTTGTCCTCCATTCTGTAGAGGTCGTTCATCACCATTCTAAAGCTGCCCCGTCTCTCCCCGGGGCTTTCCCGAAAAAACGTTTCAGCCAGTTGTACGCGTTTTTAAGGGCATTTTTCTTTTCTTTGGGTGTTCCTTTACCGTGCTTTTCCAGTTCCGGTTCTTCTTCCGGATCCGGTTTATCCTCTTCCGTCTTTTCAGTCTCTCGGGCCTTCGCCGCCTCGATTTCCGCCGCTTTCTCCTCCTGGCGTTTCTTCAGTTCGTCATAGTTTGCCGGTTTCTCGATCCCGAATTCCTCGTAGAGATAGTCGTCACCCACCGGCAGGTTGAAGTTCGTGCGCAGTTGTGTGAGGATGGACATCTTTTTCTCCGGTTCGATAAGCTTCTTTTCCGGATAGCAGAACTCCCCGCCTGTGGTGTCTATTCCGAGCATTGCGAATATGTCGGCCATGTCATAGTTGAGCACGTCGAGGATGTCCTGCCTGTCGGAGAGCGTCACTTCTCCTCCACATCCTTGTGTACGGTTCCCAGTGCCTGTGTGCCCTTGTCGGAGGCTTCGGTGGTGAGCGTGTTTCCGAGGAACAGCTTTGAGATTTCGTTGTTGCAGCGCTCGCAGAGCTTGTCGTAGAGGTCCGCGCTCCCTGTCTTGTTCGCGGCTTCCACGAGCTTGAGCACCGTATCCTCCGCGTGCACGAAAACCGACAGGCTTCCGGTGCTGTCCGCATCGTTCAGCGCCCTCTGCCGTGCCTCGTCGTCATCCGTGGGATACGTGTACTCCCTGATGGGCGCTCCGAACACTTCCGCGAACTGTGCCCAGTCCGCCACGTCGTTACGTTTGTATATCACCCAGATAGCTGCTTTCACCAGCAGCCCGGGATCGTCGGGTGAACCGATGAACAACAGGTCCGGGTACTCGTCCCAGGACGTCCCGGTGGTGTCCGTCTGGTGCCGCAGTATGAGCCTGCGCACGGGATCGACGTGTTTGCGCGGTATCAGGTCGTAGTTCACCCATTCCCCCTTTCGGTAGAACTGCACGAGTGAGAACCCCCAGAATTTGGCGTCCAGGATGTCCCTATGAACTTCCGGAACCATGGGGACCTGATCTGCTTGTTCACCTTCTCGTCCGGTTTCCCGTTCCTGCGGAATTCTATGGAAGATGCCAGTGCGGCATTCTTCCGTTTCTCTATGACACTTGTCAGGTGCGTGTCCATGAGTATGTCGCTGAACAGGTCGTACAGCCTGAAGCGTCTGGAGTAGTCCACATTCTCGAAAGCCCTTACCGCGAGCATGTAGTCCGCTATGTCTATACCGAACCTTCTGGGCTGTGTCAGTATGATGGTTGCGGGTCCTTTCTGCCCGGGCCTCGGCAGGTTCCCGCTTTGGGTTATCTTTCCGGCCCCTTTCTTTCTTTTGCTCATATTACCAATGGTTTACACGTTTACGGTTGCTTTTGATAAGGAAATTTGATTTTGCCGTCCTCGTCTCTTCGGACAGCAGGGGCAGGCCGTCCACCGATATCTCCTCGGCCGCCACGCTTTCAGCCATTCGACCGCCCTTTCGTGGCGTTCCTTCCGCAGCGGTGACAGGTTCCTCGGGTTATGTATGCAGAAGATGTGGTACACGGCTATGTCGATGGCCATCATCAGACAAGCTGGTTGCGTTTGTCACCGGTTGCCGTGAATATTTTGTCACAGTCGTAACGTCTGGAAAGGTAGCAGCGCATCTCGGCGACGGCGCGGTCCTCACATATCTCCACGACAGCGTCATCCTCCCTTGTCAGTGCGTCCAGAATCTCTCGGTGTATGCTCGCGTCGTAGTCTGAAAGTTCGATAAATTTGCTCATAATGATAGGTATTGAAGTTTACACTCTGTACTTGTTTTGTGACCGCGTGCTTTTCCTTGTGACAATGACGGGCTTTTCCGACTGTCTGGCCTTGCGGTCTATAATTCTGTTTCCCCCCTCCACGCAGTCGGGTCCGTCTGCCGGATAGGTCAGTTGGAGGTTGAACAGCTTGAACTGTTCCGCCATCCGTTTCATGTGCGGGTTGTCCTTTTCGGCCTCGTTGAGTATCAGGTTCCCCTCCCGGTTGAGCGGTTCCAGGTTCGCCTCGATACGTGTGGCCTTGTCGGTTTTCTTCTCCTCGTCCCCGGTGATGTACAGTGATATTTTCCTTTCCCTGCGTATCCGCCTCACGATGGGCTGGAATACCTGCTGGAAAAAAGGATCCTGTAATTTGTTGTTCTCCATGTAACAGTACACGGTGGTTTTCCCACCCACAAACTCCAGCAGCTTGATGTACCACTCGACAAATTCCGCGTTCAGCCCCCTGTCCAGGAACGTTTTTATCAGATAAAGCCTTCCCGCGAGTTTCCCGAGCAGGCATACCGTTTTGGTGGAACTTTTTTTCGTCTTGTTCTCTCCCGGTGCGGGGTCCCCGTATATCACCAGGAACTTGAACCTGGAGAGTGCCGGCACTTTCCCGTAGGTGATTTCCGCGAACACGCCGCCGTCCACCACCGGGTTGTTGAAGAACTCTTTCTGTGCCGCCGCCGCGCTCACCAGTGAAAGGAAGAGGTCGATATCCTCCTCGGAGTTCTTTTCGGGCCATACGGATAGCCCGTTCTTTCCCCGGATGTTGATGATATCCACGTGCCCGATTCCTTTCGCCTTCAGTTCGGTGGCCTTTTCGATGGCCCTTTTGATGCAGCAGTCCGGTGCGATGATGTTCCCGTTGAACAGGATGCGGTAGTTTCCCGATACGGACATGGTCGGTATCAGCGCCTCCTCCAGCCATTTCCATTTGGTTTTGATGCGTTCCGGGTTTCGACACTCCTCGTCGGTGTCTATATCGTCCACCAGGATGAAGTCCGGGCGGAAGTTCTTGTTACGTGTACCGCGCGGTGACTGCCCGGCTCCAATGGCGCGGAAGGAGCACCCGCACATGCAGGTGAATTCCCCGGTTTCCCACGCTCCCGGTTTTTTCTGCTGTCCGTAGTCCTGTATGATCCGCTGGTTCTCCTCGAAGTTCGCCATGAACGGCAGCAGTAGCCTTTCCGCATTGTCAGCCGAGTTGGAGATCAGCAGCACGTTGCGTATCTTTTTTGTCAGTGCCAGTTTGGATATCTCCATCATGGAGCGTGCGGATTTCGCCAGCTCGCGTGACCAGGCCCTTACCTCGTACCAGCGGTTGTTCCTCATCAGCCGCCCGGTGGCTTTCCTGTGGAAGGCGGCGGACTCGCAGGTGCAATACATGGCGAAGTAGTATTTGAACCACTCCTCGTCGTTCTTCTCCAGCCTTTCCCGCCTCTGCCTGATTTCCGTTTCCGTGTCCGTGGGGTTGATGTCCGAATGTTCTCGCACGGATGCCACCAGCTCGTTCCAGCTGCCCAGCGCGAGCCTGTCCTGTGTTGTGAGTCTTTTCTTTGCCATGTCAGGATAATTTTGATTTGACAAACGCGTCCAGAAGCGGGGTGATCTCCTTCGCCTGCGTGGAATCGTAGGTCCGCACCCATTTGAGCAGGTCGGAGAACACGGAGATGATGTCCGCCAGCCCCACTTCTGTTTCCAGTTTCTTGATGGCGTTCGACAGTTTGGAAATGGTGTCCGCTTCCGCGGCGTTCGGGAACCGTTCCCCTTCCGGTTTTCCCATGATGGCGTTGTTGAGTTCCGCCAGCTGCCGGTACAGGTTCTTCAGCTGCTCCTCCCGTGTGATGGTTATGGAAGCCTTCAACTGCTCCCAGTTTCCTTTGCCTATCCAGTTGTTCACAGTCACCCGTGAAACCCCCACACGCTCGGCTATTTCCGCCTGCGTAAGCGTCTCGCGGGTGTAGAGCGTTTTCGCCCATGCCTTTTTCTGCTCGTTTGTAAGTTCGGCCATATTACCTCCTTTTTTACGTGCAAAATTGATAAGGAAAAGGAGCGAAAAAAACGCGCTCCGCATGATGACATTTTAAAGCGTCATGGCAATCCTTTAAAAGTCTCCATGAATGAAAACGCGGTTTGAAAAAAGGCTTTTAATCCCCCTAATTTCGCACCGTAAACTTTTGCAGGGAAGGACCTGCCAAAACGATAGTGACATGAGTAGATTTTTCAATATGATACCCGGAACCGATGCCTGTTGCATCCTTCTTTACGGTGACATCGGTGAGTACGATGATAACGTGCGCAGCGGTGATATCGCCCGTGAACTTCTGGAAGCGGAAGCCCTGACCGGGAAGGTGGACGTGCGTATCAACAGCAACGGCGGTGAGGTTTATTCGGGCATCGCCATTTTCAATGCCTTGAAGAACAGCAAGGCCGACATTACCATCTACGTGGACGGCATCGCCGCCAGCATGGCCTCCGTCATCGCCCTTTGCGGCAAGCCCGTCCGGATGAGCCGTTATGCCCGTCTGATGCTTCACAGTGTCCAGGGCGGCTGTTACGGCAACAAGGATGAGATGAAGGACTGCATCCGTGAGATCGAGGCGCTTGAGGATACCCTTTGCGAGATGTATGCCACCCGTATGGGCAAGGACAAGGAGGAAATCCGCGCGATGTATTTTGACGGCAAGGATCACTGGCTGCGTGCCGACGAGGCGCTGGCGCTGGGCTTATTGACGGTATTTATGACGCTGACCCGGTACCGGAGGACAGTACCCCCGAACAGGTATTTCAAATATTCAATAACCGGCTGCACAAGCCACAAAACGAGAATAGCATGAATTTAGACGAACTCAAGAGACGTCCGCGGTTCAAGAACTGTGCGACGGATGACGATTTCCTGCGTGAAATCGGACTGCTGGAAACAGAGGCTGGCAGAGTCCCGGCCCTTGATGCGAGGTCACCCGCCTGAAGGGCGAACTGAAGGTGTTCCAGGACAAGGCGGATGCGGATGACGCTGCCGCGCGTAAGAAACTGCTTGATGATGCGGAACAGGACGGCCGTATCGATGCCGCCACCCGCCCCATCTATGAGAACCTTCTGGCAAAAGATCGGGAGAACGGGGAAAAGGCATTGGAGAAGCTTTTCCCAAAACGTAGTGTCATGACTGACCTTCGTGTGAATCCGACGGGTGAAAGCCCCTGGAACAAGCGCATGAGCGAGATTAAGGACAAGTTGAACCATAAATAAAACATTGCCATGGCAATAGTAGTAAGAAACACGAATTACAACGGCGAGGTACTGGAGAAAATACTGGTCCTGGCCACCACCGGGAATGACCTTGTAGAAAAAGGTCTGATCATGGTGATCCCCGGTGTGGAGAAAAAAATCAGCCTGCCGCGTATCAAGACCGGCAAGATGCTCCAGAAGCGTAAGGAGAACCCGACTTTGGAAGACTCGAAAGGCAATTTCAATTACTCGGAGAAATCACTGGATCCGGAGGATTTCATGGCGTTCACGACTTTCAATCCCCGCGCCTTCGAGCATGTTTGGCGCAAGTGGCAGCCGAAGGGCAACCTCGTGTTTGCCGAACTTCCCCCCGAAGCGCAGAACACGCTTCTGGATGAACTTAGCAAGAGTGTGAAGTTCGAGCTGGGCTGGCATTACCTGAACGGCGAGTTCGGTTCGGACGACGACCACCTTTTCAACGGTATCCTGACCCAGGCGGCTAAAGATCCGGATGTGATCGTGGTTCCGGCTCCTTCCGATACTTCCATGATCGGCAAGTTGAAGGCTGTCCGCAAGGCTATTCCAAAAGCCCTGCGTGAGAATCCGAACCTGCGTATCCTGATGAGTATTGACGACTTCGACAAGTACGATGACGAGCTGACCGAACGCGAGTACAAGAACACGAGCGAGACGGACATCAACAAGAAGCGTTACAAGGGTATCACCATCGAGACGCTGAATTCCTGGCCTGATGGCCTTATCGTAGCCACGCTCTGCTCGATGAGCGCTGACGGCAACCTTTTTGCCGGTGTGAACCTCCAAGACGACGAGGAGGTGATCCAGATTGACAAGTGGATGAACTCCAGCGAGCTGTACTTCTTCAAGCTGCTGATGAAGGCCGACACGGAAATCGCCTTCGGCGAGGAGTTCGTGGTGCTTGACACCCGTGAGACTCCGGTGTTCAAGGCAGTGGAACGCAGCATTTCTGCCGATCCGGCCGCTCTTTCCTTCAAGGCCGCCGGTGAGAGCAAGGAGGTGAAGGTCACTGCCTCCGGTGATTACAGCGTGGTTTCCATTCCTGCCGGTTTCACGGCAGTCGGTACCGATGGCTCTCTGACGGTCACCGCCGGTGTGAACAGTAGCGGCAAGGCGGTATCCGGCACACTTGTACTGGGCCTGGACGCCGATCCGGAGAAGAAGGTGGAGATAGCACTGTCCCAGGCGGCCGTTGATGAAGAGGAAGGCGGTGAGTGATGGGAAAGCTGAAGTATCTTGTCATCCATTGCACGGCCACTCCTGAAGGGCGTGAGGTAAGCGGTGCGGAGATTCGCGCCTGGCATACCAACCCCGTCTCAAAGGGCGGCCGCGGCTGGAAGCAGGTCGGATATACCGACCTGTTCCATCTGAACGGCGGAGTGGAACGCCTGGTGAACAATAACGAGGACGCGAATGTGGACCCGTGGGAAGTGACCAACGGCGTGGCCGGTTACAATTCCGTGAGCCGCCATATCGTCTATGCCGGCGGGTGTGCAAAGGATGGTAAAAACGCCTGCGGACACCCGTACCTCCTGGCAAAAAAAAAAAGGCGCTTGAGAAGTACGTGAAGGATTTCCACCGTCGTTTTCCCGATGTGAGAATCGTCGGTCACAATGAACTGGCGGCCAAAGCCTGCCCCAGTTTTGATGTACAGAGATGGCTTAAACAAATAGGTATAACTCAATAAATCAACAACAACATGAAAAGATTTCTTTTATTCTTTGTGCTGATACTCGGATTCGTGTCAGCAACTTTTGCCCAGACCGGTACAGTACCGGAAGTCGATTATAGCGCGATGATCACCACCTTTGCCGGTTTTGTCGGTGGCGTGGTGTTGCTCACGGAAGGATCAAGGCTCTGTTTCCAAAAATGCAGGGCTTGGCGACACAGATTGTCAGCTGGTGTGTGGGCATTGTGGCCGCCATGCTTTTATGGTGGCTGGATGCGGGCTTTGTCGCTGATGCCACGTGGTATATCGCGTTGTGTTATGGGTTCGGTGCGTCCCTTGTGTCCAATGGTGTTGCCGATACGGGCTTTGTCCAGTGGCTCATCGGACTGTTTGCGGGTAAGGATGCCGGCAAATAGGCTTTGACCTGAAAGACCAGTGTGCGTATGGACTTCAGTGCAGTCATGAATCTGGTGCTGGGCGGTGGTCTGGTAGCCACGATAATAGCCATCATCACCCTGAAATCAACGGTCAGGGAAGCGAGGGCGAAAGCGGAGAAGCTACCGCCGAAGCCGAGACGGTACGGATTGACAACACCGAACATGCCACCCGTATCCTGATCGAGAATATTGTAGAACCCTTAAAAGAGGAACTGAATGAAAACAGGAAAGCTTTGCAGGCGACCCGGCGTGAAATGGCACGCCTCCGGAAAGCCATTGATACTGCCAACAGTTGCAGGCATCATGATGATTGTCCTGTTCTTTACGGGATGCGCGAGTACTCGAAAGAGCAGGACGGAGGTGAACCGGAACAGCAGCCTGTCGTCAAGCGCCGACAACGTGTCAAACGTGAGGCGGGGGCTGTTGATGGCGGGGATTCCGAAATCGGCGGTGAGCCTGACGATCCCTCCGGACAGCCTCCGTAAACTTCCCTCCGGTTCGTCCTACCATTCCAGGAACGGGCAGGCGGGCCTGACGGTGAAGAGCGATGCGGCCGGCAATATCATAGCGGAGGCATCCTGCGACAGCCTCCAGCGGCTGGTACTGTGTTATGAGGAGGAACTGACCCGTATCCGTAATGAGACACATGAGGACTCATTCACAGTTGAAACGGAATTTGAACGTCGCTTTAGTCCCGTTAAAATAGCGCTGGCCGCTTTTATAACCGGATGTGTTGCCGGCATAGTATTAACTTTCAAAATCAAGAAACAATGAATAAGAATTTCATGTACGGCGTCGGTGCCGTGAAATACAAGGACTTTGTGGTGGGTTACATAGAGAAGAATTCGTTTGACATGGGCGGGCAGAAACCCGAATCCGCCAAAATCGAGGCGGAGCAGGTGCCGGGAACCCCGGTGCTTATCATTCCCCAGTCGAATGGCAGCATCGCCCCCACGTTCAACGTTATCCAGCTGAACTACGAAAACCTGCATAGCTTGCTGGGTGGTACCATGCACTACAAGGAAGAGGACTCGGAAAAGAAAACCCCGATTGGTTGGACGGCCCCGACGGCAGCCGTGTTGCTGACCGGTCCGTGGGAAATAGCCCTTGTTTCGGGGCAGAGCATCCTGATTCCCAATGGCACGCTACTTTCCAATCTCGGCGGCAAGCTGACCCTGACAGAAACGGCGAAAATCGAATGCACGCTGGAAGTGGCCATGCCGGAAGACGGCTCCCAGCCCTATGGCGTATTCAATACGGATTCTATCCCGGAAGAGTGGAAACAGTATAAACTGCCTTCTGCTGAATCTGCCGCTGCTGCTTCCACTAACCCGGCCGAGGAGTAGCGTATGGACGAAGCTGTCATCAAGCAGATCCAGCGTGAGGGTGCGGACGCGCTGCTGGATATCGGTGTGAGCGTCCCGCTGAAAGCGTTTCATATCCCTTTCAGGAAATCCCCGCTGGAGCTGCGCGTGACCATGAGGCGGCCTTATATGTCCGGTCAGATTCTTTTTGCCCGGACATATTTGTCGATGGGGATCACCAGTGAGGAGATGTGGGGGTTCAGCAAGGAGGAGGAAATGCAGTTTCTGGCCTCTCACGGCAAGGCGGTGAGCCGTATGGTGGCCTATACCCTTTGTCGTGGTCCTTTCAGCCGCCGCGTGCTTTTGCGCCCGGTGGCATGGCTCATAAGGAACTTCATGGAACAGCGTTATCTGGTGGGTGCGATCAAGCGTTTTGTCAGCCTGATGGGTACCGACCCTTTTATACCTATTATCAGATCAGCCGAGCGGACGAATCCGATGAGCTTGAGACTGAGCCAAAGAAAGAAGGGGAGTTAAAGAGCCGTTATGAAGGTCCCATAGCCCTTTCGGTTTTGTGTGGCAGATTGCCAGTGCCACCGGCTGGAGCGTGGACTATATACTGAACAAGGTGAATTACCAGACCCTGATCATGATGCTTAGTGACGCTCCCCGGTATGTCCGTGACAAGTCCGGATCTTCCGGTCCTGCGGATGAGCGGAGCGCCGAGGATGAAGCGGATGGAATAGTAGGATTTTTTCAAAGCAAGCTAAAATAGATGAAACCGGTACAAATAGAATTCCTTATGGTGGACCATTTGAGCGCCCGTCTTGACAAGGCCGTGGGCAAGATCGAGCGGATGTCCCAGCAGGCATCGTCCGCCAACAGACAGATCCGGGAACTTGACAGGAGCGGTTCCCTGTTGAACAACACCGTCGGCAAGCTGGCAGCCGCCTTTACTATCAAGGAGCTGGTGTCGAACATCACCAAGGTACGCGGCGAGTTCCAGCAGCTGGAGGTGTCGTTTCAGACCATGCTCGGCAGTGCGGAGAAGGCCGACACCCTGATGCAGCAGTTGGTACATACGGCCGCGACCACTCCTTTCGGCCTGGAGGATGTCGCGCAGGGTGCCAAGCAGCTTCTTGCCTACGGGTTTGAAGCGGAGAAAGTGAACGAGACGCTGATCCGCTTGGGTGACATCGCTGCCGGACTTTCCATCCCTTTGAACGATCTGGTCTATCTTTACGGCACCACCATGTCCCAGGGACGGCTTTATACACAGGACCTGAACCAGTTCACCGGCCGGGGCATCCCTATGATCGCCGAACTGGCCAAGCAGTTCGGCGTGGCTGAAAGCAAGGTGAAGGAGCTTGTGGAGGAAGGCAAGGTCGGTTTTCCCGAAGTGCAGAAGGTCATAGAGAGCCTGACGGACGAGGGCGGAAAATTCGGTGGTCTGATGGAGGCACAATCCAAAACGATAACCGGACAGATCTCCAATATAGAGGATGCCGTTTCAATGATGTTCAATGAAATCGGGCAGCAGTCGGAAGGTGTCATCAACACCACGCTTTCCGGTGTTTCCTACATGGTGGAGCATTACGAACGTTTCGGCCGTATCCTGCTCGGGCTTGTCGGCACGTATGGTGTGTACCGGACCGCCGTCATGACAGTCACGGCCGTGAAAGGCTGGGCGGTGGCTGCGGAGGCGTTGCATTACAACTGGCTCCTGCTGGTTGAGAAAGCGCAGAAGATGCTCAACCGGACCATGCTTTCCAATCCCTATGTGCTGGTTGCGACCCTGCTTGCCGGTGTTGCCGTGGCACTGATCTCCATGAAGACGGAAACCGAACGTTTGCAGGAATCCGAGGAAAGGTATCAGCAGCAGAAGCAGAAAACCATAGAGGCCGAGGAAGAGCACAGGCGCAAAATAGAGGAGCTGTGTTCCATTGCCGGGGATGAAGCCGTGTCCACGGATGCCCGGCGTGAGGCGCTAAACAAGCTGGAACAGAAATATCCGGATATATTCTCCAAATACGACACCGAGTATGAGAAACTGAAGAATATCAAGAAAATCAAGGAAGAGATAGCCCGATTGGAAGCCGGTGAGTCCATATCCAATCCCGCCAATGAATTGAAACGTGTGGATGACAGGATAAAAGAACTTGAAGGCAAGACCCGGTTGGCAACCGAATATTACCAGGACAGCTACGGGCGGCAAAGAGCCCGATATGTCCAGAAATCCGCACGTTCAAGGGATGAGGAGGCAGAGCTTCAGAATCTGTACGGAAAACGCAAGAGCTGAACGGACAAATCCGCAAGGACGAGGTAAATGCCTATTTCGAAAACCTGACCGGTGTGAGTAACGAGACCCTTGCACAGCAGATAAAGCAGCGTAGAACCCTGCTTGCCCGGATGTCTGTCCAGGAGAAGGAATACGGAAAGATTACGCAGGGTGACGAAAATCTTACCGGAACTTATTCCCGTGACGAACTGAAGTATCAGCTGAACAAACTGGTTTCGGAACAAAACCGGCGTAACCTGCCCACGGATTCAAGCACTGACTGGGTGGCTGCGGCAAAAGAGAAATACCAGGACGCGCTCAAGGCTTATAACGCCTTTCTTCAGGAAACGTCCAACAGCCTTTCCCGTGAGGAGTTTGAGAAGAAGGCGAAAGAACTGAAGGATGCCGTCGATACCGCCAAAAAGGAGTACGACAAGGTCAAGCCCGGTGAGGATAAGGATTCCGAGGCCGAACGGAAGAAGGCGGACAAGGCGGAGAAGGAAGCCCAACGCCGCAAACAGGTTTCTGAAAAGCTGGGCCAGGAACTCGTCGGGCTGCAAAGGAAGAATGACGAGGCGGAGATTGAGATGATGACCGAGGGGCTGGAGAAGAAGCTGCGCCAGATAGACAATGAATACCAGGCACGCAAGGATGAAATAGCCAAGCAGGAAGCCGGTTGGAAACGTGACAACGCGAAAGCGGGGCAGTCCGGTTCGCTGTCGGAAGATCAGCAGTCCGAAATAGACAAGGCCCGTGAGTTGAACGAGTCCGGCCGACAGAAAAAAATAGCGGAAGCTATCGGGAAGAGTTCGGAGTGATGCAGGAATATTTGCAGGCCTACGGCACCTTCCAGCAGAAGAAACTCGCCATCGCGACCGAATATGCGGAAAAGATACAAAAGACGACATCCGGCAGCGAGAAGCTCTCTCTCGGTGTTGAACGTGACAGCAAACTTGCCGGCATCGAAGTGCAGGAACTGAAAGCCCGTATTGACTGGGGTACTGTCTTCGGTGAATTCGGCGGGATGTTTTCCGATATGATAAAGCCTGTATTGGCGGATGCCAGAAAATACATGCTCACTGACGAGTTCCGAAATGCCGACCATGCCAGTCAGGACGCGCTTGTCTCTGCCGTCCAGCAGATGGAGAGGGCTTTGGGCGGTTCCGGCAAGGTCAGTTTCAAGAAACTGGGTGCCGAGGTTACTGCCTACCAGAAAGCCCTTTCAGACCTGAAGGAGGCACAGGCGGTGTATGCGGACACCTATACGGCGCTCATTGCCGCCCAGAAATCATACATTGAGGCGCAACAGTCCGGAACCGAACAGGAGAAGGAGTCCGCCCGGCAAGCCTGGAAACGGCGCAGGCTAATGCCGATGCCGCGAGTGAGAATATAAACGCCTTGCAGGAAACGGCTGACAGTGCCCGGCAGTCCCTCTCGAATACTGCCTCCGGTCTGAAGACCAGTATGGAGAATGTGAGGGACGGATTGCAGCAGATTGCCTCCGGCAGTATCAGCGGGGCGTATAATGGCCTGATCACACTCGGCAAAGGTGCCAAGGAAGTGGACGGCAAACTGGGCGAGGCTTTCGGAAAGGTTTCCGAAACACTTGAGGATGTGCCTGTTGTCGGCTGGATTGTAAGTATTATAGACCTTTTCAAGGATGGTTTGAGTGTGGTCATCGGTGGCCTGCTCGACGCGGTGTTCAATGCCGTGAGCGGTATTCTTGACGATGTGCTTTCCGGTGATCTTTTTGTGACTATCGGAAAATCGCTGCTTTCCGGTGTGGGCAAGATATTCGACGCATTGACCTGGGGCGGATTTTCCTCCTGGACGACTTCAAGCAATGCCAAAGAGGTCCAGGAAACCATCGACCGGCTGACCGAGCGTAACGAGACCTTGCAGACGGCTATCGAGGACCTGACGGAGGAGATCAAGGCGAGCAAGGGTACAAAGTCCGTGGCCGCCTACCGGGATGCCTACAGGCTCCAGCAGGAGACGAACTCGAACTATCTGACATGGCCATGTCGCAGGCCGGCTATCACGGTTCGCATCACAGCTGGAATTATTACTGGGGCGGTTTCTCACAGGAACAGATTGACCGTTTGAGCGGTCAGATCGGGCGTAGCTGGAACGGTGACATCTGGAACCTAAGTCCGGAGGAGATGAAGAAGTTGCGCAGTAACGTGGACATGTGGACGCAGATCCAGGATACCGGCAAGGGCGGATATGGAGGTCGTCTGACCGAGAAGCTGGATGACTACATCGACCAGGCGGGCAAGCTGGAGGAACTTACCGACCAGCTGTATGAAGGTCTCACCGGTATTTCCTTTGACAGCATGTACAGCAGTTTCGTGGATAACCTGATGGATATGAAGTATGATGCCGCAGCCGCGGCGGAGGACATATCCGAGTATTTCATGCGTGCGATGCTGTCAAACAAGATCGGTGAGCTGTATTCCGACAAGCTGAAAGGCTGGTGGGAGAAATTCGGCAAGGCGATGGAAGACAATGACCTTACAGAAGCCGAGCGTAAGGCTCTCCAGGACGAGTACATGAAGTATGTCGAGGAAGCCGTCGCTCTTCGTGACAATCTTGCCGCGGCCACCGGGTACGATAACTCGGGCGGTACGAGCCAGAGCGCCAAAACCGGCGGTTTTCAGCCATGACACAGGACCAGGGTACAAAACTGGACGGCATGTTCACCAGCGGGTTGCAACACTGGTCGAGCATCGATGAGAAGATGGAGAGCGTCATCGACAAGATGAACACCGCCGAGGGGCATCTTGCCCGTATCGAGGAGAACACCGGCACGAGCGCGTCGCACCTTGGCAAAATAGAGGAAGAGATTCGTAAAATCAATCGTGACGGAGTAAAATGCAAATGATATGGAAAAGATATTAGGCGGTCTGGTACTTGTCAACGGTACCGACATCTGGAGCACATACGGGGTGTTCCTCGTTGAGGACAAGCGCGGCGGGATGGATAACCTGACCGCCATCCTGACCCCGAGCAAGACGAAAACGGATACGGCCGTGAATATCCGGGAGGAGGACGGGGAGAAATATTCCTCCGTGCTGACGCCCAGGAACGAGGCCCGTGACGTGACGCTTCATTTCGCCCTGTTTGGCAAAACGCAGGCCGGCTGGCTGAAGAAGTATTTCGAGTTCATCAATTTCCTGAAGAAAGGCCGTGACGGGTGGCTTGAGATTTCCTTTCCCCAACTTGCCCTGACTCTCCGTGTGAAATATACGGATTGCAGCAAGTTCCAGCCTCTGACCTATCTCTGGAAGGAAGGCGTGCACGCCGGCAAGTTCAAGGTGAAGTTCCGGGAACCTGTCCCGGTCATATAAATGTGATTCAAACCCTATTCAAACGACGTTTAAATAAGATACAGACATGCTGACCATCTATGACAGCAACGGCAACAGACGGACCGATATAGAGGCGGGTGACAGCTCCACCCAGGTGAAGGAGGTACAGGGTGACAATGTCCTGACACTCTCTTTCACGCATTACGAATATATCGCCCTGGACGTGAATGACCGGGTGGACTTTGAGGGTGAGCGCTACTGGCTGACCGAACGGTACGCCCCGAAGCAGAAGAGCGGCCAGGAGTGGGTATATGATTTGAAGTTTTACGGCATCGAGAGCCTGGTGAGACGTTTTCTTGTGCTGGAGACCACCGACGGGAACACCGAGCCTGTGTTCACACTGACAGCGACTCCGCGTGAACACGTGGCCATGATCGTGAAGTGTATCAATGACGGAATGAACCACACCACCGACTGGAAAGTGGGGCGGGTGGACGGTACGGACCTTATCGTCATCGATTACGAGGGGAAGTACTGCAACGAAGCCCTGAAAGAGATAGCCGAAGCGGTCGGCGGGCAGGCTGAATGGTGGGTGGAAGGCCAGACCGTGAACGTGTGCCGGTGTGAGCATGGCGAGGAAATAACGCTGGGCTACGGGAAGGGACTGACCGGAATCGAACGCGACACGACGGGTACCGACAATTTTATACCCGGTTGTTTCCGGTAGGCAGCACGCGGAACATAGATCCGTCAAAATACGGGCATAGCCGCCTGATGCTTCCGGGGGGCAGGCAATATGTCGAGATACATACGGAGGAGTACGGCATCTATGACCGTTACGAGCAAGACGCCTTCAGCGGCATTTATCCCCGCAGGATCGGGGCTGTCAGCAGTGTGCGCAGCGAAGATGTGAAAGATGACGACGGCAACCCTTTCACGGTCTATTATTTCAGGGACGACAGCCTGAACTTCGATCCGAACGATTACGAGCTGCCCGACGAGACCAAACGTGTATCGTTCCAGGACGGTGACCTTTCCGGACTGGGGCAGGGTGAGGACCACTATTTCGAGGTGAATTTCAACAGTGCCACCCGTGAGTTCGAGATTATTACGATATGGCCCTATGATGATGACACGCAACTCCCCGGCGGCAAACTTGTCCCGAAATCCGGTGACCGTTATATTCTCTGGAATATCCGTATGCCGGACGAATATTACCCGCTTGCCGAGGAGGAGTTTCTTACGGCGGTGGAACAGTTCAATACCGAATGCTGGCAGGATCTTGCCGTTTACAAGGCCCCGACCGACCATGTGTGGATTGAGGAGAACGGTGTTTCCCTGTCCGTAGGCCGCCGTGTGAGACTTGAAAGCGAGGAGTATTTCCCCGAAACCGGTTATCGCAGCAGCCGTATCACGAAAATTACCCGGAAGGTGAACCAACCCGGGGAGATGGACATCGAGATCAGCGATGCCCTGCATAGTGGTGCGTTTGAACGGGTGAATGACAGTATCGGGGAACTGAAAAACTATACGAAGTCAAAGGCGGAGGGTGCCGCGCTTCCTGACATTATCCGTAGCTGGGACAAGACACTGCCTACGGACAACAATCTTTTTTCCGCGCGGAGAAGCCAGGCGGAACACATCAGCAAAAAAAGAATGACCGTGCAAAGGGGAAGATCACCTTCGAAGCGGGAGCCTCTTTCGGACAGGAGGATAATGCGGGTATTGATGACAAGGGCAATGCCGGGCTGCTGACCCTTGTCGTGCGTGAGCTTCTTCGCAGTCCGAAATTCGTGGACGGTCTTTTCGGTGAGGGCTGGCGGCTCTGGATGGAGGACGCTTTGTCCCATCTGACCATCGACAAGCTGACGGTACGCCAGGTCATGGTAGTATTGGAGATGCTTATCGAGAAGGTACGCAGCGTCGGCGGCCAGCTTTGTGTCAGTGCCGCCAACGGGAAAATAAAGACCGCTGTTCTTGAGGGCGGTTACTGGAGGATCACCTTCGAGCAGGAGAACACTTTCGTGGCCCATGACCTCATGCGCTGCCAGACCTTCAGCGGCGGGAATTTGAAAAGCTATTGGGTTGAGGTGGCCGGCGTGGAGGGTGGTTCCATCCTCGTGGGCGAGGACGAGTTCGGCGCTTCCCTTCCGGAGGCTGGTGACGAGTGCGTGCTGATGGGCAACACGGAGAATCCGTTGCGCCAGAACCTGATCCTGATCTCCGCCACCGAGGACGGGCAGCCCCGTGTGGACGTGATGGACGTGGTGAAGGCGAAGAACTTCACCGGCTGCCTGCGTGCCGTCTGGGCACCTTGACGGTATCAGTGACGACTGGTTCCCTTCAGACAACCAGCCTCACGGTGATGGCCTGTACAGCGACAACGCCTACCTGCGTGGTACGTTCCTTCTGGTAACGGGCGAGGATATCAAGACGAAGTTCGAGATAGTCGAGGGGAAAATCGTCAGTTCCGTCACCGCCCTGCGGAATGACTTCGCCACCGAGCGCGGCTACCTGAATAACCCCGCCTTTGATGACGGCCTTATGAAGTGGAACACGGAGAACGAGACCGTGTTCTTCCTTGTGGGCAACCGGTGGATCTGGGCGAACGGTAACGTCTTGACGAGGAAGGGTGACAGCGCGAGCGTGACCGAGGATGACGGCCGTACGGTTGTCCGGATTCGTAACAAGTACATCCTCCAGAAACGTGAGAACCTGAAAAGTATTCCCTCCATGCCTGAAAATGACAGTGGGGAGAAGGAAGCCGTCCCGGTGTTCCTGACTTTCTTTTACCGCTGTGCCAAGGCCGGCACGCTGCGTGTGGAGTTTGTGGGTGTGGATAAGACAGGCTTTGCCAATTTCAACAGCATGGAGGTGGAGGAAGAACTGTCCGCGACCGACGGGTACGTACAGTACACCTGTAGCGGACTCTGGAACGGTACAGGTGATTTTAAATTGAGTTTTACCGGTGATATTTACCTGTATATGCTCATATTGAGCACCGACCGTGTGGAATCCCTGACACACCGTTATAAAACCCTTTTCGAGCAGTCGGAGCGTCTGGTAAAGATTTCGGCGGCGGTGTTCGACAAAGACGAGAACCTGCTGGAAGAGACCGGCCTGATGGTTACTTCCAAATATTCCGGGTTGTATGCCATTGACGGTGATGGAAATTTGAAATCCCTTGTAGGTGTTGGGGGTGACGGCGTAAAAATCAAGGGCGATAATATCACTTTGGAGGGGCTTGTTACGGCTAATGATAATTTCAAGATTCTGGAAGACGGTAGTATTGAGACGCGCAACGCCAAGATTTACGGTACAGTGTATGCCTATGAGGGTAAAATCGGCGGTTTTACGATTGATTCCGGACGGTTGTACTGGAAAGCCGGTGATTATTTCGGCAATGATTCCCGCAGTCTGAAACTTGGTGTCTCACAAACGGACATGGAGGGTATTGTGGATGTGTCCTTTAATGCCGCCACGCAGGGACGGTTCGGTGTCAAGGCCGTAGGCTCGAATCTGGGTGGTGCCGCTATCTATGCCTCCAGCAAGTCCTCTGGTCAGAGCTATCCTATCAGTGCCAATACTTATGCCGGCTATTTTGACGGTGGTGTGCATGTGAACGGGGCGGTGTATTGTGGTGATATCCTGTCGAACAATTACGGTACGGGATGGAGCCTGGCCAGCGATGGGACATACAGTTACCGAAAGGGTGTTTCAGGTACCTTCCAGTGGGCTGTAAGAGTGATTTTATAACTTATAACTATACCCTTGAGTTGTTAATGGAATTGTCGTTAAGATGACATATATCTAAAAATAAAGGATATGAAAGTAAATTTTAATGTGTATTTTAAGGATTTCGACGGTAGCGTGCTGTTGATTGATAAGAAACCCCAGTGTATGGGAGTCATAGTCTCCCAGTGCCTGTTCAACGGTACCGGTTTCCGTCCGAGCGGTAATATTCAGACGGATAATGAAAAGAAATTACATGCTTACAGTCTTTGCATGAGGATTATGGGTTCCGATGCGGATGTGGATCTGACATCGAGGATGCGGTTTTGATAAAGGAAGCTGTTACCGGTCTTACTCCGGGCTGTTATTCCCAAATAGTGAAACAGATAGAAGGGTAATGGAGGATTAGCTATGACAAATGCGGAAAAACAGGAGATCCTGAACGCTATCAAGGCCGAGAGCCAGAGCGTTGATGAACTTGTGGAGGTCAGCTCCCTTGACAATATCAAAAGTCTCCCCGCCCTTCGCGGCAGTGAGCTGGTGAGTGCTCCGCTTACCCTTTTGCGTAAACCGGCCGATGATGCCGCTGCCACAGCGAATGCGTCTGCCACGAAAGCGGATAATGCTGCGGCTTTGGCGAATAAAGCTGCGGGTATGGCGTCTGATGCGGCCGGTACCGCCAATCAGGCTGCTGAAACTGCAAATTCCGCCGCGGCAGCGGCATCCGCGGCTGCGAAACAGGCGGAGGATGCCGCCGCCGGTGTGAACGACGGTTTGGTCGGTGGCATGACGGCCGTCCCTGATGAGGAGAACGACACGGTGAAACTCACCCTGCTGGGGAAGACCGGGACGGAGATTGCCTCCGTTGATATTCCCGGTGGTACGGGTGGTGGCGGTAACACGTATAATGTGACGGCGGAAGTCCCTTTGGAGAGCGGTTATTATGTCCTTTCCTCCGCGATCGGTGCCGTGGATGAGAAATACCGTTACAAGGGCCGTTGCATCACCTATGAAGTCTCGCAGGGCAAATGGGAGACCAAACAGTTCGTGGGGACAAGTCTGTCGAGCTGGGAGCAGGAGGCGAGCTGGGAGGACTTCGGCGGTGCCGGAACGATGAAGAGCCTGACGGTGAACGGCGAGAAGAAAGTTCCCGACAGCGAGGGCAACGTGGATCTGACCATCGACAAGCTGGAAGTGGACGAGAGTCTGGATGCTGACAGTACCAATCCCGTCCAGAACAAGACCGTCGCCGCCAAATTCCAGGAGGTGGAAGCCGGTACCGTGTTCGGCATGAGCGCGGAAGTGAGCGACGACGAGAGTAGTGTCCGCCTTGCGCTGACCAACAAGAGCGGGGCGGAGATCGCGAGCGTTGACATCCCGGCCGGCAGCGGTGGCGGCGGTGAGTCCTCCACCACCAAGATCGTGCTGCTTGCCGAGACCGACAAGAAAACCGTGAAGGAAGGCGGAGCGGTGAAACTTACCTATACCTATGACCACCAGGTTGCCGGCGGTGATGACAAGGGTAGCAGTACCGGACAGAAAGCGACCGTCACCATCCAGGTGAAGCGCGGGACGACCACCACTTATTCCTCCTCGCTGAAGGAAGTGAGCAAGGGTACCTATACCCTTGACCTGACCAAATACCTGCTGGTGGGCACGAGCGATATCTACGTCATTGCCGAGACTACCGATCCCACCACGGGTAAGGCGCAGAAGAAGCAGGCGTACGTGAGCGTGAAGAGCGTCACCCTGTCCCTTTCCTGCGGTTACAACCTGGCGGCCACCATCCAGAACGGCGGTTACGGTACCTATGATTCCGCGAGTATACCCTACGCCGTGAGCGGTACCGGCACGAAAACCGTCAGCCTGTACGTGGACGGTGTACAGCAGAACGCGCATACGGTCACCCGCAGCGGCACGACGAACGGCAGTTTCGAGGTTTCCATGACCGGCCTGTCCGTGGGGCGGCATACCGCCCAGCTGGTGGCCGAGATGGAAACTGACGACCTCACGCTGAAAAGCGAGAGCATCCATATCGACCTGCTGAAGGCCGGAACCGGCGCGCCCTTCATCGGTTTGAAGCTCATTCATGCCGACGGGCATGTCCTCGGACGGGACGAGCATCTGGAGCCGGTCCTTGAAGCCGGCCGCTACGAGAAGCTCACTTTCGACTGGGTGGCCTATGATCCCGACCGTGTGCCCGCTGAAGGTGGAGTTCTGGAAAAACGGCGTCAAGAGCAGTACCGTGAGCGCTCCCCGCAGCATGATGACCTACAGTAACCGGTTTACCGAGGAAGGCACGCAGACGCTTGTCCTGAAAGCGGTCCGACCGGGTACACTTTGCGCATCGACGTGGGTGAGAGCGGTATCGATATCAGCGAGGCCACCTACGGCCTAGCGGTCAAGCTTGACGCGGCGGGTCGCAGCAACGGGGAGAGTAACCCCGGAACATGGGAGTCGAACGGCGTGGAGACCACGTTCGAGGGTTTTGACTGGAGCAGCAACGGCTGGACGGGTGAGGCGCTGAAGCTGACCAACGGTGCGAAAGCCGTCATCGGCTACCGGCCCTTTGCCACCGATGTGAAAAGTACGGGGCTGACCATTGAACTGACCCTCCGGGTAAGCAATCCCACTGACAGCGATACCGCAGTTGTGGACTGTCTCGACAGTGGCAAGGGGCTTTATATCACCCCTTCGGAAGCGAGTTTCAAGACCGGTGAGAAAGTGTCCTATACCAACGAGGACGACGAGCTGGTGGAGCGTGAGATCAAGCTGGGCACGAATTATGTGGAAGACCGGTGGATCAAGGTGGCCCTCATGGTGGTACCCGCAATGAGAGCCGTCTGATGGAGCTTTATGTGGACGGCAACCGTACCGGTGCCGACATCTACGACAACGCCTTCAGCTTCCGCCAGGACAATCCGAAATATATCACCATTGACAGCGCCGGGGCGGACGTGGAGGTAAAGAGCGTGCGTATCTATACCCGCCGGTTGAGTGACGACGAGGAACTGGAGAACCGGATGGTGGACAGTGCGGACGGTGAGGAGATGATCGCGCTGTACGAAGAGAACGATATCCTGGGTGATACCGACACTGTGGATATGGACAAGCTGCGTGCCAAGGGCAAGGGGGTGCTGCGTATCGTGCGCCAGAACAAGCTCGATGACGTGTATGCCGAGAACAACAAGAAGACGGACTTTTCGGCTGATATCTTCTATTACTCCCCTTTCGGATCCGAATACGACTTCATGCTTCGTGACTGTTATATCCGTATTCAGGGTACCAGTTCCACGAAATATCCGAGCAAGAACATCCGTATCTATATCAGCAAGGGCGGCACGAACCTTAGCTTCACCGTTGGCGGCAAGGAGCAGGCGGAAAAGAAATATCCTGTCCGTCCCGGTGGCATCGCCATGAACCTGATCTGTCTGAAGAGTGATTATTCCGACTCGTCCATGTCGCTGAACACAGGCGGTGCCAAACTGTTCAACGACGTGCTGAAGGAGATGGGGCTTCTCACCCCTCCGCAGCGTTACCAGTACGAGACGGGCGGCAGCGATTTGAACGCGGTCACCGTGCGTACCGCTATCGACGGTGTGCCTATCGACATGTTTGTGGCGGCTGCGGAGGACGGCGAGAACGACTATGTGGGGCAGTACAACTTCAACAACGAGAAAAGCAAGAGCGGCGACCTGTTCGGCCTTAGTGGCGTGGAGGGTTACGATCCTGCCTGTCCCCTCACTCTGGAAATGCTGAACAATACCGAGGCCATGTGCCTTTTCAAGACCACAAGTGACGCTCATCTGGAGGAGGTGTTTGATGCCGGTGCCGAGACCAACGTTCCGGATGATGTGAAATGGGCGGGCCTTGACGAGTCGCAGCGTACGGCCGTGAAACGGTTGTACGCATGGATACGCTCGTGTGTTCCGGACGGTGCGACGAGCGCCGACCTCTCCACTTTTAAGAGCGAGAAGTTCAGGGACGAGATAAGTGACTATTTCGACAAGGCTTTCCTGCTGACGTATTACCTCTGGACGGACTATTTCCTTGCCGTTGACCAGCGTGCGAAGAACATGATGCTGCGCACGGTGGGACGGCTGATATGGTACATCACCTACTACGACGGTGATACCCAGATGGGAAAACGCAACGACTGTTTCCTGGTGTATGACTACACCACCGACCGCGACACTTATGATGCCGAGGCCGGGAAATATGCCTTTGAAGGCCGTGACAGCTGGCTTTGGAACCTCGTTCTGGCCAACCTGGACGCTGACCTGAAGACACAGGCGCAGGCTCTTCGCGGTGTACTTACCACCAGCCGTGTCCTGGACATGCTGAACGTGGAGCAGGCGGGCAACTGGTGCGACCGTGCCTATAACAAGAGCGGCGAGCTGAAGTACATCCTGCCCGCCACGCAGGAGATGTACGGCAAGGTGTGGCCGTTCATCTACGCCCTTCAGGGCAGTAACCGTGCGCACCGTGAATATTTCGTGCGTAATCGTTTCGCCCTTCTGGATGCCAAGTACGGCACGAGCAATTTCACCAGTGACAACATCGACCTCTATCTGGCACGTACGGCTGCTGACACCCCCGACGTGCTGAAGATTACGGCCAACGAGGTTTATGCTTTCGGCTACGGTACGAACAACAGCCCGAATATAGGGAATACCGGCATCATCAAGAAAGATGCGGCTGCGAGCCTTTCCATCACCGGTGCCTATACGGTGAACGATCCTTGAGGGTTTATGGCGCGAGCCGTATGAAGGTGCTGGATATGAGCGGGGCCGCCGACCACCTGAAAAACGCTTTCGACCTGGGCAAATGTACCGTGCTGCGCGAACTGAACCTTCAAAGTTCCGGCAACGGCAGTACCGGCTGGTGGTTGAACATCGGCAACTGCAAGCAGCTACGTAAACTCAACCTTCGTAACCAGGCACAGGCGAAAACCGGGGGAAGTACCAGTACCGAGCTGGATTTGAGTGCGCAGACCAAGTTGGAAGAACTTGAGGCCCGCGGTACGCAGGTGCAGAGCGTGGTGCTAGCCAAGGGTTCTCCCGTGACGCTGCTCCACCTTCCGGTACACTGACCAGCCTCCGTCTGGAATATCTGGGCAGACTGACCACCGGCGGGCTGACATTAGAAAGCTACAGCAAGGTGAAGACCTTCATCTTTGACAGTTGTCCAGGTATTGACTGGGAAACCCTGCTGGGCCGTTGCACGGGTGTGGAACGTATCAGAGTAACCGGTATTGACCGCGAGGATGACGGTACGTGGCTGAATAAGTTTGTCGGGATGGGCGGTGTGGATTCCGATGGCAATACTACGGACACGTGCGCTTTGGTGGGTACGGTACAGCTCACGCGCTACATTGATGACGATACGTACAGCGCTCTGAAGGCGCACTTCCCGGAACTGAATATCCGGCAGCCGGAATACACGATGATCGAGTTCGACGACGAGGTATCGGATGACGCGAACGTGAGCAACCTTGACAACGGTACCGGCTACAAGTATGACAACGCGTATGAGGTGAGCGGTCATATTTCCGCCATCCTGAAGCAGCGTCACCGTGTACTTGCTAAAGTGACTAAAAAAGCGACGACGCGGGGTGTGAACATGGCGAACGTTGATACCACGGTGAACAACCTGGACGGTGAGATGACCTACTACCCGCTGGACGACACGGACAGCAACAAGTACGCCGACGGCACGGCTGCCAGACTGGACGGCACTGAAGGTGACTGGATGATGTACGAGCCCTTCTTCTGGAGCAAGGGTATCAATGATTACCTGAACGGCAAGCATTACTCCTGTTACAGCAGTAACGGTTCGGATAACATGCCTTCCGTTCCGGATGCTGACGTCCTTACGCTTGACGACATTAAGGGCACGAGTGGCGGTTATCTTTCCGGTCGTAAGATCATGAGCGGAAAGGATACGCTTTCGAACAGCTACAGTACTGACAGTACGTATTCGGTATGCAAGGTGAACGTGGACGGTTACAAGCGTGTGCGTTTCCCGAGCGTTCCCGGTACAAGCCTTGTCGGAAGCATTTTCACAGACGATTCCGGCACGGTCATCAGTTCAATCGTCGTCCCTACCTTGAGCAACAAGTTCGAGGCCGGTATGTACCTGATTGCCGATGTTCCGGAGGGTGCCACTGCTCTTCACTTCTCCATTCTGAACACGGCAGAGTTCGATAAGGTTGTCCTTTCTAACAGTGACAGGATCGAGGATATGGAACCGAATGGGTGCCTAATGACGAGCACTTGTGTGCCGTTGTGGGCAGCAGTGTTGTCGGTTCCAAACTTCGCGCCTGCATTACCGGCGGGAGTACTACGGCGAGCATGACCTGGGCTGATTTTCACTATTACAGTGTCCAGCGCGGTATGCAGCAGATTGATGCCCTTATGCACTCGCGCATCGCGAATCTTTTCTACGCGAAGTACGGTCGTCGTGACAGCCAGGAACAATGCGCGCGGGCTCTCACACGAACAACCGTACTACGGGTGGTACTGCCAGCCGCGGGATGACGGACACGATCGGCTACGAGGAAGCTCCTCAATCAACCCTAATGTGACGAACAGCCTGATAGAAAACTCCGTCCACCAGTATGCGTGGTACCGTGAGAAGGATGACTACGGCGGGGCCACGGTTACGCAGGTGAATAATATTTGTTGCCTTGGCTACGAGGACATCTATGGTCATAAATATGACATGATGGACGGCGTGGACCTCCCTAATGACACGGGCAATTCCGGGAAGTGGCGCATCTGGATGCCTGACGGCAGTACCCGCCTGGTTAAGGTTCCGTGAGCTCCGGTATCTGGATTACCGCCGTGGCGCATGGCAAATATATGGACGTGATTCCGGTGGGTTCCGTTTCGGGTTCCTCCTCGACAAATTACTGCGACATCTACTACATATCCACTGCCTCCGTCCGTGTGGTCTATCGTGGCAACAACAACGCGAACCCGAATGGCGGTGTTTCGATGTCGAATGCGAACAACGATTCCTCGAATACGAACACGAACATCGGTCTCGTCTGAACAACAATCGAAAGGAAATTTTAATCGGCGTACAACACCGGGGACTTGTCCCCACCGTGGTGCCGAGGGGGGCAAGCCGCAGTAACAGCGGTCCGCAAGGGCCGGAAAACTGAAAAATAAAGTGTCGGGTAGGGTTTGGTAGGCCGGAAACGGTTCGAAGAAGCCGGGCCCGGGGGATTGAAGGCCCCGTATTAAAAGCAATAAACAGTAATTTATGCGCAGGGTTGGGTATATCATCGAGGAGATCGTGGAGCCTTCCAACATGGAGGCTTCCTTCCGGCAGGTCCTTCGCGCAGCAAGCGTAAACGCAGCCGCCAGGGGGGCTATCTGCTCGCGCATAAGCCGAGGTGTTGGAGGAGCTGGCCGCGCAGATCGCATCCGGTACTTTCCGCGTGAAGGACTACCGTGAACGCGAGATCATCGAGGGCGGCAAGCTGCGCCGCATCCAGGTGATCCCGATGAAGGACCGCATCGCCGTGCATGCCATCATGGCGGTGGTGGACCGCCATCTGCGGAAACGTTTCATCCGTACCACCTCCGCCAGTATCAAGAGACGGGGTATGCACGACCTCCTGGCGTATGTCCGCCGTGACATGGCCGAGGACCCTGATGGTACGCGTTACTGTTACAAGTTTGACATCACCAAATTCTACGAGAGCGTGAAGCAGGATTTTGTGATGTATTGCGTCAGCCGGGTGTTCAAGGACGCAAAGCTCGTGACCATGCTGGAGAGCTTTGTCCGCCTGATGCCTGAAGGTCTGAGTATCGGCCTGCGCAGCTCGCAGGGGCTGGGCAATTTGCTTTTGTCTGTGTATCTGGACCATTATCTGAAGGACAGGTATGCTGTGCGTCATTTCTACCGCTATTGTGATGACGGCGTCGTACTGGGTAAAACGAAAGCGGAACTGTGGAAGATTCGTGATGCCGTCCACGGGCGCATGGAGTGTGCCGGTCTCCTGGTGAAGGGGAACGAGCGCGTGTTCCCGCCGGGCGAGGGCATCGACTTTCTGGGGTATGTGACTTTCGGTGCGGACATGTCCGCCTTCGCAAG
>ENA-OUNI01000072-OUNI01000072.1-human-gut-metagenome-genome-assembly--contig:-NODE-72-length-37861-cov-2.563126_pt1 | contig 37861 bp, 57 predicted proteins | sample MGYA00242499_ERZ504580 | MGnify/ENA primary metagenome ERZ504580 (study PRJEB26092, sample SAMD00036315) | human gut metagenome | host: Homo sapiens | study: EMG produced TPA metagenomics assembly of... | reverse complement strand
CTGCAGAACTGCAGTCGTCGGGGACATCGCATGTTTCGAGCTGATGTAGGCAAGCTCGAACTTTTGTCTTCCTCGTCATTTCCGCGGATGATAAAGTACGTTGCCTTCACCAGAAGCGGGGTAAACGGCAGCATCAGGAGTACCTGGCATACTTGATGATCGAGTTTGCATTTGCGATCATACGGCCTGCTTCGTTTCCGGAAATACCCATAAAGAAGTCAACTACCTGTTTTCCAAACAGCAGGAAAATAATGGAGCAGACAATCGTTCCGGAGATGTTGAACAGCAGGTGGACACATGCCGCACGTTTTGCATCTTTTTTGCAGCCGAAGCTGGCAAGAATCGCGGACATCGTACATCCGATGTTGCATCCAAGCATCATAAACAGACAGATCGGAAGTCCCATCAAGCCCTCTCTTGCAAGAAGCATGATGATTCCGACCGTTGCAGAGTTACTCTGCAGAATCGCGGTAGCCACCCAGCCGACTAAGAACGCAAGAAACGGATTCGTCAGGGATCCGAGGGCGTTAACGACTGCGGGATCTCTTTGCTTCGTTCAGGGCTCCTGAGATACCGGAGATACCCATAAACAGAATACCAAATCCCAAGATAACCTCGCCGAGACGGCTGATCGTCAGATTGTTCTTTACGAACATAACCATCAGAACACCGATGATGACAAACAGCGGCGCGATATCCGCAAGGTCAAACGCAATCAGCTGTCCGGTAACTGTCGTACCGATGTTTGCTCCGAGGATAATTCCAGGAGCCTGTGCCAGTTTCATCAGACCGGAGTTTACGAAGCTGACCACCATAACGGTTGTAGCGTTGGAGGACTGAATCAGCGCGGTAAAGAAAATACCGACCAGAAGACCGATCACACGGTTCTTCGTAAATACCTCCAGAATGCTTCTCATCTTGGATCCGGCAACCTTCTGCAGTCCTTCACTCATCAGCTTCATTCCATATAAGAAGAAGCCCAGACCGCCCATCAAAGACACTATTACACTCATATTCTTTTTTCTTCCTTGTCTTTTTCTGATGTCTTTTCAAAATCCCTGTCAAAGCATTTTCATGTTTTGGTCTCAATATTTTACATTTCCTTAACGCAGATTTTACAAGACACCTTTTTTATCATAAAAGAAATCATGACATTTGTCTATAGAAAAATTAAAAATTTCGACAAGAAATTTTCAGATTCTTTTCGTTTCTTTCTTGCATTCTACTTGATAATATTGTAACATTTAGGATGTTTCCATATTATGAGGCGACATTTCCGCCTACAAAATTCAAAAGGAGAGAAAACTATGGAAAAGTTTAGCAAGCTGATGGAAAACACATTCAAGCTGCGGGAAAATGGAACAACAGTCAAAACCGAGATCATCGCCGGTGTCACCACGTTCATGACGATGGCGTACATTCTTGCCGTCAACCCGAACATCCTTTCCTCCACCGGCATGGACCACGGCGCTGTCTTTACAGCAACGGCTCTGGCAGCCTTCCTTGGCACCCTGCTGATGGCACTTTTTGCCAATTATCCATTCGCTCTGGCACCTGGAATGGGCCTCAACGCCTATTTCGCCTACACCGTTGTTCTCGGATACGGATATAGCTGGCAGGCAGCCCTGACCGCCGTTTTTGCAGAAGGTATCATCTTTATTGTACTTCTCTGACCAACGTCCGTGAAGCGATCTTCAACTCCATTCCGGTCAGCCTGAAATCTGCAGTCAGCGTCGGCATCGGTCTGTTCATCGCATTCATCGGACTTCAGAATGCAAAAATTGTACTGCCGAACTCTTCAACCGTGGCAGGCCTCTATTCCCTGTCTTCCTACAATGCCAACCTGCAGTCTGCAGCCACATTAAACGGAACGGAGTATGTGGCAGGAACGTTTAACGATGTCGGAATCACCGTTCTGCTCGCAGTCATCGGTGTTATCCTCACCGCTGTTCTTGTCGTACGCAATGTAAAAGGAAACATCCTCTGGGGAATTCTTGCAACCTGGATCCTCGGCATGATCTGCCAGGCATGCGGTCTCTACGTTCCGAACCCGGCAAACGGCTTCTACAGCCTGTTCCCGGATTTTTCCAACGGACTTTCCATTCCAAGCCTTGCCCCGATTTTCGGAAAACTGGATTTCTCCATTCTGAAAACAGGCGAGTTCTTCGTGATCATGTTTGCATTCCTGTTTGTCGATATGTTTGATACCATCGGAACTCTGATCGGTGTATCTTCCAAGGCAAACATGCTCGACAAAAACGGAAAACTTCCGCGCATCAAGGGCGCGCTGATGGCAGATGCTGTTGCTACCTGCGCAGGTGCTGTTCTTGGTACTTCTACCACAACGACTTTCGTTGAGAGTGCTTCCGGCGTTTCCGAAGGCGGCCGTACCGGTCTTACCGCTGTTACCACTGCAATCCTCTTCGGCCTCGCTCTGTTCCTCTCCCCGATCTTCCTTGCCATCCCGTCCTTTGCAACGCTCCGGCACTGATCGTGTAGGCTTCTACATGCTGACCAACGTAGTCAACATTGATTTCAGCGATCTTTCCGAGGCGATTCCGTGCTACATCTGCATCGGAGCAATGCCATTCTTCTACAGCATTTCCGAAGGTATTGCCATGGGAGTTATCTCCTACGTTGCAATCCAGATCCTGAGCGGAAAAGCAAAAGAAAAAAAGATCAGCGTGATCATGTACATCCTGGCTGTTCTGTTTATCTTAAAATACCTTCTTCTGTAATGGCTTTTTAACGATACAGAACTGCATAAAAAGGCTCCTGTCCCACAGATTTTATTCTGTGAAACAGGAGCTCTTTTTATGCTCTGAATCAAAAATTTTTATTCTGCCAGGGTCCGGTAAAAGCAGGTGCGGTTTCCGGTGTGGCACGCTGCGCCGACCTGTTCTACTTTGGCAAGAATTGTATCGTTGTCGCAGTCGATCAGAAGCTGTTTTACATACTGCACATGGCCGGAGCTCAGTCCTTTCGTCCAGAGCTCATTGCGGCTTCTGCTCCAGTACGTCATTTTTCCAAGGCGCAGTGTCGTCTCAAACGCTTCTTCATTCATGTAGCGAGCATCAGCACTTCGTCATTTTCCGCATCCTGTACAACAACCGGAACCATGCCGTCGCTGTTTGTCTTAAAATCCGCCCAGGTAAAATCACATTTTAATGCTTGTTTCATCTCTTGTTCTCCTCTTTTTCTGCTCTTACAGGCTGCCCTTGGTCGAGAGCACGCCGGCAATTCTCGGATCGAAGGAAGTTGCCTCATCGAGTGCCTTCGCAAATGCTTTGAACATCGCCTCGATGATGTGGTGGTTATTTCCGCCGTCAAGCACTTTGATATGCAGATTCATCTGCGCCGCATAGGAAACGGCGTAGAAGAATTCTTTTACCATCTCGGTCTCCATCTCTCCTACTTTCTCCCGCGTAAATTCTGCCTGGAAAGAGAGATACGGTCTGCCGCAGAGGTCAACGGCCGAGAGCACCAGTGTCTCGTCCATCGGAAGGATTCTGTCGCCGTAGCGGCGGATGCCCTGTTTGTCGCCGACTGCCTCGCGGATTGCAGTTCCGAGCACGATACCGGTGTCCTCGATCGTGTGGTGGCCGTCTATATCAAGGTCTCCATCTACAGAAACGGAAAGGTCGAAAAGACCGTGGCGGGCAAAGCGTCGAGCATATGGTCAAAAAAGCCGATGCCGGTGTGGATGTCGCTCTTTCCCGTTCCATCCAGATTTAATGTCATGCGGATCTTTGTTTCTTTTGTCACGCGTTCTACGCTGGCTGTTCTGTTCTCCACTCACTCTTCCCCCTCAAAACGGACGGCAATCGAATTGGCGTGTGCCGTCAGGCTCTCTGATTTTGCAAAGCTCTCGATATCCTCGTGGATCTCGGAAAGGGCTTCTCTAGAATAATAGATGATGCTGGATTTCTTCACGAAATCGTCTACGGACAGCGGGGAGAAGAATTTTGCGGTTCCGTTCGTCGGCAGGATATGGTTCGGGCCGGCAAAATAGTCACCGAGAGGCTCGCTGGAGTTCTCGCCGAGGAAAATAGCACCGGCGTTATGTACCTTCATCATATCCTCAAACGGGTTCTTCGTCACGATCTCGAGGTGCTCCGGTGCGATGGCATCTACGGTGTCGATCGCTTCCTGATGCGAATCGGTGACAAGGATGTAGCCGAAGTTGTCCAGTGATTTGGAGATGATGTCGCTTCTGGAGAGGACTTTTAAGAAACCGTCTACCTCTTCACTTACCTTCTCTGCCAGTTCCTGGGAGGTGGTAATGAGGATCGCACTTGCAAGCTCATCATGCTCAGCCTGGCTTAAGAGATCGGCTGCCACGAACCGCGGATTTGCAGTCTCATCAGCAAGGACAAGAATCTCACTTGGGCCTGCGATGGAGTCGATGCTGACATTTCCGTATACGGCTTTCTTTGCAAGGGCAACGTAGATGTTTCCAGGTCCTACGATTTTATCGACTTTCGGAATGCTCTCGGTTCCGTAAGCAAGGGCTGCAATTGCCTGTGCACCGCCGATTTTAAAGACGCGGTCCGCACCGGCTTCTTTTGCTGCCGCAAGGACAACCGGGTTGACTTTTCCGTCTCTGCCGCACGGCGTTGTCATGCAGATTTCTTTGACTCCTGCCACTTTTGCCGGAAGAATGTTCATCAGAACAGAGGACGGATACGCTGCCTTTCCTCCCGGAACGTATACGCCGACACGGTTCAGGCGGTCAGCTTCTGGCCAAGCATCGTTCCGTTCTCGGTAGAGGTGAACCAGCTGTTCTGTTTCTGTTTTTCGTGGAACTCACGGATATTTTTCATGGATCTGCGGATGACACCGATCAGCTCTGGATCTACGATGTTGTACGCTTCATCAATCTCTTCCTGTGTTACTTCTACGGTAGAAGCATCGAGTACCGCGTGGTCGAATTTCTCGGTATATTCGAAAACGGCTGCGTCTTTTCTTGTTTTTACATTCTCAATGATCTCCTGCACGGAAGCCTCGTACGTTCGTACTGTGTCGGGCTTCGTTTCAGCATATTCTCCAGAATATTTTCTGTGGTCTCTTTTGTCAGTTTTACGATTCTCATACCAGTGCTCCTTTCAGATCCTGAATTAATTTGGTAATTCTCTCATTTTCCATCCGCATGCTCACCTGGTTGACAACCATGCGCGCAGACAGCGGGCAGACCTCCTCGAGAACGGTCAGGCCGTTTTCCCGTAAAGTGCTTCCTGTCTCTACAATATCCACAATCACTTCGGAAAGTCCGACAATCGGTGCCAGCTCGATCGAGCCGTTCAGCTTGATCATCTCAACGGTCTGGTGCTTGCGGTTGTAGAAGTAATCCTTGGCAATATTTGGGTACTTCGTTGCCACACGGATCTGCTGGTTGTGCTGCAGCAGCTCACGCGCGGACTCCGGTCCGCAGACACACATGCGGCACTTGCCGTAGCCAAGGTCCAATACCTCGTAGAGGCGTCTTCCTTCCTCCAGAATCGTGTCCTTTCCGACGATTCCGATATCCGCTGCGCCGTACTCCACATAGGTCGGCACATCCGGACCTTTGGCGAGGAAGAAACGGAGCTTATGCTCTTCGTCCGTGAAAATCAGCTTTCTCGTATCTTTATTTTTCATTTCATCGCAGGTGATGCCGACTTTTTCCAGCAGCTCCAGCGTCTGGTACGCCAGGCGTCCTTTTGTCAGTGCAATGGTCAAATATCTCATCTTTTTCGTACCCTTCCTCTCCTACAGCTCCACCGGCTGTACTTCTCCTGTCGACAAATCGATAGCAAGCACCGAATCGCTCTTCTGAATATAGACAATACCGCCGAACTGGTTCTTTCTGCCGTATTCTTCATAATCTGCAAGAACCTTGTCCCTTGCAAAGCAGACCAGCGCGACATCCATGCCCTTGCTTCTGTGCTCGTTGGCAAGTTTTACGGCCAGCGGCTGAAGGAAATCCGGGTAGAGCAGCATCGTTTTCGTATTGGCAATCGGAAGAGAAATTTTCTGGCGCTCCAGTGCATTCATCAGAGATTCCATGACAGTACAGAATCCGATCGCCGGCGCTTTCTTTCCGAAGTGCTGCAGCAGTGCATCGTAGCGGCCGCCTTTTACGATCGGCTCGCCGGTGCCGTAGGTGTAGGCCTGGAAATAATACCGGTGTAGTAATGGAATTTGCTTAAAAGGCCGAGATCGAAGAAGACGTATTTTTCATAGCCGTAATCTTTAACGATCTCATAGATCGTAGCCAGACGATCGAGTGCCTCTCTTGCCGCCGGATTTCTTGTAAGGCCTTTTGCCTTTTCGAGAATCTCTGCATTTCCGAACAGCTGCGGAACATCACGGAGTGCTTCAAACAGATCACTTCGAAGGTTCTGTTTTGCCAGCAGCTCCTCGGCGCCAAAATGATTTTTAATGGAAATCAGTTCTTTTAATTCGTTCAGAACATCCTCGGCGAGAGCAGCTTCCTCGCGAGCGCCTGGAAGAAACCTACGTGGCCGATGCTGATCTGGAAATCGGTAAGACCGGCATCCAGCATAACTTTTACGGTCATCGCAATGATCTCTGCGTCTGCCATTGCGGAATCATCGTTTAAGAGCTCGACGCCCATCTGGGTGGACTCTTTTAAGCGGCCCTGATAGCTGCTGCTGTTGACGAAGCTGCTTCCTCTGTAGCAAAGGCGGATCGGCATCGTCTCTTCCATGAAATACATGGAGCTGCGCGTGCAATCGACGGGGTAAAGTCCGGACGGAGCACAAGGGTGTTGCCGTCGCGGTCAAAGAATTTGTAGAGCTCGCGGGACGGTGTTGTTCCCACTTCTCTTCCGAATACATCAAAAAACTCGAACGTCGGTGTTTCAATATCCTGATATCCAAACGCATGAAATACCTGCTCAATCTGATTCTCCAGGTATAATTTTTTCGTACATTCCTGATTGTAGACATCCCGGACGCCTTCCGGGGTATGAATTAATCGATCCATGTTTTGTTGTCCTCACTTTTTCGCTTTAGTTCGCTACCATATTACCATATTGAATTTAAAACTATGGTTAGTATATCGGAAAACATTTTCCCTGTCAACCCAAAATTTTAATCCGCTTTCGAATCCCGTATCTCCAGATCCTTCTGGATTCCGTTCAGGTACGGGACGAGAACGCTGCTTCCCGTTCTGGGAAGGAAGAATGACGTTTCAAGCTCGGTGTAGGAAAAATGCTTCTTTCCGCCGTTCTGTCCGCGGTCCCAGAAGGTTTTCATCGTTTCATACCGCAGGTAATAATATTCGTCCCGCGCCGTAAAATACAGCAGCAGGAAGGAAATCCCCCCCTGCTGCTCGAAATCTTTCATAAACGTAACCTGGTGCTCGTGGATGTTTGCGAGCGGAAAGGAATCCGTTTTGCACTCTTTTGCATCGAAGCAGACGGGAATGCCCTGTACAGCGCCGATGTAATCAACGGTACTCTTCTTTTCAAAATAAGCCAGCGTGATGTGTCTGCTCTCCTTATCTATTTTGATCGGGGTGATCGGCGTCGGCACCTTCTGGATCAGTGCCAGATGCCTGTCACGGTACTGCTCGTTTGTGCGGTTGATCATTTCCTCCAGCGTTGATCCGCGGAGTCCCCTCGATGTCCATGCCATAATTCCTGTCCTCGTCTTCGTTCTGTTCTTATTCAATCAGAGAAATTTTGTTCAGCGGCCAGTAGCGCAGAAAGGCCTTGCCGATGATCTTGTCTTTCTCTACGTACGGATTCAGCCAGTAGCGGGAATCCTTTGATACGTTCCGGTTGTCGCCGAGCATAAAGTAGCAGCCCTCCGGCACCTCATACGGTCCGAAATCGCCGACCGGTGTTTCCGGGCAGAAATCATCGCGCAGCGGCTCGGTGGAATCGTTGATATACACCTTTCCGTCGCGGATCGTAACCGTCTCTCCCGGCAGTCCGATGACGCGCTTGATAAACTTCTGCTTCTCGTCGTCCGGATAATAGAAAATAACGATGTCATACCGCTGCGGATCGCTCTTTACATAAGCAAGGCGGTTACCGAAGATCTGTCTCCGGTCATAATCGTGTTTTCCATGGAAGGAGATGGGATTCTTGCGTTGATGACAATGACCTGCTCCACAAAAACAACGACTGCCACGACAATGGCGATCATTTTTACATATTCCCAGATTTCCCGTCCGATGCTCGTCTCCTCCGTTTTTCTTGGTTTTGTTTCTTTCTTTTCGTTGTCTTTTCGGCTCATAATCCTTCTCCCGTCAAATGTTCTCCCTGTAAAATCCGGCGCACGGATGATGGCAGGGGCGCTGTAAAGGTTTTTCCGGACAGATCCGATAAGGTGCCCGTAAGCTCTGGAAATACCGCCTTCCACGAATGGAGAAGTTGGTATTTCAGTCCGTATTTTTCCCGGAAGCGGCGGTTAAACTCCGCATCCCCGTATTTCGTATCTCCCGCAAGCGGATGACCGATGCTCGCGAGATGGCTGCGGATCTGATGGCTCTTTCCGGTCACCAGCTCAACCTCCAGCAGCGTACAGCCTCTTCCGGCACAGAGCGGCCGGTATGCGGTTTCTATGTAAACAGCATCTCCCTGCTGCTCTCTCTGAATCGAAACACGGTTTGTCCTCTCATTTTTTGTGAGGTATCCGCGGATCCGCTCTGTCTCTGTCACGGTTCCTTTTACAACCGCCAGATAGTATTTTCCAACAGCCCGCTCTGCGATCAGTTCTGAAAGCTGCTGCGTCGCCGCAACGGTTTTTCCGGCAAGAATCAGACCGCTGGTGTTCCGGTCCAGACGATTGCAGAGTCCGGCGCGGAACATGGTCTCCTCCCCGGCATTTTTTTCCGAAAGATAGGCGCCGAGCGCTTCGGTAAGGCTCACATCCGTCTCTTTCGCCTTCTGTGAGAGGACACCTGCCGGCTTGTTCAGGAAAATTACTTTTTCGTCTTCATAGACGATATCCAGCTTCGGATACTTTACCTGTTTTCCAGCCGCCGGTTTTTCCGGTGTTTTCCGAAATTTTTCGATGGTCTCTTCCGCCAGATACAGCCGGATCGTATCGCCTGTTTTCAGCTTTTCACTGCCGTCCGCCTTTTTCTGGTTCAGCACAATGTTTTTCTTTCGCAGCATTTTATAGAAGAAACTCTTTGGCGCCTCCTCCATATATTTGGACAGATATTTGATGAGCTGCTGCGCGCAGTCTTTTTCTGTCACGGTCAGTTCTCTCATAGCAATGGTCTCCTACAGTGCCAGCGCCAGCATCGTGTGTTTCACCAGTTCCGTGCGGGACAGATCCGGGTACCGCTCATCCGGTTTGAAGTTTTCACTGGCGCTCTTTTCCAGCTCATCGTAGTTGCGGTTCAGGGAATCGAGGCGCTCCAGAAATGCTTTTTCCCGATCAAAAATCTTCACATGGCATTTGTAGCCGTTGGCACGGATGATCTTGTTCAGATACGTAGTGCAGTCCTCGATCTGTTTCTGGTCTTTGGCGCGCGTGGTGTAGCAGGCGATCTCCTCACCGCAGAACGCCGCTGCTTCGATCATCAGACTCGATTTTTCCTGTGTGATATACATTTCATATCCCATCAGCAGTTTTCCTTTTTTTGCCTCAATGGCATCGTACACTGCTTTGTCCACTGGCTTTTGCATAACCATCATGATAAAACCGACGGCGGCGCGGCAGCCCGGCAGACAGCCTACTACGGCGACAACCGTAAAAATGTTGCTCTTGTTTCCGTCTGCAAGCACAAGCCCGACAATAAAAACGATGGCCGGAAGGACGAACAGTCCCAGTGTCACAAGCAGTCTTTTTTCTTTTCCCGGCGGATATAGCGTAATCCCCTTTTCTGATCTTCATTCTTCTGTCATTTCCCTTCTTCGATAAGATCCCCGCTCATCTTCTGCGTGTTTATTTCTTTTTGTGCACGTTGCGGAGCGTCTTTTTCGGCCGTCCGCCTGTTTTGGCTTTTCCCTGTCCGGAACGGTCATTCGCCGTCTTCTGGCCAAAGCCTTTTCCGTTGGACCTTTTCCTCTTGACGGTTTTCCTGCCTCCCCGGCCATCTTTCTCGGTCGTACGAGACATTTCGGTCCGAATCCGATCAGATCCTCCCCGGGTGTGTCCGGCGCAGTGCCTCGCAGACGACTCATAGTTCTCCGGATTCCGGTACTGAATCAGCGCACGCTGCATCGCCTTCTCATGCGGCGATTTCGGCACGTAAACCGGATCCATCGTCCGCGGGTCAAGACCGGTATAGTACATACAGGTGGAAAGTGTGGAAGGCGTCGGATAGAAGTCCTGTGCCTGCTCCGGGATAAATCCCATATCGCGGATGTACTCGGCAAGCTCCACCGCATCCTCCAAGTCACACCCCGGATGGGACGACATAAAATACGGAAGTGCGTACTGCTGCTTCCCCGTCTTTTTGTTGCACGCATCGAAGCGGCGGATAAATTCCTGATATACTTCGTGGCGCGGTTTTCCCATATAGGAAAGCACACGGTTCGAAACGTGCTCCGGCGCAACGCGGAGCTGACCGCTGACGTGATCCTTTACCAGCTCGGAAAGGAACGTCTGGTCTTTATCGGCCAGGACATAGTCAAAACGGATGCCGGAGCGGATAAAGACTTTCTTCACGCCCGGAATGTCTTTTAATTCCCGCAGCAGCTTCACATAATCTCTGTGATCTGCCACCATATTTTTACACGGCTCCGGGAAGAGACAGTTCCGGTTCGGGCAGGCGCCTTTGGTGAGCTGCTTTTTGCATGCCGGACCGCGGAAATCCGCCGTCGGGCCGCCGACATCGTGAATATAGCCTTTAAATTCTTTTTCCTGAACCATCTGCCGCGCTTCCGCCAGAATGGATTCGTGGCTTCTTGTCTGCACAACGCGTCCCTCGTGGAACGTCAGCGCGCAGAAACTGCAGGATCCAAAGCAGCCGCGGTTGCTCGTCAGACTGTATTTGATTTCTCCAAGCGCCGGCACACCGCCGTCTTTTTCATAGCTTGGGTGATAGGCGCGCATGTATGGAAGCGCATAGACATCATCCATCTCCTGCTCTGTCAAAGGACGGGAAGGCGGATTCTGTACAATGTAGCCCTGGCCCTCATACGGCTCTGCCATCGGCTTCGCATTGATGGCATCGGTATTTTTATACTGAATCGCAAAGCTCTCCGCATACGTCCGCTTGCTCTCCCGCACCTCCTCGAATGACGGCAGCACCACCGGGTCAATCAGGTGATCCAGCGTTTTGCTCCGATAAACGGTTCCCGGAATAAAGGTGACATCATGAACGTCAATGCCGGCCGCAAGTGCATCTGCAATCGCTACGATCGAAAGTTCTCCCATTCCGTACGAAATCAGATCCGCACCGGAATCGAGAAGGACGGAGCGGCGCACCTGGTCAGACCAGTAATCGTAATGCGAAAGGCGCCGGAGCGATGCCTCGATGCCGCCGAGGATCATCGGTGTATGTTTATACGTTCTCCGGATCAGATTGCCGTACACGGTAACCGCGCGGTCCGGCCGTTTTCCCATGACACCGCCCGGCGTAAAGGCATCTGTTTTTCGGTGCTTTTTCGCCACGGTATAATGGTTGACCATGGAATCCATATTTCCGGAAGAGACAAGAAAGCCAAGACGCGGTTCACCGAAAATCGAAATGCTGTTCTCGTCCTTCCAGTCCGGCTGTGAGATGATGCCGACGGAATAGCCGTTCGCCTCGAGCACACGCTGATGATTGCCGGGCCGAACGAGGAATGGTCCACGTAGGCATCTCCGATGACATAGACAAAGTCAAACTGTTCGATTCCCCGTTCCTTCATCTCTTCTCTTGTAATTGGTAAAAAAGGCATGCTTTACTTTCCTTTCTGTGTTTCGGCGTCCGCTATGCCAAGCGCCGCTTTTTCTTTCTGCGTCAGGAGACGGGCACTGCCCTTTTGCAGCGCCGGATCAAGTTCCAGGCTCCCCATCGACAGCCGTTTCAAATAGACGACCGTTTTTCCGACCTTCTCAAACATGCGCTTGATCTGGTGGAAGCGGCCCTCACAGATGGTAATGCGGATCCGGCTTTCAAAAATGCCAGGCTCTTTTTCTGTCGTTTCCAGAATGGTAAGCTCGGCCGGAAGTGTCGGTTTGTCGTCCCCAATGTCGAGCCCTTCGGCAAATGCCTGCCGATCTTCTTCTGTCACTTTTCCGTCAATCACGGCCTCATACACTTTCGAGACATGCGATTTCGGAGAGAGCAGCCGGTGGGAAAGGGCTCCGTCGTTCGTAATCAGCAGCAGCCTTCGGTGTCCTTGTCGAGCCGTCCGACCGGAAAGAGGTCTTTTCTTGCCGCACCACTTAAAAGATCGAGTACGGTCCGGTCACGGCGGTCCTCCGTCGCAGAGACGACACCCGCCGGTTTGTGGAGCATCCAGTATTCCATTTTCACATAGGAAATGCTGTTTCCGTCCACAGTCACCTGCGCTTCATCCGGGTCGACTTTCAGTTCCGGGGCTTTTGCCGTAATTCCGTCTACGGCCACCCGTCCCTTCCGGACCAGGGCCTTTACTTCCTGGCGTGTTCCCACACCCATGTCCGCCAGATATTTATCGAGTCGTAATTTACTCATACCATCCGCCATCCTGCATAATATTTATTCTTTAACGTTCCGTTGTTTATTTTTCCCCAGCCAAGTGGGAAATCATCCAGGCACACAAGCACCCAGTCCTTTTTCCCCTGACACTCTTCCTCGGAAAACGAGAGTGTCTCACCCTTTAAGTAGCGCATGACACGGTCATCTCCCTTGGGAATGGTCAAACACGAAACGTATTCTTCTTTTTTCAGATACGCCGCCAGCGCTGGGACGGCTCGAAGCGGTTTTTCTTAACGGTGCCAAGCGAAAGTCCGGTCCGCAGATAGCGCAGACCCTTTGCCGCACAGACACCTTCCGGCAGAAAATAGAGCTGGTCTTTCACAAGGGCAAACGAACCATTCTTCCAGTCCATGCGCACGCCAGCAAGAAACTCTTCCGCCTCTTTCGGCAGCTTCTTTGTCGTTTCCAAAAGGCGGGACGGCTGCCGTTTCCGGCTCTCTCCCTGCTTTTTCAGGAGCGCCACGAAATGGCCTTCTCCCTCCATCCGCTGCGGGAAAATATGAACGCACCGGGAAGATCGCGGCCATTCACGGATACTCCCGGCGCAAACCCTTCGTAACCCGGGGTAATTTCCTGCACTTCCATATCCGGATGCGCATCCAGCAGCCCTGCGATGACCTCTTCGTTCTCCTTTACAGAAAACGTACAGGTAGAGTACAGCAGCTCTCCGCCCTCTGCAAGCATCTGATACGCCTGCTCGATCAGTTTTTCTGGATCGGCACATAATGCTCCGGCCCATTTTCACTGTAGTAGCGCAGCATTGAGCTCTCTTTTCGGAACATGCCCTCCCCAGAGCACGGCGCGTCAAGAAGGATCTTGTCAAAAAAGGCCGGATACAAGGTTACTAGTTTTTCCGGATCCTCGCTCGTCACGAGAAGACGTCCAACTCCCTGGATTTCCAGGTTGCGCAGCAGCGCCTTCGCCCGCGAATTGCTGATATCGTTTGCCAGCAGCATGCCGCCCTCACCAATCCGGCTTCCCAGCTCCGTTGCCTTTCCGCCCGGTGCCGCACAGAGATCGAGCACACGGTCATCCGGCTCAATTGGAAGGCGGGATGCCGGTGTCATCGCACTCGGCTCCTGCAGATAATACAGGCCCGCATAGTAATCGGCATCCTTTGCCGGATTGCAGCTCTCTTCATCGTAATAAAATCCATTTGGGATCCACGGAACCTTCTTAAGCGGAATATCGGTCCGCCTAAGAAACTCTTCTGTCGAAATTTTTCCGTTGTTTACCCGCAGTCCTCTATGTACCGCCTCGTCAAATGTCTTGCGGTATGCCTCATATTCTTCCTCACCGAGCAGCTGTTTCATCTCCTGCTCAAAGGCTTCCGGCAGTGTGATCATATCCGTTTATCCCCTTTTGTTCTAAAGTTCGTCTGTAATTGCCTGTGCGCGGTATCCCTCTGCAATCAGATCCAGTTCTTTGTGGAACCGTTTTAACTCCTGCAGATCGTTCTGCGCATAGATGTGATAAAACTCATCCTGAATTTTTTCTACTTCGCGTTTGTTCGTCACCTTGTAAAGATTCTCGATATTATTCAGGATATCCGTGATCAGATTCCGCTGTATCTGGGAGGAATTCTGTGCATCCATAATCTCACTCCGCACAGAGGACATCTCATTATCCAGCACAATAATCGCCTTTGCAGCTGCGCTTAAGCGCTCCCGGATGTGATCCGGAATGTTTGCCTTATATTTGTACTGCAGCGAGTGCTCAATCGTCGCCCAGAAATCCATCGCCATCGTGCGGATCTGGATTTCCACCTGGATGCGCTTCGGGCCGTTCATCGTCTCCACGGTATAGTAAACAATGAGGTGATAGCTCCGGTAACCGCTGTCCTTCATGTGGCGGATGTAGTCTTTCTCGCTCTTAATCTCAATATCCGACCGCTTCTGGATCAGGTCGGCAACCTTTTCGATATCTTCAACGAACTGGCAGATGATGCGGATGCCCGCGATATCCTCCACCTGCTCCTCCATCTCTTCGGGCACAATGCCCTTTCTCTGCATTTTTCCAGAATACTGGAAACACTCTTCACACGGCCGCTCACGCTCTCGATCGGTGAGTACAGCCCTTTTCCGTGGTGCTCCTTGATCAGATGCCGGAATTTCACCTGTAATTCCTTGACAGCCAGCTCGTATGGTTCCAGAATCTCATGCCATAACAGTATATCCATGTCCCCTAATCTCCTTTTTTGCTCCTGCTTTCAGCCATTTTTCTTATCGGATGGTAAACGCTTTGGAAATTCAATCCCCACCCTGTTACTTTATGCCTGTCTTTTCTGTTTTATGACTGTTTTTCAGAAACTTTTTTGAAATAGACACGGGCAGTTTTTTATGCCTGCCGTTTCGAAAGCTGCTCCAGAACGCGGCACAGGTACTGATACGTTCTCTCCACGGAGGAAATCGAAAGCCGCTCCTCGGTCGTGTGAATTGCTTTCATGTTCGGGCCGAAAGATACACAGTCAAGACCGGAAAGCTTTTCATAGAACAGACCGCATTCCAGTCCGGCATGAATCGCTTCCACTGCCGGTTTCTGTCCATACATGCTTCATATTCCGCCACCATCAGATCGCGGAGGGCAGAATCCTCTTTATACTCCCATGCCGGGTACGCGCCCTCTACGTGGAACTCACCGCCCAGGAAACCGATCAGATACTCCAGCTTGTCGGAAAGGGCTTCCTTTGCACTTCCCACGGAGCTCCGCACACTTGCACACGCATGCAGGTGATCCGGCTCTAATTTCAGAATACCGAGGTTCAGGGATGTTTCCACCAGTCCCGGGATCTGGCCGCTCATCTTCTGTACCCCGTTCGGAAGATTCATCAGGAAAAAGACGGTTTTCTGCAGGCTGACCGGATGAAGCGCCGGTGCAGCGCCCTCGCCTGTTTTCTCTACCGTAACGGTAATACCGTCATCTGTTCCGCTGTACTCTCTGCAAAGATTTTCGGTGAAGCGTGATGCTTCCTCTTTTAAGATCTCTTTCTCTCCGCCGTCGATGGCAAGAAGCATGCGGGTTGTCCGCGGAATGGCGTTGTCTTTTAAACCGCCCTCCAGCTCGATCAGGCATAATCCATCTTTCCTGCCAGTTCGTACAGGAAACGGCCCGCCAGAATGTTGGAGTTGGCACGGTTTTTGTGGATTTCCGTACCGGAATGGCCACCGGCAAGACCGGAAATCGTCACTTCCATCTGCTCACCCATCACTTCGCTTCTGCGCACCGGCAGATCCATCATGGCTGTCATACCGCCTGCGCATGATACGGTGAGAATGCTTCCTCTTCAGAATCCATATTTAACAGTGTTCTTCCCTTTAATTCATTCCCGTTTAATGCTGCTGCGCCGAGCAGTCCGATCTCTTCATCCGTCGTAATCAGTGCCTCGATGGCCGGAAGCTGCAGATCATCCGATTCCAACACAGCCAGCATATAGGCAACGGCAATTCCGTCGTCTCCGCCAAGCGTCGTGTCCCTGGCATAAATCTCATCGCCGTCGATGTGAAGCTCAAGGCCGTCCTTCGTAAAATCGTGGCTGCTGCCCGGCTTCTTCTCGCAGACCATATCGCAGTGGCCCTGCAGAATCACGGTCGGAGCCAATTCACATCCCTTCGATGCCGGGCGGCGGATGACCACGTTGTTGGACGCATCCTGATACCAGGATAATTCATGGTCCCTTGCAAACTGAACCAGATAGTCGCTCACTTCTTTTGTGTTTCCGGAGCCGTGCGGAATGCGGCAGAGCTCTTCAAAATAATAAAATACCCGTTCCGGTTTTAATCCTGCTAATACGCTCATTTTTTCTTCTCCCATCTTCTTTTTTTCAAAGCTTCATCATACTCTATTTTAGAAAGCGGGAGGAGGTTCGAACGTCATGAAAAATCACTTTTATTTCTCTCTTCCCTGCTTCTTTTTTTCTGTCTTCTTATCTTTCCCGCGCGGACTTTTTTCTATGCCTGCGAGGGTGTCAATCTCTGGTTTCATACCATTCTTCCGTCACTTCTGCCGTTTCTGATTCTGACATCTCTTCTTCTGGAAACAGGAGCCGCGCGGCGGATCTCTGCCCGTGCAGAAGTTTTTTTTCAAACGGTTTTCGGTCTTTCCCCGGCTGGGTTTTATGCACTTTTTCTCGGTCTTTTCTGCGGTTTTCCCATGGGAGCGCGCATCACTGCCCAGCTCTATGAGGCAGAAGAAATTGACCGGAACGAAGCGTGCTATCTTTTAACCTTCTGCAGCAGTCCGAGTCCTGCTTTTCTGTCTTCCTATGTTATCTTAACTGCGTTTTCCGGACAGATCCATCCCGGGTTCGTCTTCGGCGTGCTCTACGGTTCCAATTTTCTAACTGGTTTTCTGTTCCGGCTTGTTTTCCGCCGCTTCCGCCTGCACCGGCACACCGCCCATCGGACACATTCCGTGGAAAAAAAAGAGATGTCAAAACAGACTTCCAAAGGAAACCTGCTGGACACCTCTATCATGAACGGATTTGAAATCATTACACAGCTTGGCGGATACATCATCCTGTTTTCCATTCTGTCCGGACTTCTGATGGATCTGCATCCGTTTGGTTCCGCCTCGCCCCTGCTCTGCGGCGTGCTGGAAATCACGACGGGAATCGCACAGCTTGCCGCGTCCTCTCTTCCTTACGCCGGAAAAGTCTCTGCTATCCTTACCTGCGCCGCCTTCGGCGGTCTCTCTGTCGCTGCCCAGACAAACTGTATGATCCATAACAGCGGTCTGCCCCTCTGGCCTTATCTTGCCGGGAAGCTCTGCTGTGCTGCTTTCGCAGGAACGCTTGGTTTATTCCTCTTCGCTTTCCTCTTCTGATGCCGGATCATATTCCGGTACGACAACTTCTTCCTCTGGCTGCTCTTCTTCCGGAGCACTGCGGGGAGAGCTCACTTCTGTTCTGAACAACGGTATTGTAGCAGCTTGTCAGGGATTCTACAAAGCTGTTGTATTTCTCTCCTGCATCGTTTAATGCAGTCGTCATAATATTGCTTAAGTTGGCAAGCATATCATCGGTATATCCGATGGCACCGAGACGGATGCTGTTGGCATCGTTGGTTGCAGCATCCAGGATTTCCTGTGCCTGCTGGTTTGCATTGTTGACGGTCTCATTTGCCTGTGCGTATGCTGTCTGCATCACTTCACTCTGCTCTACCATCTCTCTTGCCTTTGCCTGTGCCTCTGCAATGATGGCATCTGCCTTGTTCTGTGCGTCTGCCAGAATCGCATCTTTGTTGCTGATGATCTTCTGGTACCGTTTGATCTCGTCCGGTGTTTTCAGACGGAGCTCACGGAGAAGCTCTTCTAATTCTTCTTTATTTACAACGATTTTGGTGGTAGACAGCGGCTGATATTTACAGCTCTCTACATACTCCTCAATTTCTTCGATGATCTGTTCAATTCTGCTGCTCATTTTAATTCTCCTTATCTTTTATCCTGCGGCATTCCTTCTGAATTTCGGGCGGCATATTTTGCGCGGATTTCTTTTTCCACAAAATCCGGAACAAATTTGTGAATGTCGCCGCCAAAAGCAGCTACTTCTTTTACTACCGTGGAGCTGAGGTACGCATACTCCAGCGAGGTAATCAGAAACGTGGTATCTACTTCCGGTTCCAGAACGCGGTTCGTCTGTGCCATCTGCAGTTCATATTCAAAGTCTGTGATCGCGCGGATCCGCGGACGATCGTATGCGCCTGGCATTCCTTCGCAAAATCAACAGCGAGCCCGCTGAAAGAACGGACTTCGACATTTGGAATGTCCTGGGTCGCTTTCTTTAGTATATTAACACGTTCTTCCACAGAAAACAACGGAGATTTTGAGGAATTATGTAAAACTCCCACGATTACGCAGTCAAAAAGCTTGGATGCACGCAGAATGACATCCAGATGACCATACGTTACAGGGTCAAAAGTTCCCGGGTATACGGCTGTCTTCATGATTCTTTTACTCCTTCGTGTTTGCTTTTCGGGGTAAGGAATACATGGACATTTGTCTTATAGATTTTTTCTTCAGAATTTCGTATCCGGCATCCTCCGCCCAGTCGAAATCAGTATTCAGCGATGCTTCTACAATAATTAAGGTATCCTCACCGATAAAAGAGGCGTCGCGGAACGCATACAGCACGTCCTTTTCCAGTCCCTTATCGTATGGCGGGTCCATAAAAATGCAGTCAAAAGGCTCCTGTCCCTGAAGCGACTGCAGAGCTGCATGCGCTTCCATGGGCAGGAGCACTGCCTGCTGTTCCAGCTTCGTAAATTTTAAATTCTGCCGGATACAGTCTGCTGCAGCTTTGTTCTGCTCTACGAACCACGCGCGCTCGGCGCCGCGGCTCAACGCCTCGATTCCGATCGCCCCGCTTCCGGCGAACAGATCGAGAAAACGCGCATCCGGCAGATACGGCTGAAGCATGTTAAATAAGGTTTCTTTGATCCGGTCCGTCGTCGGCCGGGTCTGTCTGCCGGGAACCGTCTTTAATGGAAGACTCCGGCATTTTCCTGCTATTACTCTCATGTTGGTCTTATTTTCGTCCTTACTGTTTTTGTTTGATGGATCAGTCGGCTTTCAACTGCTCTCTCCAGTCCAGATCTCCTCTTGCAAGTCCCAAAATCAGAGACTCCGCGGTTCCGATATTTGTTGCAATCGGGATATTGTACTGGTCGCAGGTACGGATAATTTTGTAGACATCCGGCTCTTTCGGATTGATCATCGTCGGATTGTAAAAGAAAATTACCATATCCATATCGCCGCGTTCAATCATCTCGGTAAACTGTTTGTCTCCGCCTACGCTTCCAGGCAGAAACTTGTGTACATGAAGGTTCGTCACCTCTTCAATCCGCCGTCCGGTGGTTCCGGTGGCGTACACCTCATGTTCATGAGGATTCCCTTGTATGCAATACAGAAATCTCGATCAGACTCTTCTTGCTGTTGTGTGCTATGATTCCAATATTCATTACTGCAAACCGCCCCTTCTCCTGTTTTTACTACCATGTACAGCAATTATAACAAATTTATTTTCAATACGCAATTCTTTTTGTGAATTTTTTACACAGTTTTTATATTTTTTTCTGCCGTTCCATTTTTCCTTCTTCTTTTACTTTCTCCGCTTTTCCGGAAAAAATACAGAATCTGGAAGTTTATTTTTGTTTTCTTTCCACATACTATGACCGTAGCAGAACAGATGAAAAACACATCCGGATCTGCTTCACAGCAGCTTTAACAAGCACAAAGATAAAGGAGGGAATGAACATGGCGAATCGTTCATCGAATACCGCAGCAGTACCAGAAGCAAAAGGCGCTCTGGACAAATTCAAATTTGAGGTGGCAAGCGAACTCGGCGTGCCGCTCAGTGATGGCTACAACGGTAACCTGACTTCTAAACAGAATGGTTCTGTCGGAGGTTATATGGTCAAAAAGATGATTGAGCAGCAGGAACGCCAGATGTCCGGCGGTTCTTCTGGCCAGTACTAATCATCCCGGTATAACATCCTGATGCCGGAACAGGCATCAAAAAGCGTGAGCTCTTTTCTTTTCGGAAAAGCTCACGCTTTTTCTTGCTCCTGCAGAGCTGGTACATAATACTTACAGATCAATGCTTCCGGTTACATCATCATTGATTACGTAGTAAGCAGTAAATTCCTCCGGTTTTACATAAACCTTCAGGCTCTTTAATTCTTCTGCTTTCTTGCCATATCCTTCGATCCAGATCTGCTGGATTCTCTCGTACAGATCTTTCTCCTTGATTTCTCTTCCGCCGAACTGCAGAATCATCTCCTGCTCCGCTTCTTTCTTTGCTGCTTTTGCAGGTGATTTTTTCTCTGCCGGCTTTTTCGCTGCTGCTGGTTTTTTCGGTGCAGCCGCTTTCTTTGTCGTTGTTTTCTTTGCTGTTGTGCGGGTTGTTTTTGCAGCTTTTGCTGCCGGTTTTTCTTCTGCTTTTGCAGGTGCTTCCTCTGCTGCTGCAGTTTCCTTTACAACTTCTTTTGCAACTTCTTTTACAGCTTCTTTCTCTGCTGCGGTTGTTTTTTCTGCTGCTTTGGTCTCTACTTTTACTGTCTCGTTCTCTGCTGTCTTAGCCTGGGCAGCTGGTTTTTTCTTTACCATATCTGTTTCCTCCCATTTGGACCGGCCCGGTATATTTTGGAAGAGCCGTCCTGCGAACTATCATTCAGGCGAACGCTTGACACTCACGGTCCGCACATTTTTTGATTCCTTGTTTATGATACATGAATTTTTTTGGCATTCAAGTAATATCTGATTTCGCACGAATTTTCCACGAAATTGTACAGTCATTTTCCATACTATCCAATCAGGCTGTTACTTTTATCCGATTTTGCATTTTAAAGCCGGATTTTTTGTAATTTTTCACAATCCAATGTCGTGGTTTTCCAGATCAAGATACGATTTCATTACCTTTTTCAGCAGTTCATGCTCCGGTTTTTCAAAATAAGGATCGTCGGCAAGCAGTTCTGAAGCCGCCTCACTCGCTTTCTGCAGGATATCGGCATCCCGGAAAATATCTGCCATCTGGAATTCCATATCCCCGCTCTGGCGCGTTCCCAGCAGATCGCCGCTGCCGCGCAGTTTCAAATCTTCCGAAGCAATATAAAACCCGTCGTTCGAATGGTTCAGGATTTCCAGACGTTTGGCGGTCTCCTGATCTTTGTTTCCGCGGATGAAAATACAGTAGGACTGATGCTCTCTCTTCCTGACACGTCCGCGGACGCGTGATGGAGCTGTGCAAGGCCGAACCGTTCGGCATTTTCCACCATCATCACCGTCGCATTCGGCACGTTGACACCGACCTCCACGACTGTCGTCGAGACGAGTACCTGGATTTCTCCGCTGGCGAACCGCTCCATGATCTCGTTTTTCTGCGCCGCCTTCATCTGTCCGTGCAGCATCTCTACTGTGATGCCCGGCAGCTCTTTTTTCAGGAGCTGTGTATAGTCGTGACGTTTTCCGCTTCCAGACCCTCGCTCTCCTCCACCATCGGGCAGATCACATACGCCTGACGGCCCAGTTCGACCTGACGCGTGATAAAGCGGTAAGCTTTTGGACGGTAAGACGTATCCACCACACAGTTTTTGATCGGCAGACGCTTCGCCGGAAGTTCATCAATCACAGAAATCGAAAGATCTCCGTACAGAATGATAGCCAGGGTTCTTGGAATCGGCGTTGCACTCATAACGAGAACATTCGGCGGTTCCCCTTTTTCAGCAAGTGCCGTTCTCTGCCGGACACCGAGCGGTGCTGTTCGTCTGTGATGACAAGCGCCAGATTTTTGTACTGTACCTTTTCCTGAATCAGTGCATGTGTGCCGATCACCATTTTGCAGCTTCCGTCTTCCAGACTGGCATAGATTTCCCGGCGTTCTTTTGCTTTCGTGGATCCAGTCAGAAGGCGGGGATTGTATTCCGTCAGATTGTTTTCTTTCAACAGAGTGCAGAGCGATTCATAATGCTGCCGCGCCAGAACCTCCGTCGGAACCATCAGCGCCGATTGGTAGCCGTTCTCAGCTGTCATAATCATTGCAAGGAATGCCAGAATCGTCTTTCCGCTTCCGACATCTCCCTGTACCAGCCGCGCCATGCGGGTATGGCCTTTTAAGTCCCGCTCCAGTTCGCCCCACACGCGCATCTGTGCATTCGTGAGACGGTACGGCATATTTTCGATGACTTCCTCTGTCTTCCAGACGGCGCGGATCGGGAACACATTGGTAATTCCCTCCGTCTGCTCTTTTAACTGCCGCAGGGACAGGATGAAGAGAAAAAACTCTTCGAACACAATTCTGCGCCGCGCCGTTGCCAGATGCTCCTGGTCTTTTGGAAAATGAACCTCATGGAGGGCATAATTGATTTCACAGAGTTCATACCGGGCACGGATTTTCTCCGGCAGATAGTCCTGCGCAGGTGCGCATCGTTCCAGCACCTGTGCGACGGCCTTGCTCACCATCTTGTTCGTGAGACCGGCTGTCAGCCCATAAACCGGCTGAAGACTTGCCAGAAGCTCATGGTATGCGGCAGGAGTGAAGATTTCCGGCTGCTCCATCACGAGACGGCCTGATTTTTCCTGTATCTTTCCGCGGAAGATAAAAACACTGCCTTTCTTCAGCGTGCTCCGCAGAAACGGCATATTAAACCAGGTAAGCTGCAGCCGCACCGGCTCCTCGTAGAGTTCCAGGACAACGACGCTCTTTCTCTGGTTTCCTTTTACCGACGGACTGTGGACAATTCTTCCGTATACCGCATTCTTTTCCTCTTGTCTGCATTCGCGAAGGGGAACCGGCTCTGCATAGCAGTCATAATCTCTTGGATAATAATGCAGAAGCTGCTGCAAATTGTAGATTCCTACTTTTGCAAACAGCTTCTCCGTTTTTTCACCGATCCCCTTCAGTGTTGTCAGGGGTTCCGTATTCATATTTTTCTTTCCTTACTCTTATTCAACCGAAACGACACAGTAGTAAATCGCTGTCCGCCATAGTTTACTTCCACATCGCAGTCCGGATATGCCTGCTCGATTTTTTCGCCAAGGCTTTCGGCATCTTCCTCACTCATATCTTCACCGTAGTAGATGCTGATCAGCTCGCTGTCCTCATCGACCATGGCGCGGATGGTTTCTTCTGCAACGGTAAGAATATCCTGTCCGACAGCGAGAAGTCCGTGATCGCCAAGTCCCATGATGTCGCCCTGATGGATCTCTTTCTCATCGATGTGGGTATCACGTACCGCGTACGTTACCTGACCGGTTTTCACCATCTGGATGCCCTCTGTCATGGCCTCCTCGTTCTCTTCTGCAGATTTCTCCGGCACATAGCTGATCATGGCTGTGATGCCCTGCGGAACGGTTTTGGTCGGAACAACGATGATATTTTTGTCCTCAGTCATGGCTTTTGCCTGATTTGCTGCGAGGATGATATTTTTGTTGTTCGGCAGAATAAAGATATTCTTTGCATTGACCTTCTCAATTGCAGTCAGCATATCCTCGGTGCTCGGGTTCATGGTCTGACCGCCCTCGATCAGGTAATCAACACCGAGTCCCTGGAAGATCTCTTTGATTCCCTCTCCGATGGACACGGCAATGAATCCGTTCTCCTTCGGCGGCTGTTTTGCTGCTTCTTTTCTCTTCTTATCTTCCTCTGCCTGCTGTGCTGCGATCTTTTCTGCGTTCTTGATCAGGCGCTCCTGATGCTCCTCACGCATGTTGTCGATCTTCATTCTGTCAGCTGTCCGTACGTCAGCGCCTTGGAAATTGCTTTTCCAGGATCGTTGGTATGTACGTGTACCTTAACCAGCTCATCGTCTGCAACGAGAACGATCGAATCTCCGATTCCATTCAGGAAATCTTTGAATGCATAAACCGCTTCATCCGGAAGCGGGTTTTCCAGCATAATGATAAACTCGGTGCAGTAGCCGAATTTGATTTCTTTTTCTGTCTCTTTGGACGGTCTGACAAATTCTGTCTTTGCTTCCGGCATCTCGAAATTCAGATCAATCTCTTTCCCGAGGAACGCGTCATATGCGCCCTGCAGTACGGTTAAGAGACCCTGTCCGCCGGAATCCACAACGCCTGCCTCTTTTAATACCGGCAGCATCTCTGGTGTCTGGGAGAGCACGTACTCTGCATGCGCGAGAACGTCCTCGATGAATGCGTTCAGATCTTCGCTTTCCGGTGCAAGCTCTGCTGCTTTCTCTGCTGCTCCCTTTGCCACGGTCAGGATGGTACCTTCTTTTGGCTTCATAACGGCTTTGTATGCAGTCTCGACTGCTTTTTCCATTGCCTCTGCAAGAATCTCTGCATTCAGCTCTTGATAGTCGCGGATCTTCTTGGTAAAGCCACGAAGGAGCTGGGAAAGAATAACGCCAGAGTTACCTCTGGCACCGCGCAGAGAACCGGAAGAGATTGCCTTGGAAAGGTTGTACATGTTCACTTCTGTGAGCGAGTTTACTTCCTTGACTGCGGACATGATCGTCAGCGTCATGTTGGTACCTGTGTCGCCGTCCGGTACCGGGAACACGTTCAGCTCATTGATCCACTCTTTCTTTACTTCCAGATTTTTTGCACCAGCCAGAAACATTTTTGCCAGTAAGCCGGCATCAATTGTATTTGTAGCCACTTTCTTCATTTCCTCCTATTACCATCAGTCGATGACGCGAACGCCTTCAACCAGGATGTTGATTTTTCAATTTCCATTCCGGTGAACTCTTCCACCTTGTATTTCACATTATTGATCAGGTTATCTGTTACGGCAGAAATACTGACTCCGTAAGAAACAATCACGTGGAAATCCAGGGAAATTTTATTTTCCGAAATCGATACATTGATTCCGTGTGTCAGACTCTCTTTTTTCAGAAGTTTGACCAGTCCATCTTTCATGTTTACCGCTGCCATTCCGACAATGCCGAAGCACTCCACAGCAACGCTGCCCGCATACAGGGCGATACATCCGGATTGATTACGATTTCTCCCAAGCCTGTATTCATACGACCTTTCATGCCTTGTATCCTCCAATTCCATCATACTATTCAAAACACATGGAGACAGGAATAACTGACTCCACTCTACGATACATTATAACCGCTTTTCCGCAAAAAAGAAAGTTTAAAATGAAAAACCTTCAAAATTCATATAATTTTTTCATTTTTTACTTGCAAAACCGGTATAGATCTGTTAGAATGACTTATGTTGTGAGTCTAAAATGCGTTTTGACTCAAGTACGTATGTCAAGGAGGTGCAATCATGGCAAAGTGTGCAATTTGTGAGAAGGGTGCTCATTTCGGAAACAACGTAAGTCATTCACATAGAAGAAGCAATAAAATGTGGAAATCTAACGTAAAATCTGTCAAAGTTAAAGTTGACGGTGTACCGCAGAAAATGTACGTATGTACTTCCTGCTTAAGATCCGGAAAAGTAGAGCGTGCATAAGTTGAATGGTTAAACGGCCTTTCCAGTCCGGGAAGGCTTTTTTGCTGTTCAAAAATAGAATTAAGATTTTAAAAAAAGTTCTGGTAAGAGCAAACAGGACATAAGTTTTCGCTTATGCCCTGTTGTGCTCTATTTTTATATTTTAAAAGGGAGAAAAAAATAGCGTGGTCTCTTAAGCTGAACCTGCCAACGATCCATATGCTTAGCAAAAGAAAAAGAGCATCCTACCGAAACTTTCGTTCTGGTAAGACGCCCTCGTCTTGATCTATGATATTAGTATAGTTGGCTGATTCATTTAAGATGGACTTATTATAGCGCAGCTTCTTCATTTTGCAAGTATTTCTCTGTACAAAATCAGCCAGTTCATTTCCGATCTTTTTGTGCATCTTTCACTATTCCCCTGTATTGCAGAACAGATGATATCCCACGCACAGCAGCAGAGCGGCCGCAAGAACCGTAAGAAATGAGCTGCGGATCATCAGGCTGATGAGAAGCCCGACCCCCATCCAAAACAGCAGAAAACCTAAAATTCTGCACAAACGAGCTTACTCCTTATCCGCCTCTTGGTTTATTATATGCTCTACTTTCTCTGCGGTATACCCGTCCTCTTCCTTTTTGCCGGTAAAGCGGCTGATCAGATCCGGAGCCATGTCAATGATTTTGGTGACAGCATCCTGGTTTTGATGTTGACCAGACGCGTTCCGTTTTTGCTGATGACAAGAACGGCGCTCGGAGAAATTTTTCCGCCCATACCGCCTCCTGCATTGTTCTTTGCATTTTCTGCGAATGCACCCGCTCCCACGCCGAAGGAAACGTCTACCAGCGGCAGAAGAATCGTATCATCAATGTGGATCGCCTCACCTACGACCGTCTTTGTTGTGATAAAGCTGTCCATTCCACGGAACAGTGCTTCTACGGTATTCTGAAATGTGTTGTCCTTTTCTGCCATCTTTTAGGCCTCCTTGTGTTTGAAATGTCGTATGGTTTTCCGAAGATTCTGATCCCGGAATAATCGAAGTGCAATGCCGGCTGCTGTCACAGCCTGAAAACTTCCTTTCATCCGGACATCGCCCTGGAGAATTTCCTGTTCGAAATCCGGCTGGATGGAAAGGTCTTTCGGCAGTTTTCCATAAATCATACCCAGAATGCCGAGTGTCTCTCCGGTCAGTGCCGGATCGTCAAATCCGAACCGGACTGTGCCGGTTACTTTTTTCGGTGCTGCTTTCTTCAGGAAATAAAGCACTTCTTTCTTTGCATGGAGCAGCGCCTCACGGAACATCTTCGAACGGAAGAATTTTTTCACACTCTCCCACTTTCTTTTTAACCGTCTGCCTGCCTGGATTTTCTGCTCCAGTTTTTCAAGCAGACGGAACGGAAGTTCCAACAGCCGGAAAGCTGTCTGCAGCAGACGGCTGGCAAGATTCAGCAGTTTTTCCGGAAGATATTCGATCCTTCCGAAAAACCGTTCCAGAATGCTTTTTTTCGGCGCATCCGGTTCCTGCTCTTGCTCTGGCTGCTCCTTCTGTGCTGTCACCTTCTGCTGTTTTTCTGTCTGGTCCGGTTCTTTCTGCTCTGCTGTTTTTTCTGCTTCCGGCGCATTTTCTGTCTCATTTTCCTCCGTCCGGGGCACGGACGCTTCTCCCCGGCGGATCTTTTTCAGCCGCCGTTTCCATGTTTCCAGTGATGCCCCGAAAAGCAGAATCTGCGCCTCCGGCTTCTGTTCCTCATACGAGGCCGTCAGCGCGACAGCTCCGAAAAGCCACGATACTCTTCCGCTCGCTTTTACGCAGGCAAATCCCTCTTCTTCTTTCAGAACCTGCGCCCGGTAGCAAAAAGGAAGAAACAGGACGGTGCAGACGATAAGAAGCACGAGAAACAGTAAAACAAGGAGTAAAATCCCAGTGCCTTCAAAATCATGAATAGTATATGTATCATTCACATCCCTCAATCCGGTTCAGCAGCCATTCCCGGATTTTTACTTCTCCGGTTTCCCGATAAGTTTCCAATGCGATCGCCTCCACAAGCTCAAAAGCTTCCTCGCGCGACACGGCAAGTCCGACAATCATCGGACAGTTTCTCCGCACGGCCGGCTGCAAAAGCAGATCCGCCGGAATTACATCCAGATTGTTCTGCTGATTGGAAGGCAGTGTGAGGAGCCAGACTCCCGGAACTGCTTTTTTGTTCTCAATCCGGCGCATCCATTTTTTCTGTTTCTTTTTTGCAGTATCCCCGACGTACAGATTTTTATACCAGTTTACCATATTTTCCCTGAGCCTGTGGCTGAACCTTCCATAAATTTGCTCTCTTCAGTTCCAGATACTCCTGATAGGCCTTTTCCAGAATCTGCCGTTCATTGGAAAAACTTCAGCAGATGATATGCTTCGTGATACTTGTAATAGCCCGAATCCACAAAGTATTCTTCTCTCTGTGGACGGCTGTAGTAGCCGGATGAGACCATCAGATACCAGTGCACCTCTTTTTCCACGGTGCCTCCGGAATGCTGAAGCTGTACTGGCTTTTTCCCACGTACTTGATGATGGTGCCGTGTACGCCGGACTCCTCATATACCTCGCGGACAGCAGTCTGTTCATGGGTTTCTCCCGGCTCAACGGTTCCTTTCGGCAGAACCCAGCCTTCATATTTGTTGCGGTAGCTTTTGTAAAGCGTCAATATTTTTCCACGGTAGATTACGATACCTCCGCAGCTTACTGCTTCGATCATACGTTTTAAGCTCCTTCTGGCTTTTTCCATTCCCTGACAGCTCTTTTCTTCCCGCTTGCCGCCAGATCTTCTGTTAAAAAGTATACCTCTTTTCCCGCCCCCGCGCAACCTTAAAACCGCATCCTTTTTCTAACATTTTTCTAAAAATTCAGAAAACGCGCCCGAACCCATCCTTTCCGGTTCGAACGCGTTTTTTTCATCGTTTACTGCTGTGCATAATATGCTTCAATTACCTGTCTTGCAATCGGTACAGCGACTTCACTCGAATATCCGCCGTTTTCTGCCACAACAGCAATGACAATATCAGGATCATCCGCATTGGAGAATCCGACAAACCAGGAATGCGGTGTCTCTCCGTCGCTTCCGTGTTCTGCGGTTCCTGTTTTACCGGCGATATTGTACGGCAGATCCGAAAGTGAAACTGCAGTTCCGCTCTGGACAACGCCTTTCATCAGCTCTGTCAGCGTATTGGCTTCGCTCTCGGACATTACCGTGCCAAGAGACTCTTTGTAAAAGGTTTTGACTGCCTGTCCGTCCGCAGACACAATGTTGTCCACATAACGCGGTTTGATCATTTCTCCGTCATTTGCAACCGCGGAGGCGATCAGTGCCATCTCCATCGGTGTTACCAGCGTATCGCCCTGGCCAATGGAGGTCTGCATCACAAGAGCATCCGCCGTTGTCGAATCAAGGTCGAAAGAACTTTTGCTGGTCGGAAGCTCCAGATCCAGACGGCTGTTCAGATACAGGGAATCCGCCAGCGAGCGGAAGGCATCTTTATCCAGCCCAAGGCCAATCTGTGCAAAGGCAGAGTTGCACGAATGTGCAAACGCACCTGCAAAATCTTCCGGTCCATGCACTTCACCGCCGGAGCAGTGAATCGTATAGTTTCCTGCTGTCAGCTCACCGTCACAGTCGAACGAAAAACCGTCCAGTGTGCCGTTCTGACGGAGATACGCAAGCGAAGTAACAATCTTGAACGTAGATCCCGGCGGATATCTTCCCTGCAGACCGCGGTTCAGAAACACGCCGCTCTCATCGTCTGCGTTCAGTGCCTCCCAGTCCTCATCAATCGTATTAGGATTAAAAACCGGATTGCTCACATTGGCAAGTACACGGCCCGTTTTTGCCTCCAGCACGACAACTGCACCGCGGTATCCGTCCAGTGCATCGGCCGCGGCCTGCTGGAGTGTTGTATTCAGCGTTGTATAGAGACTGTCTCCCGGGTTCTTCGCATCGCTGAATTCATTCTTTACCTGCTTTAACTTACTTGTATGGGACTCCATCAGCATATAGTTGTAGGAAGATTCGAGGCCGCTGTTTCCTTTTCCCGTGTAGCCAACCACCTGCGCAAACAGGCTGCCGAACGGATACGTTCTTACCTCATCCCCGTTTTCATCTGTCGTCGTCTTTGCCAGTTCCTGGCGTCCGCAGAATAGATTGTTCCGCGGATCACGCGCTCTGCATAGTTATTCTGTCTCGTATTGTAAGAACTATTCAGAAATTCTTCTTTCCGCACGACATTAAAGTAAACGAGATACGCGATCAGCCCAAGAAACATGGCCACGAACAGGAACGAAACGATCAGATACGGCCCTGCGCCGTTGTTTGCCGCCTTACCAGTGGAGGCTGTTCTCGGTCTGCTCTTCGATCCGCCGTTCGAATTCATCCGGCTGCTCGCGGTACTTCTGGCGGGTTCCCTGTCCGTCGTTCCGGCTGCCGCTCTTCTTTCGTCTTTCGGTCTCTTCGTCCGGGCGTCGTTTTTTCTTGGCGCCTGGGTCGTTTTTCTGCTGGTTTCGTTTCTTCTTGTTTTGTCTTTTCTCAAGCTCCTCACCTTCGTCTTCCCTTAAGATGTACAATCCCTGAATGATCGACAGCATCAGCACCGTGGAGAACATAGAGCTTCCTCCATAGCTGACCAGCGGCAGCGTGATACCTGTCATAGGAATAAATTTAATGGTTCCTCCGATGGTGAGGAACACCTGTGTCGCATATTCCGTTCCAAGACCCATGGCAATCAGTTTGTAGAACCGTTTGCTCATCTTCATGGAAATATTGATAATCAGAAGGAATGTGGACATGCACAGCAGAATCAGGCAGATTCCGAAGATAATGCCCATCTCCTCACAGATCGCACAGAAAATAAAGTCTTTCGTTGCAACCGGGATAATGTCAGGCCGTCCCTCGAAAAGGCCGGTTCCGAACCATCCGCCGGAGCACATGCCGAAGAGTCCCTGTGCTAACTGGCTGCTGATATCCCAGTTTCCGATCGGATCCTGCCAGAGTGCCACACGGTTCCGTACATGGGAAAACAGGAAATACGCCACAACGCAGGCGGCACTCATTCCCGCAAGTCCCAAAAGCGGATATCTGGCTTTTCTCGTTGCCACATAGATTACAACCACGTACGCCATAAAGAAGACGAACGCAGTTCCAAGGTCGGTGGATGCAACAAGGATCAGCACATGAACTGCCGCAACGACCGTTGCTTTCACAACGTTTCCAAAGGAATTATCCTCGCGCAGCATGCCTGCCATAAAGAACACGAGTGTGATCTTGGCAATCTCGGAGAGCTGGAACGTAATGCCGTGGATTTCGATCGACAGCTTCGCACCGCCGGAAGTAAAGCCAAGCACCATAACGACGGAAAGCATGGCAATTCCGAGCACAGCGTAAATCCAGGTCAGATTTTTCAGAAACTTGCCCTTTCGGACAATGACCGGAATGATGAAGCAGAGCAGTGTGGATGCCGCCAGAATTTTGTACTGGGACATCGCCTTTGACACGCTCAGTCTCGTCAGAATAATCATGCTGATCGAGAGCAGCATACACATGTTGTTTACCAGGATCATCGATGCCTTCCGGTAAATCAGGCGGTACAGGATCTGTACGCCCAGGATATACGCCATCGTGAGCAGAAACATCTGAATCGTTGATACTTCGCCTTCCTGCAGGAACATCACGAAGAAACAGATGAAATTCATCAGAATGATCATGATGATCTGCCGCATCAGAATGTAATGGCGCTCATCCTCATCCCGCTCTTTGAGTGCAGCAAACGACTGCACGGTAAAACAGATCATGAGGAAGGTAATCACATATTTTGATAACTGAACAATGGTATTTTCCATAAATTCCCCTTATTTTTTCTCACCGTTTACTCTACTTTCCGGCGGAATGGCCTTTGGTATATTCCTGTTCGGCCGGAACTGCGATTCCTTTACAGTACGTTCCAGCAAACGCAGCGGCGATTTCTTTTGTCTCCTCCAGTGTCTCGATGGTAAAATTCAGCCGCACCGCAGCCGGATGCATGGACCGGATCTCATCGGCTTCTTTTACCAGGCCGAGCGGAAGGCTGTTGTAGATCACACTGTAGCACGAGGTGCAGTAACTCTTCACCGGGAAGTATTTTCCCATCCGGTCTTTTAAGCGTACCAGAGAATAACTGTGATTGCAGCCGTTCAGGTTCTTCTGGACACACTGGGCGGAAACCATCATCGGAAGGTAGCCGTAGACCACCATTTCGCTGTTCGTATTGTCACGTTTTCCGATTTCCCGCTCGTTCAGCTCATACGGAACGGTATCACGCTGCACGCCCTGCTCCTGCCAGAATGCCTGCGCACGGCTGTTGTACGTGTAAACGCTGTAATCGAGCCGGATATCCTTTTCCATTCCCATCTCTTTCAAAAATGAAAAGCTTTCGAGATTGCGGATCAGGAAACCGCCAAGACCGATCTCCTTCAGACAGCGGAACGTGTCGCGGTATTCCTTCAGATCGCCTTCACGCACAACGTGCGGCAGCATCAGATAAACCTGTTTTCCCAGTTCTTTCGCCTGCAGGATTCCTTTTCCGCCTGTTCTTCGAAGATTCCCGTTTGAAGCATCCCATGCCGGCGTAGATCGTCGTGATCTCCGGAATCTCGAGCAGCGCATTCCACTGGGCTCTCGTCTCGGCAGATGCGGTCAGCTCCATTTTCTTTTCTGCCCTGTTCTCCTGGTCCGGTTTTCCAGATGCTTTTGCTTCCTGTTCCGGCTTTTCCGCTGCTTTTCTGCGGTATGGCTCTGTCATCTCTTTCACCAGCTGGTCCGAAACGCCTCTCCGCAGCTCGTTTAACGTCTGCATCGGCACGAAACAGTTGTCATCCATACAGACATCGAGTTCTTTGAAATAGAATGGTGTCTCGCCTGTCTTTTCCAGCTGTGTTTTTACGCGTTCCTCTGTCAGCGGCTGCTTCTTTGCCGGTTCTACCATGCCCGCCTCTGCTGTTACGCTGTATTTTCCGCTTTCTGCACTTAAGACGCCGGCTGGCCCGGATACAGGGTCAGAAAGCCGGAAATCGGCTCTTTTGCCTCAGTCTCGATATAATCTCTCTGGATCTCATAAAAGAGCTGCTCATTTCTGCGCTGTTTCTTTTTATTTTCCTGCTCTTTTTCGTTCTTCAGCGCCATCATATCGCGTCCGTTTCTTACGGTATAATAGCTTTTGTTGAAACCGTCACGGTTATACAGCTCATACAGCTTTTTCATGTCCTCCGGCAGAACGTGGAAACGGGACGGCTTTTTTTCGTACAGATCGAGGTATTTGCGGTAAATGCTGACAACGCCCGCTGTATACTCCGGCTTTTTCATTCTGCCTTCGATTTTGAGGGACATAATCCCGGATTTTACAATCTCCGGCAGCAGTTCTACCGTACACATATCCTTCGGGCTTAACGGATAGCGGTCGCCCGGCTCCCCCATGCGGTGGTTGTCTTTATCGTACGCTTCGTACGGCAGACGGCACGGCTGCGCGCATCTTCCGCGGTTTCCGCTTCTCCCGCCGATCAGGCTGGAAAAAGGCACTGTCCCGAATAGCAGTAGCAGAGCGCCCCGTGGACGAAGCATTCAATTTCAAGGTTGGTCGTCCGGTGGATTTTCTGGATCTCCGCAAACGAAAGCTCACGGGCTGGTACCACACGCGTCGCGCCAAGGCTTTCCAGGAAACGCGCTCCCGCAGATCCTGTCACTGTCATCTGTGTGCTCGCATGAATGTCGAGATCCGGGAACCAGGAGCGGACCGCCTTTAAAACGCCCATATCCTGGACAATCACGGCATCCAGTCCCTGCTCATAGTACGGACGCAGATACGGATACAGTTTCTCTTCCAGTTCCTCCTCTTTTAAGAGGGTGTTGACCGTCAGATACAGTTTCCGGTTCCGCAGATGGACGTAATCGATGGCTGAGAGAATCTCCTGCTCATCCAGATTTTTTGCATACGCTCTTGCGCCGAATGCGGCTCCGCCGAGATAGACGGCATCCGCACCGGCGGAAACCGCCGCTTTTAACGCTTCCATCGAACCGGCTGGTGCTAATAATTCTGTCTTCATCTTTATCTCCTAAAAACGGGCGATTACCTGTTCCGCAATCCCCCGTTTTTCCTTCTTTTACGCTTTTAATAAATCTTCCAGATCCTTATTTGCCTTATCAAGCTGCCGCTGCAGTTCTTCCATCTCGCCGCGCACATGTTCCAGCTCGATTCGTTTCTCTTCCAGCTCTTTTTTCAGATCGCCGGCCTGGATTTCCGCTGCGATCAGATCGTGCTTCATATCGTAGGTTTCCCGGTCTTTGGCTTCCATATCTCTTCGAGGGTATCTACCTGGCTTTTTGCTTTGAAATAGTCGTCTGCAATGTTCAGTGCAAGCAGTGTGTGCTTCGTATCCACCGACAGGCGGTTGTATCCGGCTGACTGGGAAAGTTCGCTGATCTTCTGATTCAGATAAGCAGCTACTTTCTGCAGATATTCCGGGCTCTCATAGCTCCCAGTGTGATAATTTTTCCATCTATTAAAACCTGTGTTGTATTTTTTACAGCCATTCTTTTGCTTTTCCTCCACTGAATTTAACCGGACCAAACTTCCGGCTAATATAACCTATCATATACCGAAAATGGAAGAAAAACAACCTTTTTCTGCAAAAAGCGACAGAAAATGAAAGATTCAGGGCTTTTACTCTTCGATCTTACGCGGTGCCTCCAGCCCCAGGTGGTGCCAGGCAAATTCCGTTGCCACTCTTCCGCGCGGAGTGCGGTTGATAAATCCGGATTTGATCAGGAACGGCTCGTAGACATCTTCGATGGTGCCGGCATCTTCTCCAATCGATGCTGCCAGGGTATCGAGTCCCACCGGACCGCCCTGGAACTTTTCCATAATGGTGGTAAGAAGCAGCCGGTCAGTCTGATCCAGTCCGTAACGGTCTACTTCCAGCAGATCGAGAGCAAATGATGCGACCTCTTTTGTGATTCTTCCATCGTATTTCACCTGGGCAAAGTCGCGGACACGCTTTAAAATCCGGTTTGCCAGACGCGGTGTTCCCCTGGAACGGCGCGCCATCTCAAGCGCTCCCTGCGGGTCCACCTCCACATTCAGTACTTTTGAGGAGTGCAGGATAATGTTGGCCAATTCTTCCTCCGTGTAAAATTCCAGATGGTGGATGACACCGAACCGGTCGCGGAGCGGGGCAGTCAAAAGACCTGCACGCGTTGTTGCGCCGACCAGCGTAAACTTCGGCAGATCCAGGCGGATCGAGCGCGCCGAAGAGCCTTTTCCGATCATGATATCAATCGCAAAATCCTCCATCGCTGGGTAAAGAACCTCCTCGACCTGGCGGTTCAGGCGGTGGATCTCATCAACAAACAGGACGTCGCCTCCTGCAGATTGTTGAGGATCGCTGCCATCTCACCCGGTTTTTCGATCGCCGGGCCGCTCGTTACCTTCATATGGGTTCCCATCTCATTTGCAATGATGCCCGCCAGCGTTGTTTTTCCAAGTCCCGGAGGGCCGTAAAACAGCACATGATCGAGAACATCACTTCGCTGTTTTGCTGCTTCAATATATACTTTCAGGTTCTTTTTCGTCTTTTCCTGTCCGATGTAGTCGTCCAGGTGCTGGGGACGGAGCGAACCTTCGATTTTCACGTCCTCCTCGAGAACGTCAGTTGTGATAATTCTTCTTTCCATCGTTATAAGGTTTCCTTCTTCCACAATTTAGGACCATCTGCTAAAACATATGCTTCAATGCCGCTTTCAGCACAGCCTCGCTGTCCATGCCTTCGGTGATTTCGACTTTCTTTACTGCCTGCAGTGCTTCCGTTCCGGAGTAGCCAAGCGCAGTCAGCGCCTGTACCGCATCCTGGAAGGCATCCGGTTCGCCTGTCTGCCGTACCGCCGCAGCCGCCTGATTTCCTGCCAGCTTCTGCTCGAACGCTTCCTGCAGGTCGAATTTGTCTTTTAATTCCAGAATCAGCTTCTGCGCGGTCTTCTTTCCGATGCCCGGTGTTTTGGCAATCGCCTGGACATCTTCCGAGAGGACGGCAAAGCGCAGATTGTCTGCAGTAAGCGTGGACAGCACCGCAAGCGCCGCTTTTGGTCCGATGCCGCTTACGCCGATCAGCATACGGTATATTTCAAGATCTTCACGGGACAGAAAGCCGAATAGGGAAATTCCGTCTTCCCGCACACTCATATGGTATATATCTTTAACTCTTCTCCCTCCCGGATGCCTGCGTCGAACATACTCGCTGGAATATTCAGCTCATAGCCGATTCCATGGCTTTCGAGAATCATTTTTCCTTCCGAAAGAGAATCTACAGTTCCTTTGATAAATGCAATCATGTTTTTCCTCCAAAGCGCCGTTTTCTTTTTTCGAAAGCGAACGCACATTCTATTATAGCAGAACTTTTCTCATCACGCAACGATTAGTCGCTGTCTTTCTTGCATGTCAGATTTTTTCGTCTTATAATATCTTTAGATTCAAAAAAGTTTTTCAAAGGAGACAAAAAACCTTATGCAGATCATAGATTCTACCCCGCTGCTCTCTCTGCCAATCTTCAGATGTATCTGAGAAACGGCGATGTCTTTTTCGATATTGAGACGACCGGCCTTTCCTGGCGTACCTCGCATCTCTATCTGATTGGTGCGCTGTTCTTTGACCCGGCCGCGGATGCTTTCACACTGCGCCAGTGGTTTCTTGATCGACCGACCGAAGAAAAAGAGATGCTTGTCTCTTTTTTCACGTTTCTTTCCGACGTGAAGCAGCTGGTGCATTTTAATGGAACGACATTTGATCTTCCTTACCTCACACACAAAGCACTGTTTTATCAGATGGAAGATCGCTTTCGTCAATCGCATCCCTGGATCTTTATCAGGCACTCCGCCCGTTTCAGTCAATCCTGGGACTTTCTTCAATGAAACAGAAAAATGTGGAACAGTATCTCTCATTCCCACGGAAGGATCAACTTAACGGAAAACAGTTGATTTCTGTTTACCACGACTATCTTCAGACACTGGATAAAAAGAAACTGGAACTGCTTTTCCTTCACAATTATGAGGATGTCCTCGGCATGGGTTCTGTTCTGGAACTGCTCTCGCTTCCTGCCCTGTTTCACGGCGATTTTTCTGTCCAGTCGTGTCGTTTTACCGGACAGACACTGGAAGTTTCACTGCAGCCCGAGCGGGAAGTTCCGGTTTTCCTCTCCCGTGTCTGCGCGGATGGTTCTCTTACAGCCTTTGGTTCACGGGTTTCTCTCTCCCTGCAGACGCATACGGCGGAGCTGAAATATTTCTTCCCGGACTATAAGAATTACTATTATCTTCCGCTGGAGGATCAGGCTGTTCACAAGAGCGTTGGCGCGTTTGTCGATCCGGAACACCGTCAGAAAGCAAAGGCTGCCAACTGCTATCAGCGGCGGACCGGTACATTTCTTCCGCAGCAGAAAGAGTTTTTCACCCCGGCCTTCCGCGAGGATTTCAAAAGCCGCCCTTACTATTTTGAGTGGTCCGATGCCTTTCTTTCGCAGGAAAATCTCCTGAAAGAGTATCTCTGTTCCGAGCTTCAGCTCTTTTTCAAATACGATAGCAAAACCAGAAAATAAAACAGCCGTACACGTTTTTGCATGCACGGCCGTTTTTCCGGGACTGTCCTTTCCAAGCAGTCCTTTATTTTTTCTCTTCTTTCTCTTCTACCTTTTTTTCTTCCTTTTTCAGAGAAGCATGATGCGTTCCCTGCAGATGCGGATAGGCGCGCAGATAACGTTTCGTTGTCAGGCGCATCAGCCAGTTGGTCGGAAGCTGCGGTTTTGTCATCTGGTCAAAGCGCTCCAGCAACCCTTTAAGATCCGGCATCTTATCGCTGCGCACATCAAATCCAAGCGCCACAAACCGTTCCTTCTGCTCTGCTCCAAACTCGGTCAGGCGCTCCTTCTGCTCTGCTCCGAACTCCATCAGGCGGTTCTTCGACTCGGAAAGCGGATTTCTTCTTCCCTCGGCTTCTTTCCGCTCCTTCTCCAGCTTCTGCATCTGCTCCATTGCCTCAAACAGTGTCCGGCGCTTCTCGGCCAGATATTCTTTCATCTTATCTCTGGAGTACTCTGCACGATACTGCTGTACTTTCGCATTCATCTCCTCGGCAAGCTGGTTAAAGCGGGATTTCTGCAGATATTCCAGAAATTCTCCCCACGTTTTCTCCAGACTGCGCATCTTCTGTCCCAGCTGGAATGCTGCGGCTGCGGAAAAATCCAAAATCTACCAGATAGCAGACGGTAACAACGGA
>ENA-OUNI01000071-OUNI01000071.1-human-gut-metagenome-genome-assembly--contig:-NODE-71-length-37965-cov-3.524631_pt1 | contig 37965 bp, 53 predicted proteins | sample MGYA00242499_ERZ504580 | MGnify/ENA primary metagenome ERZ504580 (study PRJEB26092, sample SAMD00036315) | human gut metagenome | host: Homo sapiens | study: EMG produced TPA metagenomics assembly of... | reverse complement strand
CAGCGATATTTCCCTTTTTGTCAAGCACTTCATAAATTGTGGCTTTTTCCCCGGAAGACATTATAAAGGGGATTTCCTTTACTGTATATTGACTTTGAGAAAATGGAAAAATATATTCTTTGTGATTCAAGGAACTTCCATCCCATATTGTATCCGCAACAATGGTGACACCGTAACCATTATATGTGCGATAACAAGTATAGGTAGTGTTCGCAATCTTACCCGATTCTGTTGCCTGCACACTAAGTGTGTCTTTCTTGTTCGGGTTAAACGCGTATTTTTCGATATTCCTGCTGATCAAAAAGTCTATTCCTAAAAGATTTTCCGCGGCTTGAATACTCTCCACAGAGTAGGTTTGTGCCCAGCTGTTTTCTTCGTCAAATATAATTTTATGTGTTTTCGCTAACAAAGTATCGTCCATTTGTGAAGTGCTTGCTACCACTGGCGCATCAAAAGCATAGACAATCCGAATTTTGCCATCTGCAAGCTCTACTTTGCTTTCTGACGGAGTACTATCTTGAGAAAAAGCCGTAAGGGAAAAAGCAAAAAGAAAGAAAGTGACCGATATAACACCCAGAATCTTTAGCCCTCTTTGATGTGCATTCTTTTTCTCATTCATCATCACATAAAGCCTTTCTAAAATCGTCTTAAATACCGCCACACTTTATAAGGTTTGTCCTCACCCTAACTTCACGGGACTGCTCCGAATATCCACAGTTTCACGAGACATTTATTACACACTATATTATAGGTAACCTCGTTCTTATCAAACCCTCTTAAGCCGTGATCACAATTTTCATAAACGGTTGTGGTTCGTTCGCCAATCTTACGCTCAACAAGTCCACCCCTACTACAGTTCGGACAATTTAATGCAATTCGCGGTTCATTGGTGATAGAATCTGCAAATGCCGACATACTAAAAGTCACCACACAAAATATTGCCATCATTAGGCTGATAAACTTTTTCATTCTAAACTCCATTTCTGCTCTAAAAGTTGCTGTCGGTCATAGTTTCTTTCTGCATGGGAATCACCGAATCCTCTCTTGTAGGATGAATATCTTCTAATTAAATGATATCAAAGCATTATATATTTGTCAATGAAAAGTATTGACAAATACATGTATTCTGTTATAGTGATATTAAACAAAAATCAAGGTGATTTCACTCATGGAACAGGAAAAAAATCAAAAAGCACAGTTTCTCAAGGTATGCGCGATGCCATGAAGAAAGCCACGACCGAAATGTTGGTTCTATTCATGTTGCGGCAAAAACCTATGTATACTTACCAAATAGCTCAAGAAGTGAATCGACTAACGCAGGGCGTTCTATCCTACAATACAATGTACCTTGCGGTGTATCGGCTTCAGGAAAACGGTTTTATTGAAGAAGCCAAAAAAAAGTATTGAAGATGGTCGAGCCCGCATTTACTTGGGAATCACGCCATCAGGACAATGCTATTACGATCAGCTCCGAAAAGAATACAAGCTATTTACAGCTGCATTAGAAAACCTAATGAATATGGATGGACATATATACGCGGAGGACAAAAATGGTTAATGAGAAAGATTTGCAATCCTATTTGAAGATTGCGGCACCAGCATTGCCTTGCCGTGCAGCTCGCAAAGAATTTTCTTCTTATGTACACAATGTAGCGCGCGATATAAGTATTGAAAATCCAGATGCCGATTTTGAAACAATCGCAAACATGTTAGGAGCCACACCCAAGCAAGCCGCTGTCGATTTTGTGGAATGCCAATCGGCACAGACAATATCACAATGGAGTCTTCTGCGAAGCACCATAAATATTGTTTGCGACTATTGATAGGAATAGTTGTTGTAGTTCTCTTTTCTGTAGTAATCTTTTTTGCAGCAACGAAAGGAGTGATGGTCATCAACACTGAAACCACCTATGCAGACTTAGGCGGAGAAGATTACTCTCAGAACGAACTGGATGAACTGGCAAAACAAAATATTGAACAAATTGCAAAGGAGCATCAATATGACAAAAACACTTAAAAGGTTTATCGCCCTCCTGTCTGTTTCAATGTTCATGGCTCTTTTTTCGCTTTCTTGCTTTGCGCAAGAAAATAGTTTTGGCAAAAAGATTTATACAGAAGATTTAGGCGATGGAGTTACGGTTGTTGTCACTTTGTCCGAAACAAATGGCATAGCTCGGAGCTCTAGGACCCATAGCGTCACGAAAGAATATTATAAAGATGGAGCGTACATAGGTGCAGCTACTCTATATGCCTCTTTCTATTATGACGGATCATCTTCCAGTGCCACCGCTGCTAGCGGAGCAGGAGCAGGTTCTAACGGTTGGAGTTATAGTGGTCAAAGCGTGTGGACTAGTGGAAATAGTGCCTACTTAAACGCAACCCTATCCAGAAACGGAACGTTCATCCCGGTAAGTCTCTCATTATGCTGTGACGCTTATGGAAATGTTTCTTGATTCAGTATTGAATGATAGCCCGTTTCACTTTTTTGACATTTTGCGCATAGTAATTGATTAATTATCTATTTGTTTTGTAAACCGAATAGAGGGCGGCTTCTGCTAATATGCAAAAAACCGCCCTCTTTACTTTTTTCTTATCCAAACAGCACCGACAAATAATCCGTCCTGCCGTCCAGCACACGAAGAATCTCTACCACGCCATTTACATTGTCCACATGATAGAAAATCAGCTGTTTTGAGACCACAAAATAGCGCACATCTGTGTCAATTTCAAACTTTTCTGCCAACGCCGCGCCCATATAAGGGTTATCCGCCAGCAACGATATCGCTTTCAGGAGTGCCTCCATTAGCTTTTTAGCCGCTTTAGGGTTCTTTAGACGCCCGGCGATGTAGTCACGGGTCGCCTCCATGTCCTTGACGGCAGCTCTCTTATAGCTTACCCTCATTTCTCAACTCCGAACATCTTATACACTTCATCCTCGGAGTAAGAAACCGGGTCGTCCTGCGCTTCCTGCAACTGCTTTGCCAGCCGGGAGAGTGCCTTTGCCTTGATAATTTCTGCGTTGTCCTCGGTTACGGCAAAGGGAAAACCGCCCGCGTCAGCGATTGCTGAAAAAACACGTTGATGGCATCAGTCAGGGTAAGACCGTTCTTTGCATACACAGATTCCAGTTCCTGCTTGATTTCCGGGTTGATGCGGACGCGGAACACATCCGTTTTGGCCGCCGAAATAATGTTTTCCATAAAATAAACTCCCTTCGTGCCGTAGTTTTTTCTTATCTCCATTATACGTTCATAGCATTCGGTTGTCAATCCATGTAGCCACGCTGTCGCCACAAATGTGCATTTGAAAATTTATCTACCGAAATGCAGTAAATCAGCACAACATCCGCACAGCAAAGGTCTTTTTTGCTGCAATATGACTCTGCTATAATAGTATCGTCAAAATTGAACAGAAATGCAAGAGCGCCTTTTTTTGAGGGCGCTCTTTTTGTTTGGAGGTGGTCGAAATTTCACGCGAAGAGCGGGATGTTTACCTGATCCCGCAGAATTTTGTGGACACCGGTACGATTCTCGGCGGTACGGTCAAGCTGCGCAATGCAGTGGAGGCGGCTGTGCTTGCCGTGGGCAGTGCGGTGCCGCTGTTTTATCTGCCGCTGGCGTTCAACATCCGCCTGATGATCGTCATTGCGGTGTCGGTGCCGTTGGGTGTTTTGGTGTGGTCGGTATCGGCGGTGACAGTCTGACGCAGTTTGTAGCACACTGGTTCCGTTTTATGAAGCGCCGCCGTATCGTCACACCTACACAGCAGGGCAATCTCGAAGCCAACCGACACCGACATCTACGGCTCATCAGTAAGCGATACCGTGTTGTCTACTATGATGATTCCGATACCCTGCCCCACAACGCGCAGGTCTTGCAACGTAAGGCGGATCGCCACGGAAAGCTGGTAAAACGGCAGACGCTCTACGACTTGCTCCCCATCGAGAAAATCGAGAACGGCATCCTGCACACCACAGATGAGCGCCACATCAAGATTCTGGAGATCGAGCCCATCAACTTCCTGCTGCGCTCCCCACGGGAGCAGCGCAGCGTCATCTACTCGTTCGCCAGCCTTTTGAAAGTCAGCCCAGTGCGGCTGCAATTCAAGTCATTCTCCCGCAAGGCCGATGTCAATGCCTATCTGGACAAGCTGCGGCGGGATGCCGCCAACGAACCGGACGCAGCGGTGCGTAAGCGCCACATGAGCTATATCCGCTTTGTCAAGCGGCTCGGTTCCCGCGATGCTGTTAGCCGTCGCTTCTTCGTGATTTTCCAGTACGAAGCCCCCACGAACGAGCGGAATATCTCCTATGCTGAAATCGTCTCCACGCTCGAAACTACCGCCCGCAATTTTCGCACCTATCTGGCGCAGTGCGGCAATGCCATCGTGGAACACGAAAATGAGGACGAGTTCCTCACCGATGTTTTCTATACCTTATTAAATAGGCGAACGGCAGTGCAAATACCATTGCAGGAGCGCATCCAAGATGTGCTTGCCAGTTATCTGGCCCAAAACGATGCCACCGCGCTGGACAAAATACCGCCTGCCGCCTTTATGATTCCGCCCTCACTGGACCTGAAGCATGGCAGATACCTCTACATGGACGGCACCTACCACGCTACTTAATGATTCCCGCAGACGGCTACCGCGCACAGGTCACAGCCGGTGGATGGCCCTGCTGGTGAACGCCGGCGAAGGCATTGATGTGGATTTGTTTCTGGAACGACAACCCAAAGAACGCATGATGCAGAAAATCGGGCAGCAGATCCGCATTAACCGCAGCAAAATCAAGGATACCAGCGACACAAACTCGGACTTTGATGACCTCTCCAACGCCATTCGTTCCGGCTACTACCTGAAAGACGGCCTTGCCAACAACGAGGATTTCTACTACGCCGCCATCCTCGTAACGGTCACAGCTGCCAGCGTCAAGGATTTGGAGTGGCGCATCGGGGAGATACGCAAGCTCATGATCTCGCAGGATATGAATTTGCAGCTGTGCAGTTTCCGGCAGGAAGCAGCTTTTCTCTCTTCCCTGCCGCTGTGCGCCCCGGATGCGGCGCTGTTCAAAAAATACCGCCGCAATATCCTTACCTCAACCGCGGCCAGCTTTTATCCGTTCGTCAGCTTTGAACTGTGCGACACCAACGGTGTACTGCTGGGCGTGAATAAGTACAATAACTCCCTCGTCAGCCTCGACAACTTCAACACCCATATCTACAAAAACGCAAATATGGCGATTCTCGGCACCTCCGGCGCGGGCAAGACGTTCACTATGCAGCTGATCGCCCGGCGTATGCGGCTGGCGGGAACACCGGTTTACATCATCGCTCCGTTGAAGGGTCACGAGTTTTACCGGCAGGCCAAGCGCTGAGCGCACCATCATCCGCATCGTGCCGGGCAGTTCGGATTGCATCAACGTCATGGAGATTCGCAAAATCGACCACACCAGCAGCGAACTGCTGGACGGTCCTATGCCGGAGCAGTCGGAACTGGCTGCCAAAATCCAGAAGCTGCACATTTTCTTCTCGCTGCTGATTCCCGATTTGAGCAACGAGGAACGCCAGCTATTGGATGAAGCCATCGTCACAACCTACCGCAATAAGGGCATCACTTATGATAATGCCAGTCTGGACGACCCGGCACATCCCGGTCAGTACCGTGAAATGCCGATATTGGGCGACCTGCACACTGTTTTGTCCGCTGCCCCGGAAACGCGGCGTATCGCCAATATTCTGAACCGCCTTGTACACGGTTCGGCATCCAGCTTCAACCGCCAGACAAACGTGAACCTCGACAACAGCTATGTCGTCATCGACATCAGCGAGCTGTCCGGCGACCTGCTAACCGTGGGTATGTACATCGGGCTGGATTATATGTGGGATAAGGCGAAAGAGGATTTGACCCGCCGCAAGCAGATTTTCATAGATGAGGTATGGCAAATCATCGGCGCATCGTCCAACGCTTTGGCGGCCAACTATGTATTCGAGGCTGTCAAAACCATTCGCGGCTACGGCGGCGGGGTTCTGGTTGCCACGCAGGATTTGAACGACTTCTTTTCCTTGGAAGATGGAAAATACGGTCGCGGCATCCTGAACAACTGCAAAATCAAAATCATTCTGAATTTGGAGGAAGAGGAAGCCCAGCGCGTGCAAAGTGTTTTGAAGCTGACAGATGCCGAAATCGACAACATCACCCGCTTCGAGCGCGGCAGCGCGCTGATCGTCACAAACTCCAACAATGTCACCGTTGATATGCGGTGCAGCGAGGAGGAAAAAGACCTGATCACCACAGACCGGGACGAGCTGCGCCGTATTGTAGAACGCAAAATGCAAAATCAACCCGAAACGGAGGAATCCTAATGAAGAAACCTGTTATCACTGCCCTGTGCTGCCTGCTGTCACTGGGCACCGCCACCGCAGCCTTTGCCGAGGAACCCACACCCACCCCTGCCCCGGAGTTGGTGGGATTGCCGCCGGAAGATACGGCGTCGCTGTTCTACCGGACAGCATCTCGTGGCAGGAAAACGGCGGGCAGCTGCTTGTCGTCAAGCAGTACAGCGTACCGTATGGCACAACCGTTGCCGACCTGACAAGCACTATGCAGTGGAACGGCGTCGATTACACCTTATGGGGCGTTACGCAGTCTGTGGAGGGCGGTGTGACCGAGGAGAAAGAGGTCACGCAGGATTTTGAATTGTCTGTGCGCAGCGCCGATGCCGAAACCGCCCGCAATGATGTGAAAGAGTCTGTTGCCTACGATGACGAGTACGGTTTTTCCGGCACGCTGACCTTGCAGGACATTACGATTGGCGAAACTTTGCAGGCCGACAGTACCTATATGGCAACAGCGCATTACGCTGGAACGGTCACCCGCACCGAGGCCGGAACGGTGCATTACACGCTGCTGTACGCGCCGATTTCTGCACCTGTGGTGGTTGCTGCGGCGGAAAGCGGCATTACCCCTGCCCTGCTGATTACGGGTATCGCCTGCGCGCTGCTCTTTATCGCGGTGCTGCTGATTATTACCCACCTGCTGCGCAAAGAACCTACCCATACGGCTGAGCCTGCAAAGCCCGCACCTGCGCCGAAAGTCTATGTGCCATCCGGGGATATTGTCCTCGGCGGCAGAAATGAGGATGACGATGAAGAGAATCTCTGATTGGGCAAAAGTTCTGCTGCCGCTGGTCGGCAGCGGGATGGTCCTGCACTACCTGTTCCTATGGCATGAACGCCGCCATGCGGTGGCGCTGCACAAAGAAGTCTATCACAAGCCGAAATACTAAGGAGGAAAACACCATGATTGCACAATGCCTTTACCAGTCCGACCCGAAGAATCTTGCCAGCATGGGCAGACAGCGCCTTGCCTGCCAGCGCGCCGCCCGCAAATTGCAGTGGGGCGTACAGAAAGAACGCATTTCCGAGACAAACGAGCCTGTGCCGCTGCTCATGCGCCCCGCCGTCAAGGAGATTTTGCAGGATGCCGAGCAGCATCGCTTCGATGTGCTGCTGATCGGCAACCGGGATTCACTCTGCTGTGATGCCGCCGACATGGAGAGTTTTTTGACCGTGCTGAACTCGTTCAACATCCACATTTTTGCCGGCGGCCAGGGCAGTTGGGTCGAGCCGAACGGCCGCCACTACGCGCCCCTGCCCCGCCTGCCGTGGCAGGAAGATGATGTTGCGGAGGTGCCGCAGTGAGAGAAAAATTCAAACGCTTCTGCGATACCGCCAATCCCGATTTGCTGCGACTCGTCATTATTTTTGTTTTGGTCGGGCTGCTGTTGGCTGGGTTCTTGCTTTTCGGGCGTTCCGGTAATGAAAATTCAGTGATGCCCGCGTGGGAACAGGCCGAACATGTTGAGCCACCCGATGAACGACTTGCCGCCGCGCAGAAAGAAAACCCGGACACCGTGGCGTGGATCACGATTCCCGGCACAAACATTGACGCGCCTGTGCAGCAGTACGGCGACAATGACTATTATCTGCGCCGTGACGAGAATGGGTCCGAGGATTACCACGGCTGCATCTACGCCGACTATGCCTGCCGCATGGACAGCAGCGTAAAAGTTTCTCGCAATCTGATTTTTTACGGGCATACGTTTACCGACGAAGATTATACCGGCGGGTTTGAGGATCTGCACAAATACCGCGTGTTCGAGTTCGGGCAGGAAAACCCGTACATTTATGTTTCGCTGGCAGATGAAAAGTTGGCGTACCAGATTTTCAGTGTGTGGGTCTGCGATGCAAACGATGATACCGATTGTATTCAGGCTGACCCGGACGATGCGGCCTTCCAGCAGATTCTGGGTAAGGCTGTTGCCGGCTGTGCGTTCGACTACGGTGTGGACGTGACGACTGATGACCATATTCTGACGCTTTCCACCTGCACGGCAGACCCTAACAGCCGCCTGTTGGTCGTTGCCAAGCTGATTGATGGAGGTGGTGCAGATGTAAAATCCTAAATCGCACGCACTCTTTTGACGTATAAAACCACACAAGGAGATATGCAATGCAATATAAACTCAAACACCGCTTATCTGCGGCGCTCATGGCGGGTGCCATGTGCTGTACGATGATTCCTGCTGCCTCGGCCGAGGAGATTTCCACGCCAGAGATAGCAGATACATTTGTTCCCGAAATTACGGACAGCGTAACCCCAGACCTTTCTCAGATTACCGAAAATCTGTACAACGATTTGCCGGATGCACCTACCGGCAGCTACCTCGGCAGCATGGGTCTGCCTGTGGCAACCGGCGAGACAAAAATCAGCATTTCCTCGTGGGGGTCCGACTTGTACGACGGTGAGGATGCCCACATGGATGCAGATGCGCTGAACGCAGACGAAAGCAACATCACTGTCGGCAAAACGCCCGATGCCAACTATGCAGTCGTTCCTCTGCTGGTGCAGACGGAATATCCCGCAGACGGTGCGGCATCCGAAATCATCCTGCCGGATGGCGTAGAACTTCTCAGCTATGCGTCCACCGACTATGACCTCATCTCCGCCAACAAGGCCGAGCTGGCTCAAATCCTGCACCAGACCTACGCAGAGCAGTCTGCAGCAGCCACAGGATTCTATGTGAAAGCCTCTGCCGATTTCACCGCGCAGTTTGTCTACACAGCCCCAGATGGCGAACAGTTGCAGAAATCCATCCATGTGCAGTTGTCGGAAGATTCTGCCCCGACGCAGCTTTACGCAGACAACGGCATTGCAACTCTTGCGGCAGGGCCGACCCCGCCGTATGCCACCGGCAAGATTACCAGCATCGCCAAAGAGGGCGGTACTTGGCTTATTTGGTTCAACGGACAAGAAGCTACTGTTGCAGTCATGGTCTGAACGGTCAGCCCAATGGCTGCCCGACCTACACTTTTGACCATGTGTCTCGCCTTGAGCCCGGCCAGTACACCCCCGGCAACCATTACGCGAACCAAATCAACATTTGGGGCGGCCTCGGTCAGTTGAGTCTCGATATGCTGGACAGCAAGCCCGTTGTTATGAGCGCGGATACAGAGCAGCCCGACCTCATCAGTGAGATCTACGATGAAACCCAGCAGTGGATCATTACCAACTATCCTGATAGTTATGCTGCGCAGGCCTATGTTGCCGCCGCCGAAGAATTGGCAGACGGCACGGCGGTGCAGTCTGGTGAGAACGGTTATTACACTTACATTTATAATCCGCCCGCAGGTACGCATGGCAGATTGTGGCGCTGTTGGTGAGGAAATTGCTGGCGGCACCGAAATTCCGGACGTGCCGAGTGCTCCTGAGCCGCAGTATTATTCTGCTTCATGGACCGCTCCTGCACAGAGCGCCAGAGGCAGCTTTGATCTGACGTTCACCGTCAACACCGATAAGTATCAGCTGAATACGCTGGAGAAAGTGGATGGTGCAGTCATTACCGTCACTCCAAGCCAGACCAGCGGCAGTGTGGACGGCGGTAGTTGGAAGATGACTCCTGCCGGAGCGCAGACCATTACCACCAGCGGTCACACGCAGGACGACAACTACCATTTGAATGGCGGCGATGGTTCTGCCACATGGACAGTACATTATGAGGTGTCCAAGACCAGCACCAGCACGCTCAGCGGGCAGGAAGGACCGTTCACCAGCCAAGCCGAAGCAGACGCTGCTGCCGAAGCTGCCAAGAATACAGCCATCGGGCAGCTGCAGAACGAGGCGCAGGGCATGGTGGACGCCGCTATTGCCTCGGCGCGGGCGCAGCTTGCCAATATTACATTCAGCTATGATGAAATCACCATCCCGCATGGCTTTGATTCCACGCCGGGCGCATTGGGCAGCCACCAAACGATTACGGTTCCGGCCAACAGCTCGAACGACTACCCGATGAAAAACGATGAATGGTCGGTAAAAGTCGGCATTGACAAAATCGACAGCGAAACCAAGCAGCGCATCAAGGGCGATGCCGAGTTTAAGATTTTTGAGTGGGATGTGGTTCGGCAGTGCTATATCCCGTTTGGCGGGTACAACCAATACAAGGTTGAACGCCAAGCAGATGGAACTTACAAAGTCATCAACACAGTGACTATGCGGGCGGTTCGGATGATTTGTTCTACACCCAGCGCAACGAGGGCAAGTTCGTCATCGTGGAGAGCCGCGCACCCAGCGGGTACTACGGCGATTGGACGGATGTAACCAAACCCGGCACGGCAGGCTCTGTGCTGGGTAAGCGGGCGTATGCCTTTGAAATCACGAAAGCATTAGACGGTCAGACGATTTGGCTGGGCAACGCGGACTATAACGCCGACATTACCACGGCCAACAGCGGTGGTACGCTCATCGACACCGGCGAGGGCATCGTCACAATTACATTTGGCAGTCGCAATGCGGATAAGACCTATACCACCGATCCTACAGGTATTGCCAGCAACGAGGATTCCTACACCATGCACGCCGATGTCGACACCATGCAGAACGACCGCACTCTCGGCAGCATCACTCTCTCCAAAGCAGACTTTGATGCCGCCCGGTATCTGGCTGCGGGCAGCAACGGTGACAGCACGCTTGAAGGTGCCGTGTACGACCTGTATGCCGCCGAGGACATTCTTCATCCGAACGGCGTTTCCGGCATTGTCGATTACTCCAAGATCACCGATTCCAGCGGCAACCCCATCTGGCATACCACCGTGCTTACCAACGGCGCATGGAAGTCCGACTATCTCCCGGTGCTGAAAAAGGATTACCTTGTAGCCTCCGCCGCCATCAAGGACGGCAAGCTGGCGTTTTCTAATCTCTACTTAGGTCGTTACTACCTTGTGGAGCGCGCCACCGGCATCGTGATCCCCGTGGATTCCAACGGGCAGTATTATCTTTCCGGCAAGTATCCCCTGCTCAACAAAAAGCTGGAGCCTACCGGCAGCTATGCCGCCCTCGCCAGCAATGGCACAGAATACATCGACTATGTCTACCGCAACCAATATTCTGCTGTTGCCGAGAGTCGCGCCTTAGACGGCAGCAAGACCTATGACGGCTACTACCTGTCCTTTGCGAAAGGCTATCTCTGTGATGAAGTCAACCACTATCAATCCCTTACTTATGCAGATGAATCCACTTACGTTGTCCGCGCTGAAGATCAGACGCAGGACGAAGTACTGAAATCCGGGTTCAGTCTGCAAAAGCTGGTGTCCACCACCGGTCAGCCCTCCCCTGCCATTAAGCTGGGCGGTGCCGGGTTCAAAGTGTACCGTGTATCGCTGCTGAGCAAGGCAGACCAGTTTGCCCAAAACGCCGATGGCAGTTACGATACCGCCAGCATTCTGGATGTCTACCGTAAATCCAGCTACGATCAGGACACGCTGAAATTTGATTTTTCTGACGAAGAACAGGCTGTTGCAACGATGTACGAGAGTGACACCGCCGTCGTCACCCGCTATAACGCAACCTTGACCGCAGACGGCGATTTTGCCAACGGGCAGGGTCTTGGCTGGGTGCCGACCAACAATGCGCAAGAATATCGCTTATCCGAGATCTTCACGAACGAGAAGGCATCCTGCGTGTGCAGGGGCTTCCTTACGGCCAGTACATCGTCGTGGAAACCACCGTACCGAAGGATGTTTTTCAGGCTGAACCGTTCCTTATCAATGTCAATGCATCCAGCCCGCAGAGCAGCTTTACTGTGCCTGCCGGCAGCATCACAACGCCCAGCGGCAGCTACATAACCTACAACATTCTGGATGAAGAGTTGGAGGCTACTTGCAGCTTGTCAAAATCGACATTGAGACGGGCAAGCCTGTCAAAATTGCCGACACTGCGTTCAACATTTACTACATTGCCGAGGACGGCCGTGAAACCCTTGTGGAGATGAACGACCCGAAATCCGGCAATGCCTGGGCAAAGACCAGCACTTTCTATACCGATTCCAACGGCGAAATGAAGACCCCGGAAAAACTGCCGCTGGGCAGGTACCGCATCGTTGAGGTCGAAGGCCCGCGCGGGTATTTCAATGACCGCCAGTACAATGTTGTGTTTGAGCTGACCTCGGATCGTGTGTATCAGGTCAGCGGCGGCAGCGCCGACGGCATGGACGACTACGTCATCACCGAAAACTACTATAACCACGAGACATTGGGGCAAATCAAAATCCGCAAAATTGGTAACGTGCTGACCGGGTACGAAAACGGACAGTTCGTGTACGAGTCCGATAACCTTGCCAATGCCACCTATGAGATCCACGCGCAGGGCGATATTCCCACGCCGGACAATCAAGCACACTCTGGTACGCAGATGGCGACCTTGTCGCTACCGTTACCACTGCCGAAGACGGGCAGGTGGACGAAGTCCGATTCAGCCCACGCGGACACTCGCCACCTATGATTTCTTGAAAGTAACCCACGATGGCACGAAAGGCGAAGTCACTATCACGCTGCCGCTGGGTACCTACACGATTTCCGAGGTGCAGGCCCCTTACGGTTTTGTCCACACCGACCACACTTACACCGTGGTGCTGGACTGGGACAACCAGTATAACGACCTCGTTCTTGCAAAAAGCATCATCGACCACACGCAGGACGGTGATGTTGTGTACGACTACTCTACTATAAATGTAGGCAACGCCAATGCCGAGCAGATTGAAAAGCAGGTTCTTGTCTTTGAGAATGCCCGTGTGCTGCCGATCGTTGAGGAGGGCAAAGTCGGTGTCGGGCTGTATAAGCTGGATCGCGACACCTGCGATTTGACCGATGAAGCGCCCTATACAGACGGCTGTAAGACCCGCGCCTCCCTTTTGAAAGGCGGCAGCAACCGCGCCGACATCCCGGCTGATGCCAATATGGTCGCGGGCGCCGTCTATGAGCTGTACACCGCAGACGACATTTACAGTATTTCCGGCGAGCTGCTGGCCGCCGCCGATACGCTGCTGGGCACAGCCACCACCGATGAAAACGGCCTTGCCTATTTTGATGTAGACGTTCCTCTGCGCGGTGAACATTACGGCGGCAGCGATGCCCACGACTGTACGACCAACAGCGGCCGCTACTATCTGCGTGAAATCAGCGTGCCGGACGGCTACCTGATTGAGCAGAGTGTGATTCCCGTTGAGTTCACCTATGAAAACCAGTTCATTGCATGGCAGGTCGTTGACTGCCTGCACTCCGACAAGCAGACCACCGTGGAGATTGACAAGCGCGCTTTCACTTCTGATTCCGATGACACCTTTGCCCTGCCCGGTGCCACGTTGACCGTGACCGATTGGAACGGCAATGTGGTGGACAGCTGGGAGAGCAGCGATACGGCTCATGTGATTTGCGGGCTGCATCTTTCCCACGACTTTGCCGGGAACCGCGATACCTCAAAAGTCTATACCTTGGCCGAGACTTGTCCGGCAGACGGCTATACCACCGCCCGCTCGATTCAGTTCCGCTTGGAGCAGGCCACGGACGATAATGCCTACTTGCAGGAAACGGCGGTCTGGGTTCTGCATGAATCCGAAGATACAGCATACCAGTCTGGCAGCATTATCTCCCCCACCGCGTTTTCCAACGATACCGTGGCTACGATTTCCGCCAAGCTGCACGCTTTCTGGGATAAGCTGCTGGGCAAGAATCCCGATGCAGACGGCGTTGTCATTTCCAACTGGTACTGCGTGAACGGCACGCTGGTGGTGAATTTCACCGATGCCGCCAACGACCGCGCGATTGCCAAATGCCTGCGGGAGAGCGACTTCTCCGACCTGACGTTTGACAAGGCCTATCTGAACGGCGCGGCGGCTCCCGCGTTCTTTGCCGATAAGCAGGTTGCAGAAAAGCCCGCCGATGCCGAAATCACCTACTCTGCAAGCTGGATTCTGCTGAAAGATTCTGATGGATTCAGCCAGACAGTGACGATGCTGGATGCGCCCACCCGCGTAAAAATCAGCAAAGCCGATATTACGACCCACGAAGAAGTCCCCGGTGCCACGCTGCGTGTGCTGGATAAAGACGGCAATGTTGTGGACGAATGGGTGTCCGAAGATACGCCGCACTACATGGAGGCTGTGCTGGTTGCGGGCGAAACCTACACACTGGAGGAAACGCTCGTACCGATAATTCCGGGTATGTGCCTGCCAATGCCATTCAGTTCACAGTCGAGGATAACGGCAAGGTCCAGCACGTTATCATGCAGGACGACTACACGAAAGTGCAGATTTCCAAGACCGACATTGCCACCGGCAAGGAAATCAGCGGCGCAAAGCTGAAAATCACGGATGCAGACGGCAAAACCGTTGCTGAATGGGTTACAGACGGCACACCGCACTATATGGAGCGCATCCCGATGGGAACTTACACCCTGACCGAAACGGTGGCTCCCATCGAGCAGGGCTATGTCCGCGCCGAGAGCGTTACCTTTGAGGTTGGTCCTACCGAGAATATTCAGCGTGTGGAGATGAAAGACGATTTTACCAAGGTCGAAATCTTCAAGGCTGACATGACAGATGGTCACGAGCTGCCCGGTGCAAAACTGAAAATCACCGATGCCAGCGGCAACACCATTGCCGAGTGGGAAACCAACGGCCAGCCCCACCGCATCGAGCGCCTGAAGCCCGGCGACTATACGCTGACCGAAACTGCCGCCCCGGCCGGGTATCTGCTCAGCGAAGAGGTTCACTTCACCGTGCAGGAAACCGGGGAAATTCAGAAAGTCACGATGTACGATGCCCCGGCGCACTCGCTGATCCTCACGAAACGTGATATTGCCACCAATGCAAAGCTGGCGGATGCCCGCTTAACGATCCGCGATGCCTACGGCACGACCATTGACCGCTGGACGACAACGGACGGCGACCATGCCATCCGTGTACTGCCGGAGCGCTCCGCCGCCAAAGACCCACACAAAAATCTGCTGCTTTTGTCCGATGACACCAGTGAACACGTCTACACGATGGTGGAAGAACTGGCCCCGGACGGCTATCTCGTTGCCGAGAGCATTACATTCAAGGTCATGCAGATGAACAATGCACTTGTTGTGTTTGTATGGCAGGATGGCGGCTGGCAGAAATCTTCCGAAGGGTATCTTGCCATGTATGATGAGCGTACCGATACACCCGTGCCGCTTATGAAAACTTTCCCGCAGACCGGCAGAATTTTATAAAAACTGTGCCGAGTTGTTACGCTGCGCACAATTTGAGATTGGAGTGATATTTTGTCTGTTTCCTGTTTTACTTCCACCAATTTGCACCTCTGTAAGTTCCTGCGCACCACAGGCCGCGACTGGCGCAACACCATCTACATCGAGTGCGGTGACTGTCAGCGCGCTGTGAGCCGCAGCTGCAAAAATCTGCTCTGTGCCTTTGATACGGCCGGTGCGCCGGTCATTGTGCCGGTGCATGATGTGGAATACCTGTTCAGCACCACCGTGGATAAGTCCGAGTGCCGCGCCATCCTCACGAAATCCAACTTCTGTGAACTGTACAAAGGCTGGCTCGATGAACATATCCGTGACCCTCACGCCTGCCCGCTGAATGATCTGTACGTCAACTGGGACATTCCTGACCCTGGTGCGGCGAGGATTTTTCTGAGCCGGTAAATAGGCGTTAAATAACAACAATCCCCAAGGTAACTTCACATGCCGCCTTGGGGATTGCTGCTTATTATACTCACTATATGTGTCAGCCTCTAAAATCGGCCAAAGCACTGGCTATCAAATCTATTGGCGGCGAAGATATAGATGGCTCTTCTTTCTGCGAATTCCGAGTGCGTCCCATGGTCTGCTTTTCTAAGTATTCCTGCACGATTTGCTCAATCAAGGCGCGGTCCGTCTGCTGAAAAGACTTCGCATCTGCCTTTTCATAGCATAGAATTGCATCGGCAAGATACTGTGCTTTGCCCCTGTCACGCTGCCGTTCCAAGTATTCTACGGCACGCACATGGTCTGGATTTTCCATGTCGAAGCGAACCGTAAAGCGCCCCCGGTCCTTTTTCAGCTTCATGGTTCATCACTCCCCTGTCACGGTGCAGCGGTAAAGATACTCAAAGCCCTTGGCATTGGCATTCACGTCCTCCACAAAGACGGGGTGTGCCACCTTTCCGGATGTTTCGATTTGCCGCCGCAGCAGGCAGGCACCGCCGCTACGAAAATCACTCGTCCCGTGCGCAGGTCAAGCTGACGCTCGCGCAATGCACCCAGCATATCATTGACAAACTCCTGCGCCTGATATTCCACCAGCGCGGCGACTTCTTCCCCGTAACTGCTTCCCTGCCCCTGCAAGAGAATAGCATCCACATCCGTTTCCTCCAGCAGAACATCCAAGTCCGAGCTCGCCTTGGAGCGGATACGGTTGTACAGCAGGATCACGCCATTTTCCAGCGAGTCACAGGTAGACAGGTCGGCGTGGCCGTTCTTCAGCATCAGATAGTCCGCTGTAAAGCTCCCACGTCCAGAATCAGCGCGCGCGGCACGGTTGCCAGCTCGCCCAACATCATGGCCGCCGCTGCAAACGCCTGCGGATAGCACTGCACATCGCGGATCAGGATGCTGTACAGCTTGTCACGGTAGGAGAAGTAGATGGGTTCCTTGCGTTTGAAGTAACGCACGAATGCCTTGTTCTGTGTGCCGAAATGTGCGGGCGGCAGTCCGATGGCAAGGTCAATGGGCATCAGCCCGGAAGTATAAGCGTTCTGTGCTTCGATTTCCTCCGCAATGGCAAATAGCGACAGGATAAAGAACCGCTCGTCTGTGGTTTTGTCCTTCTGGTACGGGATACGCTGCGCTGACAGCGTATAGTAACTGCCGCCGTATTTCAGTATATCCCTGCCGTAAGGTCTGGTTTTGCTTTTTTGTACACCGGAAACAATGGCGTTTCCATGGACGGTTTTGACCTGTTTGTTGCCGTGGTCGATAGCAATAAGCATAACATCAACTCCCTTCGATGCTTATATTTACCTTATACGTTTTGAATACGTCATTTCCCAACAAATTTACGCATTATTTTTTCTTATACGCAATAATACGCATTATTTATTTGTTTGCATTTCCCCGGCGGGTGCGCTATAATGGGCAAAGTAAGTAAAAACACAGGAGTCCGCCATGAACAAAACGCTTGAAATCAGTGCTATGCAGTATGATTTTCATATATTGACTAATACTAACCAAAAGTAGCGCTCAATTTTCGCAACGGCACCTGCTACGCTTATTTTGAGGTGAGAAGTTTGGAAAATATCTATCTTGAAATCGGCAAACGCATCCGGCAACAGCGAAAAGCCCACGGCCTGACGCGAGAAGAGTTCGCAGAAAATTTAAGTACAACCATGCAATATATCAGTCGTTTGGAACGGGCAAAAAACAAGGTATCAATCGAATATCTGTACAGAATCGCCGATGCATTGGACTGTTCAATTTACACCCTGCTGCCAGCCACGCAGTTACCCCAAAGAAAATTCTTTTCGGAGGAGCTGATGTATCAACTGGATCACTGTTCGCTCAAGCAAAAGCAGTTCATTGCCAATTATGTCACTTGGTTCTTGCAGCAGGACATCGGCGGGGAAAGCGACACATAAAACAGGAGCAACTTATATGCTTTGGATGTATATGGCGATGCTGGAAACAGCGGAACAGAAAGATAAAATCGCCTATATTTATGAAAACTATGCAGGGATGATGTACCATGTAGCCATCGGTGTGGTGGGAGAACACTATTTGGCGGAGGACGCCGTACATGAAACCTTTGCGTCTGATACGGATAATAGATGAAGTGGAAATCGATGACGCAAAGAAGCTCAAACGTTTTCTTGTACTGTTAACACACAGCAAAGCGGTGGACGCCGTGCGCAAACTGAACAAGATGAAGCCAACGAGCGATGATGAGCTTGCGAATCATCCCACAACCGAGAATGGCCCCGAGGACGTTGCGCTGAACGCAATCGCTTTTTAGGAGCTGGTTGCTTTTGTGAAACAGATGGATGACAAGTACAGAGACCCTTTGGATTTGCGCATGATGGGATACTCCATCCAGGAAATTGCCGAAATTTTGGAAATCACGCCGCAGAATGCAAAAGTACGGCTTCACCGGGCAAGGCAGATGATTCTGAAAGAAATGGAGGCACAAGATGAATCAGCAGGAAAACCGTGAAATCCGTATCTCGCCAGATGCCTTGATTGCACTTGTAGTGGCTGAGGCTGAAGATCGGGAGCTATCCGCCATGCCGAGTCTGGAAGAGATGAACGCGGCCTTCCATCCTTCGGAAGAATTTCAGAAGAAGATGGACAGGCTGCTCAAGCAGGCCAAACGGAAACAGGAACGTAAAGGTGCCTGGCGCGCTACAAAGCGGCTGTTCGTGGTGGCCACGACGGTCGTGACGGCGTTTGCTTGCATACTGATGCCTGTGCAGGCTGTGCAGGAGGCGGTGGTATCCACCGTGCTGAATTGGCGGGATCAGTTTGTGGAGATCCTCTATTCCAAGGAAGATGATCCAAATGCAGTGATTCTGCTCCAAAATGTTGAATTGACCTATTTGCCGGAAGGGTTTACAGAGACGCCTTCTAATAGAACATCAAACACCAGTTTTTGGAATGAGTATCAATCAGAAAACGGCGAATGGTTAACAGTACGGATATTGCCCATACAAGATAAACAATCAACTTTTGTTGATGACGAATATACCCATTATTATCAGATTTCTTTTGATGGAATCGACGCTGTTTTGGGTCCACTATAGACGGGAGTAATGTATTAGTATGGCAGAATGATGGCTTAACCTATCAAGTGAGTTCCAGTTGTGACTTATCCGAGATAATCAGTGTCGCTGAAGGGATAAAGTTGGATAGTTCATCAAATGGATGACAGCAAGATAAATTTCAAAAATGTTATTTATGGGTGTAACCTTTTTCATTTTCATACGAATAGAAGGTATGAGGTTTCCATACAAAAGAGGTGTACATATCATGAAAAAGTTTTTGCGCAGTCTGCTTGCTATAACTCTTCTGCTTGGTATTGTCAGCACAACGGCTCTTGCTGCGGAGCCCCGTTGGCGGAATGTAGCATCCATCAGCCTAGTATGTCGGCGTATGATGGAGCTATACAAGTGCTATTATTGCTTTGGAGGGTACAACAAAAATAGAATGTACGCTTACACTATATGAAAAGGGCTTTTTCGGAAACTATACGCAGGTATCTCAGGTCAGTGAGACTTACAACGGTCCTCGCCATGAGTTTGTCGGTTATTATGCCATTAAATCCGGGACAACGTACAAACTAAACACCACCGCCAAAGTCACCCGAAACGGTGTAACCGAAACCGTTTCAACCGACTTTGAAAAGCGCTGCTGACCCCAGCGTCCGCCCGCTCCCTTAAACCTTCCACAATCCAAACACGGGAACCTCTAAAATACAGCCGGGATGGCCTGCCAAACCTTCCTGGCTGTAGTCGAAATATGAAACCACATCCCCAAAGCATACGTACGAATATATAGTATACGCATTTATATCTCTTGTATGGAGGATGTGGATATGCTTGCCTTTTATGTCGCCATTCTCGACACTGAGGAGCAGAAGGATAAATTCACCGAAATTTACACCACCTACTACGGGATGATGTACCAGGTGGCGCGCGCCATCACCCATGATGATAAACTTGCCGAGGATGCGCTGCACGGGACCTGCCTCGAGCTGATCGAGAAGATCGATTCCATCCGCACGGACAACGCCAAACAGCTCGCCTATTACCTGCGCATGGTCACACGGAATCGCACCATCGACTTCATGCGCAAGTGGGATCGCCGAAGTGCGTTATCTTATGACGCGGTGGATGTGGAACCAGCATCCCTACATGAAGATGCTGCGGATGTCGTATTAACCAAAATGCGGTTGGAAACAACGTTGAAAAGCTCGATGAGATGCCACCCGTTTACCGCACCGCCTTGATTTTGCGTGTGCAGGGGTATTCCATCAAGGAGATTGCGCACATAACAAATAGCAGCGCCGCGGCCGTCAAAACCCGCATTCATCGGGCCAGGCAGCTCCTTTTGCAGAATTCTCAGAATGACCCATAATACTAACTCATAATACCGCACAAACGACTTTACAAACCGAGCTGGCACAAGGTAAAATGGAAAAACAGCACCTCGCTTGTCCGGCACAGCGCGGCAGCGCTGTTTGCGGTGCTGTTTGGCATTCCAGCCAGGGGGAAATCATCGTATGCTCAGAATTGCCATATGTGATGACAGCCAGTTGTGGCTTCAAAAAATTGAGACATTGACAAGGGGTTACTTGAAAAAGATTAATGTCAAATACAGACTCGATCTTTATCAATCGGGCGAAAAGCTGCTGAAAAGCATCACCTCACCGTATGACATCGCGTTATTGGACGTCGATCTGCATAGCACGAACGGCATTGAAGTCGCCTCGCAGCTGCGAGCTACCAATCCACAAATCGTGCTGATCTTTGTCTCGGAGTATGTGGAGTATGCTCCGTTCGGTTATGAGGTGGACGCGATTCGGTATCTGCTCAAAAACCACCTGGAGCAGGCTTTTGACCGGGTGATGAGCGAGGCCGTCAAGAAGGTGCGGGAAAAACACCTGCGGTATGCCATTGTCACCGACGCAGGCAATGTGATGGTCAAGTTTGAGGACATTCTCTATGTCGAGGGACAGAAGCGCAAGGTAACGTACCACCTTCAAAACAACAACCGAGCTTCGTATGATTGCAATGAATCGCTCGGTGATGTGGAAGCACGGCTCGGCACTCAGGGCTTTTTGCGAACGTACCGGACGATCCTGGTCAACATGCGGCATATCTGCTTTCTCAACCGAACCCATCTGACTTTGACCGATGGCACGGACCTCCCGGTCAGCAAACAGAACAGCAACGAAATTATGCAGCCATACAACTTATGGGTGGGCGCTTTATGATCGAACAAATATCCTTACTGACCGTGGATTTGATTGGACATATTTCCTGCCTGCTGTTGTGTACCGCGTTGTTCCGACGGACCTGCGCAAAGCGGCAGTTGGTGTTGGCATTCCTGGGAACATTGGCCGCAGGCTATCTCATCACCGTGGTGCCCGTTATCAGGGAATTCCCGATCAAGGCGATTCTGCTAGTCATGGTGTTCACCGTCTTTTGCCATGCTTGCTATGAGGGCAAGATTCTGACGCAATGCTTGTGTGCAGTTTTCAGCTATGTCATTATGCTGGCCCTGGATACGGCAGCCATCTTTCTGTTCTGCAACTGGGTGGGGATGCCGCGAGAGCAGATATTTGCTGACCCGCAGCTTTATATGATTTGTGCATTGTTCTCTTATATTGTTATCTTTGTGGTTTCTTTTGCCATTTGGCGATTTGCGCAGTCATGGACAAAAATTGAGAAAATTTCAGTATCCGGCTTTTTGGCTATGCTGGTTTTTCCGCTGGTGTCACTAGGAACCATAACATTTCTTTTCCAGGTAACGGCCAAAGACCACAGCGTCAGTCACTGGGCCATCGTAAACGCACTGGGATTGGTGGCCGCCAACGCTGTTTTGATGGGCCTGCTGCACCACATTGAGCAGGAAGCCGAGGAGCGAAAGCAAAACGTGGCACTCCAACACCAGTTCGAAACTCAATTGGAAAAAACGCAGGTTTTGCTGGAGGCCCAAACCGCCCAACGTAAGCAGACCCACGATTTCAAACACCATCTCTCGGTTCTCGGCGGTTTGCTGCAGGAGGAAAATTTGGCGGCCGCCAGGCAGTACCTGGCGGAAATCTCCGAGACAGGTCAATTGGATGCGTTGGCTGTCCATTCCAACAACCCGGTGGTGGACGCCATTTTGAACCAAAAGTATGCGCAGGCCTGTGAACTGGGGATTCAAGTGGATTTTGCCATCAACGATCTTGCCGAGTTCCCGCTTTCCAACAAAGAGACGGTAGTGGTACTTTCCAACCTGCTGGATAACGCAATCGAGGCGTGCAAGACGCAGAAGGGAACACGATTGATTCGCGTCAAGATTCAGTGTTCGGAGGAGAAAACCATTCTTTCCGTGATGAATACCATTGACAAAGCGCCCGTAATGGAAAATGGGTTGCCTGTAACGACCAAGGCCGATCCACTTGCGCATGGATATGGACTGCAAAACATCGTCTCCATTTTGGCAGATCATGGCGCCTGTCCGGCCATTCTGTGCCAGGACGGCTGGTTCCAGTTCTCCACGGTACTGTTTCATCAGACTATTTCGCCTGCGCCGGAGCACGATCAAATTACACAAAAATCCCTTTGATTTTTCTACGCATGTCATTTCGGGACATATTTTGAACGTTTCGGGACATATTCCTTGCCAACTCGCAAACAGGATGCTATTTTTAAGCCAAAGAGGTGAAGCGTTATGCTCCATCCGGCTCAGAAAATAGCATCCTTTTTGTGGCCAAAAAACTGATCCCGGCGCAGGACTACGAGTGGGCTGTGTACGGATTACAACGCCGGTTGCTGGCGGCAGTCTTTTATCCGATTTTGTTTTTGATCGGTCTCCTGGTCTCGGATGTATATTCCACCGTTCTGTTCTTTGTTGTCTTTACCAGCCTGCGGCACCGCGTCGGCGGTCACCATGCGGGCTCGGCTATACGGTGCCTGATAAATTCTTCGCTGATCGTTCTGTGCGGTCTGTTCTTATACCCGCAGATTACAGCCGGATGGCCGGTGGTGGGGCATTCACTGGTGGGAATGATCGCCTGTCTTGTGATTGGCCTGGCAGGTCCTTGCAATGACCCCCACATTGCCATGACGCCAGCAGAACTCGATCGAAATCGGAAGCGGATGATGTGGGAGCTGCTCGTATTGGCAGTAGCTTTCAGCGTGCTTCCACTCCTCCCTTGGGGAGTTTGGCTTAGTAAAACTGCAGCGGCGGCCGTTACCCTGGCGGCCAGTATGCTGATTGCAGGAAAAATACAGAATGGAGGTTTTACCCATGAACAAGAATGACAACCGATTCACCGAAGCGCTGGCTTCGGCACTGCACAAGATGGTGGAACGGGAACGCAGCGGCGCTGTGGACTGCTATGGCTGGAACTATCAGCCCAAGCGGCCGGAAGCTCTAACAAGAGATCCTAATGAAACCAAGAAGTAACCCCGCCTCTATGGATAGAACACCCATATGCAAAGATACAATAACTGACGCAACACGAACAAGAAAGAAGGTTATTTATGAAAAACTTCTTTTCACTATTACTCGCATTAATGTTCAGTTGTACTTTTACGGTTTGTGCATTTGCAGCAGAACCCTACGCTGAAAATAGTAACCCGCCTACCTTACAGGATACCTTACAGGAAATATTGGATAATCCAACTTATTCAAACGCTTACAAAGAGGCCGCCAAGAAAAAGTGTGATTATTTAATGAGTGTTCGCGATTCTGGACCGTCTGCCTTAACCCGGGCAAGTAATAGTATGACAATTTATGTCCCACATACGCGCCAACCTAATGGTGTTAGCTGTGGTCCCTCTACAGTGCGACAAACACTGGCTCATTATGGTCTTGTGAAAAATTTGTCCACAATTATGTCGGAAATGAGTGATGCTAGTAAACCGGCCACCTATTGTTACAGTCCAACCAATGGCATCTTTGAGATTTCGAAGATGTTTTACTATATTAATACTAGCTTGTATGGAGAAGGCGGTGACCCTACAGGGGTTGTTTATATGGCTTTGTGGAAAAATGGTGCATATACATCTTCCCAACAAATGCTGAATATGATGGCCAGCGTAATTAGCAACAATAACCCTCCAATCTTACATACAGGTGCCATTCAAGGAACAAAGCGGACCAGCTATAATGACACGAGCAAATGGCCAATTAATATTAGTTCCGGCCATTTTATGAGCGTTAGCGGATATAACCTTTCTAATGCAACAATCCAGGTAACTGATCCTGATGTAACAAATCAACAGTCTTCTAGTTCTTATTCCTCGGGCAAATATTACATCAATTCTTCGGTCGTATATTCACCTGTGACTATTTTGCGGCTTGAAATGTAGCGCGTCAAAAAGGAACTCTACTATGAACCATGATAGGTTATTCCATAAAGGGACGGGTACAGTGCAATCAAAAAAATTATATTTTGTTCTATCTATAGTCATTGTTTTAGGTGTCACAATTTGTTTTTTCTGGCGAGTTTGGCATACTTCTGATCGATTGGTGACGATCCACGGCGAAATTATTACATCGCAAGCTGTAGATATGTACAGTCAGATGATACAATAGGCAGAACAGACTTAAAGGTGATCGGCTTCTTGGACAATAACATTATTTCTTGTTATTGGATACAAAATGCGCGTACACTTTCAAATGCGGCCCAAGAGGAAGAGTTTGAAGAGCTTTTGGTCACAGCCGATTACAAAAGCGGCGACACAAGGCTCATCAGAAGAACGAATACCTCTCCCATTTCCTCTGTGGATCCGTTTTTGTTTGATTGCCAAACATTGTATTCGTTCCCTTTCCGTAATGGAACCGTGAGCATTATTATGACAGATCTTGTCACAGGTACAACGGAAACGCTTTTAAGAGATGCCGCTGCGGCAACGTCATTGGTTGGATTTGCTAAAGTTGATCAGGACACAGCAGCATTTCTGGTAACAGCCGATTCACAATTGCAAATGGTCCTGCTGTGGAACAGATCCACAGAGAGGCTACTTGAAATTTTTAACACCGCCAATCTATCGTTAGAAAGGCCTCCACAAATTACCGCCATTGCCTCAGATGGAACCTATTTATACTATTTAATGAAAGAAATGGACGGAAGCAATTGGTTGCAGTGCAATTCAATAAACGGGTCGGTTTTGTGGAGGAAGAATCTAGCATTGCCGGAATATGAAGACGCGCAATATACGGCGGACCAACTCTATATTCAAGATCAAACCTTTTTTATAAAGTGGTACAATTGCGGGAGTGCACCCTATTTTACCGTTTTACAAAAGGAAGACACAGAATTTTCGCGGCTACCCATTCCACAGTGCACCCCCTGTTATTTGTTGACCCCACATCCGATTGCCGAGGAATGGCTTCTGTTTAGCACATTTCCCGAGCAGCAGGCATATTTGAAAAAGAATTTTGCTCATCTTGTTTTGTATAACCTAAAAACAGCCACATGGCAATCCGTCCGATTGGATATGGGCACGGAAACAAACTACCGTCTTTTTGCAAACGAAACAGGAAACGTCATTGCTCAGATTTATGCTGAAAACGGGGACAACACAAAGCTTATCCAGTATCCGTGTGCAAATCTGATAAAATGAACCGAGTTGCACATAATGAATGAAGCGCCGGACATCAAGACGAATGAACCTCAAAATGCAGATGCGGCCCCGTCGCGCGGCCGGTGTGGCCGACGTAGGCAATGACCTGCCCGGCTTTGACCTGCTGGCCTGCGGTGACGCAGATGCTCGAGCAGTGCGCGTACAGTGTCGTCAATCCACCGCCGTGGTCGAGCTTGACGTGGTAGCCATAACTGCCGCCCCAACTGTCGAGGGCGTTGGCGATAGTGACGGTGCCGTCTGCAGCCGCCAGGATCGGGGTGCCTTCGGGCACAGCGATGTCGGTGCCGCTGTGGTAGCTGGTTTCGCCAGTGATCGGGTCGGTGCGGTAGCCCTGCGGCGAGGTGATCGTGCCCGCCACCGGCAGCGGCCATTGCAGCGCGCCGCCACCCAGCGTGGTGTCGGAGCCGGGCGTTAGGATCTCGCCACCCAGTTCCCCCATACCTTACTGAAGTTTCCGATATATGCGGCCTTACCGGCGAAATCGGCTTCCATGACACGGACACCGGCTACCTTGTCAGCTTTCCCGATGATGACGGCAAAGCCGATCAGCGGATGGCCGAGTATAAGAAGCGGCTTATCGATCTTGAAAACAATATCTGGAATCGGTAATTTGTGACCCGCCGGGGAAATTCATATAAATAAAATGGCAGCCCCTTCTGCTGAAATTGCATCAGCGGAAGGGGCTGTATTTATATTGTATTCAGTATTTCCAACGCCCTTGACAGGGGCACCACTTTCTGGCACTTGGCCTTTTGGGAATCATATCTCGCTTTCTTACCGTCCGGCATTACTGCTATGGCGTTTTCTGTCAGGACAGCAGCTTTCAATTTGGGAACATAGCGATGAACCTTCCCCTGCCGGTCAATCTTGGCATGAGACATGATAAGTTCCGCTGTTCCCAGCTTGATTTTTGCTTCTTTCGGTAGCGGTGAAAGCCACTTGTAGGTTTCACGCTCCGAGGCCATCCCCCACATAGAATACTGGTAAACTCGCCCGCCGAAGAAGCTGTCCTGCTGTTCCATATATTCAAAGTGTTCCGTCTGCTGCGTGACCATCTGCGCCACGCGGTCGGCATTAAGCTCCATCTCCGCTAAGTGGATGCACTCATGCCGTTGGTGCTCGCAATAATAGCCACAGCTGATATTGACCGCAGCTGTTTCCAGATACGGTGCGATATAAGATATGTCACTACACGAACCACCTGCTGTTTCAAATCCGAACGAGGTAACGAAGTCCTCAAACTCCGGGTTATCGCAGCGGTAAAACACAGCATCATTACTGCCCCGGCGGTCAAGCTCTACAATGTAGTTTACCTGTGGCCGCAAAGGACCTCTTGTGAATTTCTTTGCACCTACACAGCCGACTTCCTCATCCTCACAGAACAGCACATGACAGTTCGCCGTGCGCAGGATCTGCAAAATCATCCAGACACCACAGCGGTCATCGCCGCCGATTCCCTGCGGTGACATAGCTACTGCCCTGTCTGCCGAATAGCATATCTGCTCGACAGGCTGACGGTGAACCGTGTCCATGTGGGCTACCAGCAAGACAGGAATCGTTCCCTCGGCATACAGGTAGCCGGGCTTATCGGTAACGGGGTAACCCCTGCTTTTCAGCTCGGCTTTTAACCTCTTTTTCAATTCCATCTGCGGCAGACGTAGAATGGTTTCAAACGTCAATTCTTGCATGGATTCCTCCTTTATGCGGCAAGGCCGCTCATCTGGTTCGGGCAGAAGCGATTGGCACCGATGGAAAGGCAGTCTCCATGAATCGTACAGTTTCTGCATACGCCAACAACCTGCTCATAGCAGGCAGGCATATCCCACGCTGCTCACCGGAACGAGCAATTCCGATGCGCGGCATACCGATAAACTTTTCTTTGCAAACCGCACATTCATAGCTGCACTCATTGCAATAAAAGTGCTCATCAATATAGCGCCCATATCCATGCACCGTTTTGCCGCAGCCCTTGCAGACATACATATTGCCGCACTCTGCACAGCGTATGGAACGATGGTTCTTCTGTTCTCCACCGCAGCAGACGCAGCGGGCTACGGAGCCTATCGTCATTTGGCCATAGTCGTTTTCGCCTTTCAGCAAAGATGCAACCGCGTATCCATACTTATAGTCGGGATAGTGGTTGCTGTCCGCCGCAGACTCGCAGTAAGGTTCGGTATCTTTTCCACGCTTAAGTGACCACAGGTTCGGCTTGTCAAGGCATGTTGCGATTGCCTGCTGGACGATGCTGCGATACAATGTCTTTTGGTCCTCCAAATCTGTAGGATACAATCGGGATTGCAGCAGAACATTATCCTTATAGCAGAAAATTTCTCGCGTGATGCGCGGGGCTGTATGGAAGTCCTGCGTGTACTCGTCACTGACCGTGAAGAAAATCATGCTGACAGCATCACCCATATAGGACTGGCAGCCGCCGCGGTAACCGCCGCCTTCTAAGCAATGGCAGGAACTCCAAGTGTTGTCACGGTTGGACATTTCGAGGAAATCGCAGGGGTGGATTGACAGCACTGCGGTTTTCTCGATATGCGCCGGGTTCAGAGCATCGGCCAGCCGTGCAAACAGCGCGTTGTATGGCTTTACTGTACGCATATAACGGTTGTCCGGCTCGCCCGCTTCCGCTTCCTCTTCGATTTGGTCGAGATGAAATTTCAGGCAGAGCCGATTGATAATGCGGCTCGCCTTTTGCCCTGGTGCGCACTTGATGTCGCCGTATTGCCGAATCGTGTCCAAGCGGTATTCGTTTGGTATCCGGGCATAGTCTGCGGTTGATGCGCGCAGGGCTGTTTCAAAGTTTTCGTACACCGTATCATCTGTGCAGGCCCTGCGGCCCAGTTCCAGTATGGCGGCGCGCGTTTCATCTACCGTAGCACGGTCGATCTCTCGCCGCTCCTCCACGCGGAACACGATTGCCAGTTCTTTTTCATTCCATAGCGGATGCCTACGCAGAAGCTGTAAAAGCCCCTGCTTCTGTTCGTACCATTGCGTAAGGTTTGCTGTGACGCCTTCTTCCGAAAACGGCTTTTGATACTTGTGCATGACCTCGTAAAATTGCTGTTTGAGTTCGTCCATCATTGTGATCTCGCCTTTCTTGAATTTTTATTTTTAACGCCGGGCGGCGCTAAACCAAAATAAAAAAGCGAGAACAACTTTTCTTCGCTGCCAATAGCAGCACAAAAGTCATTCTCGCTTTATGCGGGGTGCCCCCCGTGGATAAAAAATGCCCGCAATGCGCAGACCAGACGGTCAGCGGCATTGCAGGCACAAAGTACAAAAATAACAACGTGCGTCAGCGCAAATTGCTTTGCAGGACACATAAATCACTTACAAGAGTATGATACCATAGTTTGCGGAAAACGTCAATTTGCTGCTGAGGATATTTCGAGCCCCCTAAAAAACAGCATATGTACTTTATTTTTCTGGTTTGCGGTTCAATGATTTGGTCAAAATTCTATTTTTCTATTGTTTCTACAGTAACACCCGACTTAAACAAAAGATTCCTACATAACATACCAGATAATAAACTTTTGCTTTGCGGGTAAAATCCCTTATTAAAAATGCGTAGACAAAAATTCCATAGCACAGTAACACTGCACCGTGAACTGGCAACAGTTTTAGTGAGCCAACTCCCAGAAACATTTCCGCAACGAAGGCAACAAACATCGGCGGAAGCATTGTCGCACTTATATCAATCAATTCGTGAATTTCAAACTTTTGATTTTGAAGGATATATGTTGCAGAATAACATACACCATAATTCCCATCAAACTTCCCAATGTGTTTACAATAAAATCATCTATGTCTACGACACCGGTTTTTAGAATGAACTGCGCGCTTTCTATAAAGAATGTTGTCAAGCATGACATTCCGACTGCCTTATATACGCGAAAATGCTTTTGGTAATAACAGTAAATTATTCCAAACGGTACAAACATTACCATGTTATAAAGCATGTCCCATGAAATAGGATTGCGACCATATTGCAAGTTTTCTCTAACACTATGGAACGGCAGTAGATTAATTTCTTCCACCCGCGTTAGTTGACCACCCATAATTGTCATAATCACGTTAAAACGTGATACGCACATACAAAATACTATCACAAAATATAATATAGTCATAAACTGGAAGCTATGTTTTCTTCTGCTTTTCATAAACGGTTGCCTCTCCAATGTGTTTGTTATAGTTTTTGCTGTCAGGTTTCCTTCGATTGATTGTTCTGCGCTATATTTACTATATGGTACTTATTCGTTTGCAAAAATATCATTTCCGTCCAGATAAAGATAAGGTTCTTCCCTCTCCGCAAATCCATTGATAGCTATGAACCCAATCTGCTTGACTGTGAGTTCTTTGATGGCCTCTACCTGTTGGACCTCACGATGAATTTCATCAAGGGTCATCGGCTGGGCATAATATTTTGCTTCGTAAATCTCATATCCATCGGCAAATTCCAGGGCGACATCAAACTCACCATTCTTGCGATGGGCGGGGTCGTCATAGTAATAGCTGCCAATATTGCGTACCCCCTTCATTTTACCGGAACGAACCTGATGGCTGAAATAGTCGCGGCAGATACCCTCAAATCGGCGGGAGATAAAATCCGTCAGGGCTGGCGCTATATACTCATCATAGAATGCTTCGGCCCCCAAAACCTGCAAGGCACTGGCATTCTTGTAGATAAAAGTAAAGTAAACCGCAATAGATTGTCGTTGATTTCAAAAGTGGACTTCTTATTATCTCCAATCTTGTTGATAGGGCTATTGCGCGCGATGATTTCAAGGTCGATCAGCGATTTTATTTGTTTGGAGAGGTTGCCGGTCTTTTTTACATCCAGCTTATCTTCAATTTCTGTGTACCGCTTCTTCCCGTTTCCAATGACCGAGAAGATACGCTCGGCATTGATTTTGACAGAGTAATCCGAGAGCAGCAGTTGGCTGGCATAGAGATAGACAGCACTCATAGGGTTGAGGATCGTGCTGATAATGTTTTCCCGAATTGTAGCCGTAGGTTGCAGCGCTTGATTGACAAAAGGCGAGCCACCAAAAACGGCATAGTGCGCCGCCTTATCATAGGGAGTTTTGTCAGGATAGAATTTTGCAGCTTCCAAATAGTTCAGCTCGTTGAGCTTGATCGTTACAGCAAAACGGCCATACAGGGCATTCTTTTCCTGCAACGCATCTTTCATCATGCCGATGTGGGAGCCGGAGAGAATGAGTTCAATATTGACCAGCCGATTATCAATGATGTTTTGGAAGATGGAATCGACAGTTGCGGAGTCGTTCATAGCTTTGAGATAGGGGTATTCATCAATGACGACAACGATTTTCTCCGGCAGAGCATTCAGATATGCGAACACATCCTGCAAGGTACCAAAATTCAATGGCACAGGTAGGATTTTTGCCCGGACCAATTCCTGCACAAACCCGCTGATGTTGTCTTGCATTGTACCTTTCAGGCACTCAAAGTAAACCGTCCGATAGCTGCTCGATTTGAGTGCTTTCTGAATCAGGGTGGTCTTGCCAACTCGACGTTTGCATAGACCATTGTTGCTTTTCCAATATAGTCTTGCTGTAAAAGCGCCAGTTCTTTCTCACGGCCAATAAACATATCGTGCCTCCAAAATCGTTGAATTGCAATTCATTGAATTTCATTTCAGCATTATTGTAGCATCAACTCTATAGAAAAGCAAGTACCTAAATGAAAAAGCAACACTCTTTTTCCCAAACAAAAGCCTCCAACCTATGCACAATACCGCATAGATTGGAGGCTTTCTCATATCAGGTGGTTATCTTTCTTGGTGGGGGAGTTCTTCATTCTCAACCCCAGCCAACTTTCCAGCGTCTGCAAATCGCTGAACAGAATGTCGTAGACTCATCACTTACCAGCGGCGTATGGGCTTCATACGCCGCACGGCAGCGGTTCAGGCGGTCTGTCAGTTCCCGTAGTTTTCCGATGAAAGCGGCTTTTTCCTGCCATTCCTCAGTTTTCATTGGCTTTTGGGGGCGCATCGGCCGAAATTCAACTCGTGGATCACCGACAGGATGGTTTCATCGTCATCCCAGTCGGCAGAAAACGCTGTCGGCGCGTAGGGGCCGTCCAGTAAGACCATTACTCTCCCCTGCTCTATGCGCAGGGTCACATCCTTGCGCCGGGCGCAGACGATGGCGAGATTTCCAAGTTGCTTCATAAGACAAGCACTTCCTTTCTTACGCGGCCTGCAAAGCCATTGGCAGCACCTTGCGGCTCCACAGGTCAACAAACTTTTTTACTTCTTCCGTAGGGTCGCTGTTGTGGTCGCCATGGATTTGCTCGATTTTACCATTGCGCACCTCCACGGTCACATACGGCTTTTTTGGTTCTTCCACGCGGCGGACAAACACGATCAGACATTTTTTCGCTGCCACTCGCTCAATATAGGTGCCGACACAGTGGTGCAAAGCCTGTCCTTCTGCGATGAGTCATCGGTTTGCTTGGGGCAGACAATTTGCAGTTTCTTTGAAGTGAGGTTAGCCTTTTCTGCCAAATGCTCATATACTTCACGAAATGCACGCTTTGTTTGCTCGTCCCTACACTTCTTAATGTATCGGCTCAACTCGTCATGGGCCTCATTGCAGTGTTTGGGAAACAAAACCTGACTGCTTTTCATATCATAATTCTGTTCTTGACACATTTGCAGATAGTCGCTGTAAGTCGAGATTGCTTCTTCCATCGGGGAACGATAGAGGAAAGCCCGCTTCAGCTGCATATAGTCTGGCAGCTGGCTGTCCATATAGCGCATGAATTTTCTTGCCGTCATATAGGCAAACCACTGCGTTGGAACCGTATGCACATGATTTTTGAGCTGCCACTGTAAAAGTTCCTGCCGACTGCGCAAATTAAGCTTCGTGTATTGCTGGTATGCTCTCAATGTATCGATGCCAGCATTTAACTCACGCAGCATGGTCAAATCTTCTTTGTTGACCCGTAAAATGCGGTGTGTGCGTTTTTGCGTGTCATCAATTTCTGATCCCATACCGTGCCGATACACAATGTCTGCGACGATGTGCTCGAATCCGACTTTGACAAGATGCTCAATGAGTTTTGGATAGCGCCGATATACGCGCAGATAGGTACTGACCTGCATTGCCTCCTTCGTAGGTTCATAGAACTGCCGGAGTGCGCAATACTGCCACGGTGTTCCCTGCAAGGCTCTTTTCAGTGATGGCAGGTAAACCGCCCCGGTATCATCGGCTTCATAACTGCTTGTATAGGGAGAAAACCTCGGACGGTTTCCTCTCCGCCAGTGTGTTGCGCTATCATAACCGCTGTCATAATAGAACGCTTCTGTGTCGGTGCCTTCTTTCCCAACGACGCGGATAAATAACCTTGCGTTCTCATAAATTTCTTTCGCAGGCGTATTCTTTTTTTCCTTATATGCAGCGTACCTTGAAGATCCGTATCAGCAATTCTTCATCGCTGATTTTTGAATAACCTGGCAGGTTTCCCTGTCCTCATGGTAGGCGGCTCTTCTCCCCTGCGCTTTGGCGATTGCCTTTTGTTTGCATTGCGGGCAGACAAAGATTTTTCCGGTTTTCGGCTTTTTTATCACAGAAAACTTCTCGCAATAGGTACAAAAAACCTGCGTTGCTGGCTGGTTCCTGTCATACGAATAAAACAGATAGTGCGGCATGACATTTTGGTCAATCCAGTGTGCCAAGTTTGAGGGTGCAGCCGGGACCTTTTTCATTTTCTCGACTATGTCCGCATCACGTTTGCAGCGGCGAGCTTTTGCCTGCTTATTACGGATGCTATACTGATAGTTCTGTAACTCCTTCAACACGGCGATGCCACTTACGTTGCGATGGATAAAGTCCGCGATTGCAGCGCCATCCGTCCCTTTATAGAAAACGCAGGATTCTCTAAAATTATAGAAACTTTCATCGGCAAGGCTCATCAGCATGGCATCCCGCCACTTGACGTTCCCCTCGGCATCACGCTCCAGCGTGGCAAAGGTATCCTTGCCCTGAAACACGACCCACTTCGGCATACGGTCATTTGTTTTCAGGCGTTCACAGTCATAGAAGTAAACTGTCAGCACCCTATGCCCGCCAAGCAGTTTGACGGCAGCGGTGACAAGGTATTTCACCCGTTCCGTGTACAACACACCGGCATTTAGGCTGATGTGCAGCGGAACATTGGCTGCATGGCGGCAGGCTCGTTTGTCCAGTTTCATCCTGCTGCCTCCTCTGTGCCGAAGTCACCAAAGGTGAGCTGTTCTTCGTTCGCGGGTTTCGGGGCTGGTTTGGGCGCTGCTTTCTTGGGCTTATCTTTTTTGACTTTGCCTGCCTTGGGCATTTTCCCGTTGTAAGTTTTGGGGACAAACTTTTCTTCCGGTTCGGCATCCTCCTTGGCTTCGGCATCGCGGAAATATTCCCGCGCCCACTGGTAGCAGAGTTCGTCCGGCACATCGCCGCCGAAACCGCCGCCCATAGGCTTTTCGTCGTTGTCCTTCATTTCCTGTTCCAGATACTCCCGCGCCTTGCGGTTGATGTAGTGGAAGCAGTTCAGCATCTTTTTCTTAGGGTTCATCACAAGCCGGGCAAAAGCAGGGTCGGCCAGGCACTCGGTCTGCACGTCCTCCATAACGCAAAGTTTCATATTGCGGCGGGTCAGGCGCTCGGTGTCCTGCAGGACACGGTTCATAGATGCCTGCATCACGTCATCATCCGACATAGCGGCAAGACGGTCCAGCTCCTGCTGCTCCCGCAGTTTCTTCTGTGCCTGTTTTGCTTCCCATTCGGCTTTGCGCTTGGCTTCGGCAGCATCAAATTCAGCCTTTTTGCGGGCTTCTTCCGCGTCCTCCGCTTGCGGGTCTGGCTTTGGGGGTTCAACCGGCTCAAATTCTTCGCTGAAAGAATCTACAGTTTCACTGTCCGAGGACACCTCAAAAGCATCATCCTCGGCATCGCGGTTCATCATATCCATTTCAGAGAGTATACCCATCATTCCGTCCTTTCTAAAAAGGCAGAGAGCCGTCAATTTAGCTCTCTGCCATAACTTTGCGCGGCATCAAGCCGCTTTTTCTTTTGTTTCTTCCTGCCGCAAAGCAAGCTGCCAGTCATCTATGCCCTTGTAGGCAGTATTCCAGACAAGGCTTGTGCTTTGCAGCCCGGCTGTATGGGCGATCTGCTGTACCTTTTCGGCGGCGTCTGCCACATATTCATTCTCTGACTTGTCCATGTCGTAGGCTTCCACGACCAGCTTGGTGCCGTTCTGTGCCATGCAGCGCAGTGCGGATTCCAAACCGTTCAAGCTGTTCACCCCTGCCACAGCGACAAACGAACGCCCTGTCAGGCAGTGGGCAATATCAGCTTTAAGCAGTCCTTCGGTCACATACACGGTCTTGGCAAACGGTTCGCCCACAAAATGCAGCGGACTGCCGGAGGTCACACCATGCGGCTTGCCGATAGAAGACAGCCAGATGTATTTTGCTCCGCTTTTACCCGGTGGGTCATCCCTACGGCGCAGCGGCGTGTCCAGCCGTATCTGCATACCACAGATTAAACCATCCATACCGACAGCCGGGAGCAGGATGCCCGCCGTGCGGCTGCCGAAATTGATCGTCCACCGCCCGGCATTGTCCGTATAGAAGCCCGGCACACCCTGCAAGGTGCAGCCCTGCCGCTGCAGACGCTCGGCATAACTGCGGCACAGAAACGCAGGCGGGGTCGATTTGAACCCGAACCTTGCGATCTGCTCCTCAGTCAGCCCGCGCCGCGGTGACAGCAGATGCGCTTTGTGCGTGGGTGTCAGCGGTAGCATGGAGAGCAGCAGCGAGTAGGTCTGATGGATCTCCTGCGGGGTTGCGCGGACATTTTGCTCTGGCTTTACCCCGATGCAGTCATTCACCTTGGCCGGGGTGTGTATCGCCCCAGTGCTTCACAATCTCGCGGTAGGCATCGGCATTGCCGGTGCAGTTATAGCGGGCATACAGTGCCAGCATTCCGCCCGCCGCGCCGCAGCGGTTGCAGCGCCAGACGTTTTTGCTGTGTTGACGTTGAGCCGCCCGCGCTGGTCCCCACAAAAGGGGCAGTTTAAGTACAGGCTCGACGGCAGACGGCGACGGACAGTAAGCCCCAGCAGTTCTACTACATCGGCAATGCCAAACGGAAACGTATCGGAAGATGAGGTCATGCAAAACGGCCTCCTTTCCGGTTATCCCGCCTGTTTCTCCTGCAAGCTGTCCCATATAATGGCGGCCGCCGCGCGGAGGATGTTGTTTTCTCCCTGATAGCCTTTCACATACCAGCGCAGGCTGGCAGGGCGGCGGTCAGCGACCTGTGCCAGCGTCCAGCCCTTGCAGGTGCCGCAGTCTACGATGACGTTCTGCGCCTGCTCGTAGGTCATCTGCCGGCGGATCTCCTCCACCGGGCTGCTTTGGGTATACGCAGCGGCGGGCGGTTCCTGTTCCAGCACAATGACATTCTGCGTCGGTTCTGGCGGGGTCTGTGCAGACTGCACGGATTCCAGCACAACCGTCTTAGGCTTTTCTACGACTTCTGCCGTGACTGTTCGGGAACAGGCATATCGTCCGCCATGATGGCATCCAGCGGGTCAGTCTTGGCAGACTCCTGCGGGGTAGCTTTCACGGACTCCGGCTGCTTCTGCACAGGCTCTGCGACTTCCACTTTCGTCTGCACAGGCTTGGCAATCTCTGCTTTTGCTCCCACCGGCACCTCACTGCCGTATTCCTCGGATTCGCTGCCCACATCGGTAAACTGGATGCCGAAGCCCGCATTGGAGAGCGCCGTGTCCAGCGCTTCCTCCTGCGCAGCTTCCACATACAGCCCACCGGGCGTTGCGTCCAGCGTGCAGTTGCAACGTAGCTGCTCAGCGGTTCGGCATCCTCGCGGTCACGGTAGACCTTGGCTTCAAAAATTGCCATTTTCTCGGTAATGCGCAGGGCGTTGAGCTTCAGCCGCCCCGTGGGGCAAGCCAGCCGGAACCACAGCTTTTTGTACCGCAAATCGAGACGCATCACGTCCTCCCCGGTTTTGCGGGAAGTTGTGCGGCGCAGGAATTTCAGCGGGTCAAAGCCGGGTACATGGTTTAAGGATGCCACAGCGGCGTTGGTAGTGTACAGCATAGGTTCTTGATTCCCTTTCATGGGTGATTTCTCCCTTCATTATTACATTCAGCCGGCCTGTTGCAGTTCCGGCAGTGCGTTTCGTTCGGTGTGGTATGCCTTGCAGTACAGGTGGATGCGCTCGCCCAGCATGGTGTTGCGCTTGCTGATATCCGCGCGGTGAACCGCCATAAACAGAATCGGCTTATGTCCCACAAGGATGACTTTTTTCTTGGCGCGGGTCACGGCTGTATACAATAAATTACGATACAGCATGATTGTGTGTGCCTTGACGATGGGGATAATGACCGTTTCAAACTCGCTGCCCATGGCCTTGTGGATTGTTGTGGCATAAGCAAGGTCAACGTGCGCCAGTTGTTCCGTCGTGTAAGTCAACTTGCGGTCGCCGCCAAAATCCATCTGCACAAGCCGTTCGCCTTTGCTGTTCGTGGTAATCCCGGTAATAAAACCGAGGTCACCGTTGGACACTTTCTCGGTGTTCTTTGTCTGCATAACGCGGTCATGGACGCGAAAAATGCGGCTGCCGATCTTCACTTCTTCCTCGGCCGAGCGGAACGGGTTGACCCGTTCCCGAATGGACGGTTAAGCTGCTCGGAGGCTGCCTCGCCTTTCTCGCGGAACGGCGAAAGGATCTGCACGTTCTCGATGCCACGCTCGGCGGCTTCTTTGCAGTAAATGTCTTGGATGCGCCGCGCCGTCTCGATTTGCGTCGGGCTGTCCACGAACACAAAGTCATTGCCGTAGTACAGCTTGGTGCTGCCCTCGTTGATGAACTTCGCATTGTAGGCAATCAGGCCGTCTTTCGACTGGCGGAAAATCCAATCCAGTACCGTGACAGGCACCATTCCGCTGTGGATCAGCTCGTAGAACACGTTGCCGGCGCCCACGCTGGGCAGCTGGTTCGGGTCACCCACAAGAACGACCCGCGTATGCTGACCGATGCGCTTGAAAAACTGCTGTGCCAGCCACATATCCACCATAGAAAACTCGTCCACAATGACGAGGTCGGCATCCACAAAGCGAACGCGCTCGCCATCGCCTACTTCTTCCCCGGTGCCGAGGCCCAGTGCGCTGTGCAGCGTGCGGGCTTCATCCACGCCGGTGCTTTCCGCC
>ENA-OUNI01000070-OUNI01000070.1-human-gut-metagenome-genome-assembly--contig:-NODE-70-length-38246-cov-4.508224_pt1 | contig 38246 bp, 45 predicted proteins | sample MGYA00242499_ERZ504580 | MGnify/ENA primary metagenome ERZ504580 (study PRJEB26092, sample SAMD00036315) | human gut metagenome | host: Homo sapiens | study: EMG produced TPA metagenomics assembly of... | reverse complement strand
AAAATATGGACAGGGAGAAATGCGTCGTCCCGTAGAGATTGAGTTTGCCGTAAATCTGAATGCAGCAGAGAAGAAAGGAGTATTCTATTTGTTACAGATACGTCCGATGGTAGATATGAAAGCCGATTTGAATGAAGATTTGGATGCTATCCCCGAAGACCAGCTCCTGCTGAAGAGTGTAAATTCTCTCGGACAAGGTATTATGGACGATATTCAAGACGTAATATATGTAAAGACCGAAGGATATTCCGCTTCCAATAATCAGCTGATTGCCTATGATATAGAGAAACTTAACAAACGCTTCCTGGATGAAGGAAAGCATTATATTCTTATTGGTCCGGGACGCTGGGGAAGCAGTGATACATGGCTGGGTATTCCGGTAAAATGGCCTAATATATCGGCTGCACGTGTCATTGTAGAGGCTGGACTCACCAATTATCGTGTCGATCCGAGTCAGGGTACTCATTCTTCCAGAATCTGACATCCTTCGGTGTCGGTTATTTACGATAAATGCTTATATGAACGACGGACTGTATAATCAGGAATTGCTGAACAGTATGCCGGCTGTGGAAGAAACCAAGTATTTACGCTGGGTACATTTCGATAAGCCGCTTGCTGTCAAGATGAATGGTAAGAAGAAAATAGGAGTGGTTAGTTTTGACTGATCGGACGAGAAGTGTAATACAGGTGTTCTGTGACGTAATAAAAATAATAGCCGTATCATAACTTAAAAACAAAGTCTGTGATACGGCTATTTCTAGATTTAATAACTAATATAACGTGAAATAAAATTAGAAAATAGACAGTTGCCTGTCATTAACAAAGTTTACTTCAATGGCGGGCTTCTTTTCAAACAAGCAGTATGTTGCTATAGCCGAAAGGAGTTGGCTATAAAGTTATTGAATGAACGATGTTTGGAGTGTTCTATCTGTGCTATGTTCTTCAGTTCATCATTGACTGTTTCAATCAAGGTTCTTTTTCTGAGTAGAATTTTGTCGGCAATACTCATCAGTGAATTCTTCATACTATTGTTTTTTAACTTTAGTGACAAGCTGTATGCCATTAAGGAAAAGGTTCTCAAACAGAGCCTGACCTATATATCCCTTGTCTGCACATAGTTTTCCTTTGATGTTCTCCAGAAACTTACCTTGCTTCAACGGTTCCCGGTCATCCACGTTTCCAGGCGTGAACATGAAATTGAGAATTTCACCCTTGTCATTGATTATCAGATGCAACTTGAATCCGAAGGACCATCCCATTGAACATTTTCCACGCTCGGCAAGTCCCTCAAATGTCTTATGAATAAGGATTCTTTGGTTACGACAAACACGTAAGGGAGTGGAGTCCTCGCTTGTGGAGATTGACATCTGTCCAAGTGTTCTTAACAGGTGCAGGTCTTTGGATGGGTTGTAGGCATGGAACAAATTCAATGCTGCTGCAACTTCTTCTACAGTGACTGCTTCTTCTGCAAACTCACCCATGTTTAATGATTCTCTACGCTGTGCCATTTTGTAATAGTAGGCAGTGTCAAAATATATCTTGGCTTCCTTTCTGTTGTGGAACTTCTTTCCTGTTGGTAGATGAATTATCATGTCAGTTTAAATATTAGTAATTAATAAGATAGTTTCTGCAATGAAATATAATAGGTAGTAACCTTTCCATTCTTTTTTCTCCTTGTCTTTAGATAGTTATTAAGATTAGCCCACAATCCAATGTGAACCTTATTATCTTTCACTCCCTGTTTAAGAGCCTTTGTTCTTATCTGTTCATAAGTAAATTCTTTCATTTTAGATATTCTGAATAGTTTGTAGTCTGCTTATCTGTGTGGTGAGATTATCTGTTTGTGGTACTTATTTTGGGGTCAACAATAGGTCAACAACGAAGCAAAACAGCCTGTTTCTTGTCAGTATTTCGAAAATCCAAAGAGAAGAAGTCCTAATAAAAAAGCCCCATAAACACTTGTTTATGAGGCAATTCTTTGTGGACCAGCCTGGGCTTGAACCAGGGACCTCCAGATTATGAGTCTGTTGCTCTAACCAACTGAGCTACAAGTCCGATGCATCCTTGCTTGGATAGCGGGGACAAAAGTAGCATTTTCTATTGAAATATGCAAGACTTTTGGATAAAATTCCTTATAACCTTTGTCCTTAGAACTTATAAATTCGTTTTGGATTCTTGGGAAACCAGCCTTTTTTCACTCGTTCTTCCTGCTCGAATATCTCCTTGATGGTCCAGAACGAGGAAAATGCAAAGACGCCCAAAAGGGAGGCTATCATGATGTTCTCCGTATAAAGGGAGGCAATGATGCCGCCGATGCCGAGTAAAAGGAAATCCACCAACACTTGGTGCCCCAATAATATTCGGCTTTCACAACTATGGGGTGAAACAAGCCGATGATGAGGAATGTGCAGATACCTATGACAAGGCCCGACAGATGATATTCGTTCAAGAAATCCATTGTTGTTCGTTATTTCTCGGGGCAAATAGGAATCTCCTTCTTGATGCTCTGTTCCAGGGAAATCAAGGTCTCGGTAGCGGTTACGCCAGGAATCTCCTGCATCTTGTTGTTCAGCAAATCCATCAGATGCTCGTTGTCGCGGGCATATACCTTGGTCAGCATGGTGTACGGACCAGTGGTGAAGTGGCATTCTACGATTTCGGGAATCTTGCCCAGCTCAGCAACTACCGTCTTATACATGGAGCCCTTTTCCAGCTTGATTCCTACGTAAGTGCAGGTTCTGTATCCAAGGGACTTGGGATTTACATGATAGCCTGAGCCAACAATAACGCCAAGGTCAATCAGGCGCTGTACACGTTGATGGATGGCAGCACGTGACACGCCACATTCAGCAGCTACGTCCTTGAAAGGGATACGGGCATTTTGGGAAATGATTTCCAGAATCTGCCGGTCAAGATTGTCTATTTTTTCCATAATAGTAAATAAGTAAAGTTCTTGTTGTTATCAAATAGTAAGCAAATATAGGACTTTATTTTAATTTATCTATAAAAAGGGACGGAAAAATGAATAAAAGTGAGGGGTAACGATAAGGCGCGGATTACGCGGATTTCACGGATTTAGTTTACCAAATCCGCGTATTCCGCGTAATCGCGCCTAAAAGAAGTATCAAGAGGGTTTTGCCCCTCCCTTCGGATTGTTACATTACTTCTCGATACCCAGCAGTTCCACTTCGAATATCAAAGTAGAGAACGGCTTGATTTGGCTACCGGTTTCTCTTGAACCGTATGCCAGGTCGTAGGGGATATAGAGTTCCCACTTAGAGCCGACGGGCATCATGGTGAGGGCCTCTGTCCAGCCTTTGATTACCTGGTTGGCACGGAAAGTAGCAGGTTCGTTGCGCTTGTAAGAGCTATCGAATTCTGTTCCGTCAATCAGCGTACCTTTGTAGTTTACTTTCACCTTGCTGCTGTCGGCAGGAACGGCACCGTTACCCTTGGTGATGATTTTGTATTGCAGACCGCTCGGGGTAGTTACTACACCTTCTTTAGCCTTGTTCTCAGCCAGGAACTTTTCACCGGCAGCTTTGTTGTCAGCATACTTTTCTGCGGTTGCTTTTTCTTTGATGGCATCCATCTGAGTACGCATGTACTCTTGAGCTTTCATCATATCCATAGCACCACCCTTGCCGATGACACCTGCTACGAAACCTGCCAGCAGATTTTCGCGGCTGATGCTCTGTGTAGAGTCGTTGCCGAAGATTTGTTGGTTGAAGCCTTCCACCCATTGCTTGCTGACCATCTGGCCTACTTGCAGACCGGCCATGTAAGCCACGTCTTTCTTATCGATTTTGGCTGCGCTTCGTTGAAACCTTTCAGGAATTCTGACATCTGGGTTGAGTCAATTCCTTGCTGTGCAAGATACTGGTCCAAACCTTCTGTACGTGCCATACCGATGGCGTAAGACAATGAATCGATGTCCGTCTTCAAATCAGCTTTCGGACTTTGAGCAGTACAAGATGCCATACCGGCAGCTACTGCAAGAGCCATGAGAAATGTTACTTTTTTCATTTTGCTTTTACTTGTTGTTTATTTAGATAAAATTTTCTGTAATTCGACTTCGAATACGAGCGTGCTGTGGGGAGGAATCATCTCGCCGGCACCCTGCGCTCCGTATGCCAGGTCGCTGGGGATGTAGAGTTTCCACTTGGCACCTTCGGGCATAAGCTGCAGGGCTTCCACCCAACCGGGTATCACTTGGTTTACACCGAACGTGGCAGGCTGGCCGCGTTTGATGGAGCTGTCGAACAGCGTTCCGTCAATCAGTGTGCCTTCGTAGTGGCATTGCACCTGGTCGGTGGCTTTGGCATAGCGGCCCACGTTTCCTTCCGTGATAACTTCGTATTGAAGTCCGCTGGGCAGCGTAACAACTCCCTCGCGTTTTTTGTTCTCTTCCAGGAACTTTTTGCCGGCTTCTATGTTTGCTGCGTTCATCTTCTCCTCCAGTTCGGCGAAGTACTTGTTGACGATGTCACGGGCTTCTGTGTGGCTGATTGCCGTCTGGTTGCCCTCCAAAACGTCTTTGATTGCTTGTGCAAAGTCATCTACTGCAATGCCTTTGGCACCCATGCTTAAAAGATTCTGACCTATTCCAAGGCCGATAGCATAACTGAATTTGTCCATAAGATTCTTTTGTTGACGACCGGATTGGTTTCTTTTCCAGTCTATTGCAAATTTATGAGTGGCAAAAGTACGTCTTTTATTTGAATGATAAGGCTTTTAAGTATTTAATTTTTCTTATTTATATCACAACTTGAACATTCTTCTTATATTTGTCTTACTTTAATAAAGGAAAGGAGCAGAAAATGAAGAACTTGGTCATATTGTCGGGTGCCGGTATGAGCGCCGAGAGCGGCATCAGCACATTCCGTGATGCGGGCGGACTGTGGGACAAATATCCGGTGGAGCAGGTGGCGACTCCCGAGGGGTATGCACGTAATCCGGAACTGGTCATTAATTTCTATAACGAACGTCGCAAGCAGTTGCTCGATGTGGTGCCGAATGCCGGGCATCTGGGCGTTGCCGACCTGGAGAGGGATTTCAATGTAACGGTCGTCACCCAGAACGTAGATAATCTGCACGAGCGTGCCGGCAGTACGCACGTGATACACTTGCATGGGGAACTGACGAAGGTTTGTTCCAGCCGCGACCCTTATAATCCGCATTTCGTCAAGGAACTGGCGCCGGAGGAATATGAAGTAAAGTTGGGCGACAAGGCGGGCGACGGTACGCAGCTCCGCCCGTTCATCGTGTGGTTTGGCGAGTCGGTGCCGGAGATTGAGACTGCATCCGGTATGTGGAGCAGGCGGACATCTTCGTCATCATCGGCACCAGCCTGAACGTTTATCCCGCTGCGGGACTGCTGAACTACGTGCCCCGTGCCGCCGAAGTGTATCTGATAGACCCCAAGCCGGTGGACACGCACGTCATGCGTCCGATACATGTCATTCAAAAGGGAGCTTCGGAAGGGGTAAAAGAGTTGAAGGCGCTGCTTACAGTTACCCAGCCTCCTTTGCCTTAGGACTTAATCTCCTACGTCTTAGGACTTAGCCCCTCACGGTATAGGACTTAATATGCAGAACATCCGGATGCCTTTCTCCAAAACACCCGGATGTTTTACCCAAAAACATGGGGATGTTTTGCCCCATTACATCCGGATGTTTTAGGTGAAAACATGGGGATGTTTTGGGTACTCACTCCTATACTGTAGGGAGCTGGGTATAGGGGGGATTCCCACAAGGTATAGGTCTTGCGGGAATAAAGTATATTTGCTCTCGAAACTTGTGCTATTTCTTTATCACGGCCCGTAATACGAACCAGGCATGATGGGCTATGGTACTCGCCAGTCCGTAATGTCGCGCCATGATGCGGAAGCGTTCGCGCAGGGATGCTTGCCGGTTCTGGGTGGTCATTCCCTCTTCCAGATAGTCGATGAGGGTGAGATGGGTGTTGTGTAACGCCCTTGCCTTCTTCATCACCCGGATGCACCAGTCGAAGTCGGCGGAGAAGCGGTATTGCAGGTCGTAGGGTTCTACAAGGGAAGCTTTGGCAAAGAAGGCCTGATGGCAGACCAGCATGCCCTGCTTGAAGCTTCGCCAGGTAAGCACTTCCGGGGCGGCGAGGCGGCGCATGCGGATGAAGTGGCCTTCTTTATCCACCAGTTCCGTTTCGCCGTACAGCACGTCGGGTAGTTCGTTGCCGGAGATGGAACGCACCATCTGCTGCAAGGTGTCGTCCTCGTGGAAGCTGTCGCCGGCATTGAGGAAGCAGAGGTAATCGCCGGTGGCAAGGCAGATACCTTTGTTCATGGCGTCGTACAGTCCCTTGTCCGGTTCGCTCACGATGCGGGTGATGCGGTCGCGGTAACGGTCGATAATGGAGAGCGTGCCGTCTTTGGACGCGCCGTCCACAAGGATGTATTCTACGTGGTGGTAGGTTTGCGAGATAACGCTTTGAATCGTGTCCTCCAGTACCGCTTCGGCATTGTAGGTCACGGTGATGATACTGAATTTCGGGGTGGGGTGGTTATGCATTTCTTCCGGTCACTTTGTTGTAAAGGTCAATGTATTTCTTGGCGACGACGTTCTCCGAATAGTGGGAGATGGCTTTCCGGCAGGCTTGTTCCGAGAGGCTGGGGTAGTCGGGTTCGGTCAGCGTCCAGTAGATGCCGTTGGCAAAGTCCTCCGGGGATTTGTATTGTGCCACGTAGCCGTTGTGCAGGTGGTCTATCATCTCAGGGATGCCGCCCACGTTGAATCCGACGCAGGGAATGCCGCATGCCATGGCTTCCATGATGGTGTTCGGCAGGTTCTCTTCCAGCGAGGGGGTCACGAAGATGTCCACGGCATTGTAGATGTTCACCAGTTGGTGTTCGTTGCTGACGAAGTTCAGCGGGTAGACTTTGAATGGAAGCAGGTTTTCCAGTTGTTGCGATTGGTTGCCGAAGACGACGACACCCAACTGTTCCCGGAGTTCGGGATGCTTGTCGGCCAGCAGTCGGCACGATTCTATCAAGTAGTCAATGCCTTTCCGTTTGTCCGTAATCTTCACCGAGCCGAACAACATGAGCTTTTTGTCTTGCGGCAGTAGGCAACGGCTGCGGGCTTCCTGTCGGTTGCGGGGCTTGAAGAGGTTGGTGTTGATGGGGTTGGGGATGCACGTCACGGCATGTCCGCAGAAGAGGGCGCTTGTCCGGGCACGTTCTTCCAGCCAGCGGCTGCAGGTGACGAAGTTGATGTGACGGTTGCGATACAATGCCTGCTTTTTGTGGAAGATGCGGTAGGAAAGGTCACGTTTGCCTCCGCCTCCGTGGATGAAGGGGCAGTTGTGGCATTCCTGCTGGTAGTGGGTGCACTCGCGGGCATGGTGACAGATGCCAGTGCAGGGCCACATGTCGTGCATGGTCCAGACGACGGGCTTGCCCGAGGCGAGAATCTTCTCGATGTTCTTCAGCGAGAGCATCCCTTGGTTTATCCAGTGCAGATGGATGACGTCTGCTTGCTGGAATTCGGGCAGTGAGGTGATGTCTGTCCCCGTGTTGGCAATGTCTACGGCAAAGATGTTCTTCTTGTTGAAGCGGTTGGCGCTCCAGATGACGATGCGCTCCCAGACGAACTTCCACACCATGCGCCAGTTATGGTCTAGTGACACAACGGAGATTTGGTCGGTCTGCTTGTCGCGTACCAGCAGCTTGGCTTTGATGCGTGGTTCTTGAGTGATTCCATCAGACGGCTGGCGGCGATGGCTGCGCCGCCGATGCGTTCGGATGTATTGATAAGTAGTACTCTCATGACTGTTGTTCGTTTCTTCTTTTTTGAATGTTTTTTCTTGTTACAGATGCCGGTCTTGTTTCGTCCATTTCCGGATACGCTTTTGCAGCGTTTGCCATATGATGGTGAAGTTGCCGTACCGTAGGTTCAACGCCAGTTCCTCGAACGACCGTGCAATCTTTATCCAGGGATGCCGCCATGCATGATGCGGTAAACGCTATCCTTGTAGGCTGTGTTCTCGATGACGTGGCGAGGGTGCTTCAGTGGAAACTCCACTTCGTGGCGTTTCATGGTGAAGATGCGGCGGTAACCGCGCGGCATGGTGTGCACGGAGCCGGCAAAGTGGGTGGAGTCGGCAGTGGCTCCCAGATTGTTTATCATGTTGCGGGTGGGCACGATGCTCAGACCCGAATTGAACAACATGGAAGCGTGGAAGATGGTTTCGTAATAGGCTTTCCCGTGTTCGCGGTGTCGTTGGCACATGTAGATGAAGTCTTTGCGGTAGCGCCGTGTGTGGATGAGGTTCTTCAGTTGCCGCATGTTCTCCTTGTCGTCCAGGAAGGTGTAGAATTCATCCCATTGGTCCGTCACCCGCCGCCAGCTCGCCCATCCCCAGATGGAGAAGGTGGTGGCGAAGAAGTAGTCGGAAGTGATGTCGGGTGTAATCTCCTCGTTGTTGAATCCGGCAATCATGCTGATGCGTGTGTCGTGCTCATACTTGTCGAGCAGTTCCTTGCAGAAGCCGAAGAAAGAGACGGCGGGCACGTCGTCATCCTCAAGCACGATACATTTGTCCGACAAGGAGAATGCCCACTTCTGTGCCATGTATTCCGATGGGTCGCAGCCGTAGTTCTTCTCCTGGTAATTGTGGTGTACTTCGCATTCCCAATCGATGTCTGCCACCACTTTGCGACAAGCTTCTATGCCCGGCATGTCACGCTCGCCGCGCGGGCCGTCCTGATAGAGAAACAGTCGTGCGGGGCGTGCTTTCTTCACTTGTTCGAATACTTGCGCCAGCAGTTTGGGGCGGTTGAAGAAAAGAATCAGTACAGATACATCTACAAGGGCTGGTTTCATGGCAATTTTGTTGGATTAGGAGGTGGCTATATGGTCATTTGGTATGTTGAAAGAAAGAACTGCCGGATAATGATTGTTTATCTTGTCCTGCTCTTCTTCTGTATACCGGTGTAAAGTGGGATAGTTGTACCGTAGAAAGTTTTCCAATCCATCAGGTGCTTTCAGATAAAGTGGACCGAATTTGATTGGTTGTAAATGGTTGAGACTCGTCTCCAAAACATGGTCGGTAGTGGTAATCACATTGTTGTAATACAAAGTTTTCCATGAGTTGAAACAACTTTGCATTATCACCATCAAACGGTAGATTGTCTTTTTAGAGAGTGTCATATCAACTATCCGGTTCAGAAGGCAGGCAACAGCTCCACGATTGGTAGGGTTGGATATTTGACATTTTCCGAAGTGTTTCCATAGCCATACCTCTTTTCCCATCAGGCAGCATTTCAGAAAGTTGACGGCTTCATATTGTATCTTCCTTAATAGCTTATTGTTTGGAATACGGTCAAAAGGGAATATATCGACAAAGATTCCCTGATGCATAGGTACATCTTTAAACATCTCTTCGACAAACAAGGTGTTGTTTTTCTTGACTTTGGCAAAGTAATAAGGACTATGAGGGTCGGTATGTATCCATGAAAGAAAGTATGGTTCTCTCAGTTCTTGGGAGGCTATCTGGAGAAACTTATTGTAGTCTTCCCGTTTCATACCTATATCTATGTCGTCATCCCAAGGAAGAATCGCTTTGTCATAGAGTGCCCCTATTGCTGTTCCGCCGATTACAAAATAGGGAATATTGTGTTTGTCGCAGATGCGCACAATCTCTTCCAGTATTTCGTATAGCACCTGATGTAGTTGGGTCAGTTCTTCTGGGGTATATTGCTTTACCATGGATACCATTTTGATTGATGTCTGCAAAAATAATGATAATAGTTGAAAGGAGCACTTTCCATTTCAATCTTCTTTTGCGAAATCGGACTTGAGTTTTTCTATCAGTGTGTCGGACTCCCCGCTTACCACTTTCCGGCAGAACATCTTTCCAGACTGCCGCAATACCGGCAGGTCCTCGAGTGTCATCACGCGGATGGATGCGCCGTAGTCTATGTAGTGCAAGGGGGTGAGACGGGTAAGTCCGGGGTATTCTCCCTCTAAAAGAAGCCCTTTTGAGGCAAAAGGGGAGTTGAATACGATGGTCTGTATGCACAGTTCGCTGGGTACAAAGCTGGTTCTGAAATACTTCACCAGCTTCTCCTCCGTACACAACTTTTCATATACATATCGTGCGCAGGGCAACGTGATGGCCCAATAGTCGGAACCGAAATAGACATCTGCCTGCTTGCCCTCCAAGGGTGCAAAAGGGGCTTTCCGGATGGGGAGTATCTGTGCCAGCTTGCGCGATGCTACGATGAGTTTGTTCTTCCACCATATACTCTTCCAAGGCAGGTCACGGAAAGGGTGGTAATGGGTTATCTTGTGCAACTGCTGTTTCACGGTGCAGCGTGTCAGGTTGAAACCGCCGATGAATTCAGTGTCTTGATGCTCCTCGAAATAGCGGTGGATGGCGTTGTTGTTCCATAACGGATAGTCTTGCCCGCTCAGGCATACTACGCGGGTATAGGGGATACCACTATGCAATACGGCGGCAAGCAATTCTTTCTGATATTCCACTTGTTCCCATCCTCCCCAGCTTATCCGGTGGCGGGGCACGAAAGTGACCTTGTCTCCCAAGGCTTCTTCAAAAGGTGTATATCGGCATTGAGGTCGATGTGCACGTAGAAGTCTGCCCGGTCATCCAGTGCGGCAACCAGGCGTGCCAAGTGTGGGGCATCCTTGTAGGCGGATATGATGTAGGCTATGCGGCTCATGCTCTTTTTTTCTTTAAGAGGAATTCAATGCTTTCCCGGAAGATGGTAGATTGTAGTTTCCACAAAACCAGTGCATAAAGCCCAGCTACCATAATGATTTTGGCTGCCATATTTAAGTATAGGTTTTCTATGGGCTGAGTAGCATAGTGAGTTGACACTACGAGTACAATGGATAGGGAGAGATAAGGAGAGATGTCTTTCAGCATATCGCGCAGTCTTAATCCTATCTCCCTCTTGACAAAACGGAACCATACAAACAGCCAGCCGATATTGATAATGACGAAAATACGCAGCATCCATTCCAACCCGTATGGGTATATGGCGCATACAGCTGCTATTTGCAGCAGGCTCAAGCTGATGGTGCTCCACATATAGATAGAAGAATGTCCCCGGCTGATGAGCAGGTTGGAGAACAGATTGATGACGGGAATAAATGCTCCCCAAATACATAACAGTTGCAAGATATCGGCACTGGGCAGCCACTTCTCCGTGATAGTGATTATAATCAGTTCTTTCGATACCAAGCTCAATCCCAGCATGGCGGGGAAAGAGATAAAGGCGGTGAAGCGCAGCAGCTTTCTGAATACGGCAAGTTGCCGTGCCTTGTCGTCGGCAACCCGGGTAAAGACGGGTTGTGCAATGCCGTTTATCATGCCCGTAATCGTGGTATGTCCCATGCCGTTCCACTTGTTTGCCTGCGTAAAGTTACCCACTTCCCGTTCCGAATAGAACTTACCCAACAAGACGGAAAACAAATTGTTATTGATTATGGTGAAGATATTCGTAATGATTATCTTACTGCTGAACCCTATCATCTCCTTAATGGGTGTGAAGTCGAACCGGAAGCGGGGTCTCCAATGCGAGAAGTAGAAGTTAAGAATCGTCATTACGGTGATGAAAGAGATGCTTTGCAATGCAATCCCCCAATAGGCGAATCCGTTTGCCGCCAATGTGATGCCCACAATACCGGAGACTATCAGACTTGAAATAGAAATGACGGTAGTGTCCTTGATTCTGAGGTTCTTGAATAGATATGCCTCGGTGCAATGCTCATGCTGGAAATGACGAATCCCAAGAAGGAGAGACGGGACAGCGGTATCAGCTCGGGCGTATCGTAGAAGTCGGCAATCAGCGGTGCGGCAAAGAAGAGTAATATATATATAGTAGTGCTGCACATCAGGCTGAACCAGAACACGGCGTTGTAATCCTTGTGCAAAGTCTCCTTCCGGTTGGTCAGTGCCGAAATGAACCCACCCTCCTGCAAGGCGGCGGCAATGGCGGAGAAGATGGTAAGCATCCCTACCATACCATAATCCGAAGCATCCAGCAGACGGGCAAGGACTATTCCGAATCCCAGATTTAACAACTGCTGTATGCCGTTGCTGAATCCTCCCCAGAAGAGGCCTTTGGCTGTTTTTTCTTTGAGTGATGTATCGGACATAGTTTATTGGTTGATAAGGCAACGAGTTAACAAGGCCACGAGGCTTTTCCTTCCTCCTTGTAGCCTTGTTAACTCGTTACCTTGTTACTGTTTTATTTCACCTCGCTGCCCGGCTTCACCTCTTTCAGCAGTGAAGTCACCGCCAGCGAGCCGTCATAATTCTCGGCAGAGAGAATCATTCCCTCACTTACCAGCCCGTTCTTGAATTGGCGTGGAGCGAGGTTGGCGATGAACAGCACTTGCTTGCCTACCAGTTCTTCCGATTTGTAGTGCTGGGCAATGCCGCTGACGATGGTGCGGTTTTCCAGCCCGTCGGCAATCTTGAACTTCAGCAGCTTCTTCATCTTGGGCACTGCCTCGCATTCAAGCACTGTACCTACGCGGATATCCAGCTTTTCAAAGTCTTCGAAGGCGATGGTCGGCTTGATGGGGTTTGCCTTGTAGGTGGCGGCTTCGTTTGCCTTCTTGGTGGCAAGCAGCTTGTCTACTTGTGCTGGATGACGTCGTCTTCTATCTTTTCGAACAGCAGTTCGGGGGTGCCCAGCTGATGTCCGGCAGGCAACAGGTCGGTGTGTCCCAGCTCTGCCCAGTCAAAGCTGTCCATGTTCAGCATCTTGCGAAGCTTCTCGCTGCTGAAGGGCAGGAACGGTTCGAAAGCAATGGCAAGGTTGGCGACCAACTGCAACGAGATGTGGAGAATGGTGGCTACGCGCTCCATGTCTGTCTTGGCAAGCTTCCACGGCTCGGTGTCTGCCAGGTATTTGTTTCCGATGCGGGCAAGTTCATCGCTTCCTTCTGTGCGTCGCGGAATTTGAATACGTCCAGCAACTTCTCCACTTCTGCCTTGACGTCGGCAAATTCTTTCAGCGTCTCGCGGTCGTAGTCGTTCAGTTCGCCTGCGGCGGGCACTACGCTGTCGAAGTACTTCTTGGTGAGTTGCAGGGCGCGGTTCACGAAGTTGCCATAAACGGCAACCAGCTCGTTGTTATTACGTGCCTGGAAGTCCTTCCAGGTGAAGTCGTTGTCTTTTGTCTCCGGTGCGTTGGCGGTCAGCACGTAGCGCAGCACATCCTGCTTGCCGGGGAAGTCAACGAGATACTCGTGCAGCCATACCGCCCAGTTGCGTGAAGTGGAAATCTTGTCGCCCTCCAGGTTCAGGAACTCGTTGCTCGGCACGTTGTCCGGCAGGATGTAGCTACCCTCTGCCTTCAGCATGGCGGGGAACACGATGCAGTGGAACACGATATTGTCTTTTCCGATGAAGTGTACCAGACGCGTTTCGGGGTCTTTCCACCATTTCTCCCATGTGTCGGGCAGCAACTCTTTGGTGTTGCTGATGTAGCCGATAGGGGCGTCGAACCATACATAGAGCACTTTGCCCTCGGCGCCCTCTACGGGAACGGGAATACCCCAATCCAGGTCGCGGCTCACGGCACGCGGCTGCAAGCCCATGTCGAGCCAGCTCTTGCATTGGCCATAAACATTGGGACGCCACTCCTTATGGTCTTCCAGAATCCATTGGCGAAGCCATTCCTCGTGTTTGTCCAGCGGCAGATACCAGTGCTTCGTCTCACGCATCACGGGCTGGCTGCCGCTGATGGCACTCTTCGGATTAATCAGGTCCGTGGGGCTGAGGCTGGTGCCGCACTTCTCGCATTGGTCGCCGTAAGCGCTTCGGCATGGCAGTGGGGGCACTCGCCGGTGATGTAGCGGTCGGCAAGGAAGGTCTTGGCTTCTTCGTCGTAATACTGCATGCTGGTCTTTTCGATGAATTCTCCCTTATCGTACAGCTTGCGGAAGAAGTCGGAAGCCGTGTCGTGATGCGTCTTTGAAGTAGTACGGCTGTACACGTCGAAGGAAACGCCGAACTCTTCGAAAGACTTCTTTATAAGCGTATGATAGCGGTCCACCACGTCTTGCGGGGTGATGCCTTCCTTCTTGGCGCGGATGGTGATGGGCACTCCGTGTTCGTCGGAGCCGCCGATGAAGATTACATCTTCCTTTTTCAGTCGCAGGTAGCGGACATAAATGTCGGCAGGAACATAAACGCCTGCCAGGTGTCCGATATGAACCGGGCCGTTGGCATACGGCAATGCCGAGGTCACGGTGTACGTTTGAATTTCTTTTCCATTGTGTTATTATGTATCTCTTTTGTTATGAACGCTTTTAGTGGCACAAAGATAGCTGTTTTCTGCAAAATATGAGTATTCTTCCAGATTCTTTCCAGATTTAGGCTTCATCTTTGCCATACAAAATGAACAAACTTGGTATTGATAATGTAAAAAAACGAAATGACTATGAAACTGGAAAAGTACTTCTTATTATTGGCGTTAGGCGTGTTTGCCTTTGCCTTGCAAAGCTGTGATGATGACGACAACGACGGAATCTCCGTGCCCGCGGAACTGAGTAATGCGTTGGCCAAGGAGCATCCCAATGCCCAGCGTATAGAATGGGAAACAAAAGGTGCATATTATGTGGCTGATTTCCATGAGGACAATTTCGAAAAGGAGGCCTGGTTCACCAAAGACGGTGTATGGCAGATGACCGAAACCGACCTCCGTTATGCAGACCTTCCCGCTCCGGTGAGAAGCTCTTACGAGAGTAGTACCTATTATAATGTATGGAAGGTGGAAGATGTAGACAAGCTGGAACGTAAGGAAATGGCTGTTGTCTACATCATCGAAGTGGAGAAAGGTAATCAGGAAATGGACCTCTATTATTCGGAGGACGGCATTCTGGTGAAGGAAGTGGCCGATGCGCACAACGGCGGTTCTCCCGAAGATTATCTCCCTTCTGATATTTCCGCTGCCATCAAAGATTTTATAGCAGAGAAATATCCCAATGCCCGCATTGTGGATATTGAAAAAGAAAAGAACGGTATGACGGAAGTCGAAATCGTGCACGGAAGTATCAGCAAGGATGTGATGTTCACCGCTGAGGGTGCATGGGCCTATACTATCTGGGATATCAGTAAGAGACATCTGGAGGATGTAGTGAAGAACGCCGTTACGGCTGCCATCCCGGTTATGTCATTGATGATGCCGACTTTATTGAGACTCCCGATGGCAGTTACTTTTGGTAGAGATGGAGCAAGGGGAAAGGGAAATCTACGTAAAGGTGACAGCGGAAGGTGAAATACTGCCATAGTCTTATACTGAATACTTCCCTTTAAATCAGCGTATTGTATTTACCGCTTGTTTACCTTCTAATGTAAAGCCGTTTACCATAGGGTGTAACGGCCGTTACTCCATATTGTAACGGTCGTTACACCATAGTGTAAAGCCTTTTACCTCGTAGTGTAAATGAAGTTACCGTTTGGGGTAACCGGAGTTATCATGTGAGATGACCGGAGCCGTCATGTGAAGTCGTACTCTTCTACATAAGCGTCGAAGTACTCCGCCCGTTGGAGTCCTAAGTTACGGGCAATTGCAATGACTTGTTGCTGCTCGGTTGGTGAGAGCAAAGTTTCCCCTTTCCGCTTCTGATAATATCTTCGGATACCCCATAAGCCGATGAGCCGGTAGCGGAACGTGCCGGACTGGCCGACAGAGATGGCTTCTGCCGTATGGATAAAGCCTTTGGCATAGCGCACTTTCTTATTCGAGCAATAATATTTGCATTTTCCCGCTGTGGACTCTATTGCTTTCGGATTCAGTACATATAGGAAGATGTTGTTTGAGGGTGCATACGTATATGCAATCCGGCGCAGGCAGGTGTCAGTATAAGGCATGTGTCAGTAGCGCATAAGCCGAAGTTATGGGGAACTTTGGAATAATCGAAAGTTTCTTCTTTCATCATTTTTTTGTTTAAAGTTCCGCAAAGGTACAATTAGTTTGGAGATTGATGGGTGCTTCACCTGATATTTGTTTTATCCCGAAAATATTATGTATTTTACGTAACGTGAAATGCGTAACGTAAAACATGGAATCATTCCGCCTTCCGGTTTCCGCATTTCGTCCTCCCCATTCCGCACCCCGTCCGTAAATGCTTCCCGCTTACTTGCCGCAGGACTATATTTGCAGAAAACATTTGCATATTCCCATGAGGACAAACTCTGTGATTCTATTGGTGTTGTGGCTTGCGGCGTGGCCGTTCTGCTGCCGGGGGCAAGGCTATATCAGTTACGACTATCTGCCCGAAGTTCGTTGAAGGATGACCTCGGCAACGAGTATGGTTCGGGCAGCCTGATGATGGTATCGGGAAGGTATAACCTGCCGCTTTCCGTCAGGCATGACGACAAGGGCAGGCTGGTGGCGTGGTCGGCAACCGTCAATGCTGCCTATGGCGTATTCCATAATAAGGGGCAGGCGCGGGAGTTGAATCCGGACAATCTGCTGAATGCCAGTCTGAATATCTCCCACATCCGTCCCCTGTCCGACAAGTGGAGTATCATAGCCTCTGTGGGCGGCGGTGTCTATGCCCCGTTGGACGGGGTTTCCATGAAGACCCTACTGGCTAATGGAGCAATCATCTTTGTCTATAAACTGCGGAAGAACCTCGACTTGGGCATCGGTGCGGGGTTGACGAACTCTTACGGTATTCCGATGATACTGCCCATGATGTACTTCAGTTGGAGGAATGCCGGCAGGTATGAGCTGAAAGTGGATATGTCCAGCGGCATGAAAGTGTCCGTCGCCACCTGGCTGAACAAGAAGCTGAAGCTGGAACTGACCGCCCTCGATATGGACGGCATGTCTGCCGTGATGGAAGTCGACGGGAAATCGAAAATCTATTCTACCGTCATGCTGAGGTCATACATCAGTCCTTCGTACCAGTTGAGTAGGAAGACGGCTGTTTATCTGGGAGTGGGCGGTAACTGGATACGCGGAATAAGTATGTCGGACCGTAGTTTGAAAGGTTTTCTCAATAACTTCAAGAACGATGAGGACGAGCCTTGCTTCAGACCGACTCTGCGCCTGACGGTGGGATTCAGGTATACGCTGAAATGACAAATGCCATTTTAGTAAAGACAAGAGGTATTTTTGGAATAATCTTATAATCCGCTAAGAATAAAATATTTATGCGGAATGTCTGAGAACGAGGTAATGAGTTGGCAACTGTTCTGATTTCTACATACTTGCGTGATTTGCATTGATGTACAACTCATCTTGGAACAAAGGTACAACTTTTTTATGAACGAGCAAAAAGGCGGTGTATTTTTCATTATTGCAGGGTAATATTTGAAATTGGTCTATCACCAATCTGCGATATTAGGAGTTTCCCGATTCCGTCATTCGCCCCTTTCCTTTGCTCGTCTGCGAAGGTAGTACAATAGCCCTTGAAAGTTGAAAGGTCGGGGCGGCAAGCCGTTTCGGTCGGAATCTTCCTCCTGCGGAGAGTATTCAGCCCGAAAACCTTTCCCCTTTCAATGTCTGTACTTAGAAATGCAGACGGCAACGGAAATGAACGACTGACGAAAATGTAGATAAAGATAAATAGACAGCATACAAAAGTTCTTACATTGACAACCCATTTGTATGCTGTTCTTGTTTCTATCCATAGGGGCACTATTATTTTGAAACAGATGAATATAGGGCAAGCGGTAAATTTCACTCCCTCCAAAAATATAGATGGGTTTATCCGCTGCCATTCATCAGATACTTGCCGTTGTACTCCCGTTTCAACGCTTGCTCAATCTCACTTCGTTTGTACAGGACTTTGCCACCGAGAACATAGTAAGGCAATGTTCCGTTACTGCGATACTCGCTCAATGTCCTTCGGCTGACTTTAAGCATATATGCCACCTCCTTGTCGCATAGATACTCATCATCGTTCTGTGAGGTAGTCCCATTTTTTGGAATACTATCGAGAATCTCTGATAGTTGGTCGATACTCTCGTGAATGGACTGCATCCACGCATCGTCTTTTGTTCTCATCTCTTGATACATAGTTTAAATGGTTTTATTGTTATACATTGGTTAGATTTCTCTCCCTTTCCACTTGGCTTCTTTTCGTCTGTCCTCTACTTTTGTGATGATGCTATCCACATCTTCGGGTAGGTAGTAGGTACGATTACCGATTTTGGTATAGGCAAGCGTACCATTATCACGCAAGGTCTGTAATGTACGCTTGCTTATTTTCAACCTCTGACAAACATCCTGATGGTCGAGCCAATTGTTTGTCTTTTTCTTACCACCCTTTACAACGGGTGAGTTTGATACTCGCAGAATGAACTGCTCAATCTTTGTGGCAAATTCCTCGAATGCCTTTCTCTCAAAAATGATTAAATCCATAAGCTCCTATTTTTATTCGTTTTTAATATTTTCAACCTTTTGTTCCGCTAAGATATAGTCGGTATAAGTCCCTATCCAAGCGTTTTGAAGATGTGGCAGTATGTGGCGTTCATTTGGCACTCTCTGGCGTCATTCTCCACTCTGCCCACAGCAATAATTTGTTTTATTTCCATTAGCCATTGCCGTATCTTCACTGCAAATAAAAGCAGGAAAAAGCACACTGCAATGGATGTGTCTATACGTGTCATAGGCTGACATATCATTGCATATTCGGTGTTATAAATAGCATCACTTAATCCTTTTATATTCTTCATCATTGTTGTTTTTCTTTTCATCGTTATTTCGTTTTCTTGGTGCGAAGTAATAGATAAGTTATCACACCTCAATCATACGGTGAGCCTGTTGCAGTATGTGGCACAGTTCGTGGCACTCTTAGATCTTTATAGGTGTTTCAATTCTACCTTTGTTAGCATACATCACATTGTAATCCATATTATATAAGAGCATCCCTAAACGGCTATCCGTTTCGGATCTTGTCCGCTAAATTGTCGTTTGTCAGACCGATGCCTATCAGTCTGACAAACTTCTGCATCAAACAGTCGAAACGGACAATTGCTAATTCTATGACAGCAGTATAGCGATAGACCAACTCCCGATACATAGGCTGTCCGTCTATCCGCTATCGTATTTAAGTCCTTAATTTCCTCAATTAAGCATTTCGCCTTAATTCATCACTATCCGTTCAACTTGGGAAGAATTATGCAGTCGGCACTGCTTACAAATCACGCTGAAAAGCAATACAATTCATAATTGCCTACATAGACCTAATTAGTTGTGGTAGAATTGTATGCACATTTTCTTTGCAGCAGATAATCGGTCAAGATTGTGCACAATGACCATATGTTGAACTTATAAAACCATTTCAAAAATGAGTAAAAAAGAAACTTTGAGTAAAGCCGAGTTGCAAAAAATGACAGGCTTGGATTTTTCCGAGCAGAACTCGCAAACAGAAGAGAGCCGAAAGAAAAGTATTGATGCCGCATTGGAGAATTTCTCAATTGAAAACATCAAGCCACATCCTCTTCCATCAGAATTAAAACAAGCCCAAACGGAAGCAGCACCTCCCGTTACAGAGGATGTTGATGAAGTTCCACCTACCAATGTTACCGAGGAAGAGCCATCAGCCCCAACCATCCAACGCAGAGTAAGCAGCAAACAACGCAAACTCTCATTGGAGGAGTACCGCAAGACCTTTATGCGCCCTTACAAGATTGAAGACCGCAAGCCGGTATTCATCAGCGGTAAGTTGCGAAAAATGCTTGACAAGTTCGCTTGCAAAATCGGTGAGGATAGAATGAGTATGTCGGGACTGTTGGAGAACATCGTCCGCCACCACATCGAACTCTATTCAGAAGATTTCGAGCATTGGAAAGGGATGTAATGTAGGAGTGCATGCAGCAATGCCAACCCTATCGCCCAACGGCAGTTTGGACGGACTGCATTACGGTAACTAAATCAGAAAAAGCAATCGGAACCATCAAAAACCGTCAATGACGGTTGACGCAGCAAGACCTTAGTCTTGGGGTGTAGCGAGGTTATCTTTCGGGATGCCGAAAAATGTAGGACGAGCCGCCATTGCACCCGAAAAACCTCGCTCTACTCCCGAGTGGAGGCAATCCGCTCCCGATGGTCGCAGATTGTGAAAAGCCAAATTGAAAATCAATAACCAAGTAAAAAAACGAAATGATGAATTATAAGAAAACAAACAAATCAAAGCCCAGAGGCAGACCACAGGTAAGCACCTTGAAACGCCTTACAAAATCGGTAACGGTGAAGTTCTCAAAGCCCGACTATGAGAAACTACGCCATCGAAGCAAGAATGCCAATCGTACACTTGCCGAGTACATTCGATATGCAGCCTTTGATGCCCGAATCGTAGCCAAACATTCCACTGAGGATGCAGCCATAATCCGAAACCTTACGGGTATGGCAAACAATCTCAATCAGCTAACAAAGCTGTCGCATCAGACTGGATTCTATCGAACAAAGAACGTAGTGATGGAACTGCTTGCCAAGTTGAAGGAGGTATTAAGCGATTACAAAACCGAAGAAAGGAGGTACAGATGATAGGGAAAATCAAGAAGGGAAAATCATTTGGCGGATGCATACGCTATGTGATGGGTAAAGACAATGCCGAAATCATCGCATCGGACGGTGTACTGCTCGGAAGCAACAAAGAAATGATTGATAGTTTCAACTGTCAGTGTCTCTTAAATCCGAAAATTAAGCAACCGTTAGGACACATTGCACTCAGCTTTAAGCCTGAAGATACACCACGATTAAGCGATGAGTTTATGGCTAAAATTGCTCTAGAATACATGGACTTGATGGGCATTAAGAACACTCAATTCATCTTGGGAAGGCATCATAACACCGACAATCCGCATTGTCATTTGGTATATAATCGTATCAACTACGATGGTAAAGTAATCTCCTCGCAGAACGATTTTAAGCGTAATGAGATTGCAACAAAGAAACTAAAAGACAAATACAGATTGACATACGCAGAGGATAAGAGCAAGACCAATGTAAAGAAGCTCCACGATCCTGAACGGGTGAAGTACGAGATTCACAATGCTGTAAAGGCTGCATTGAAACGAAGTCGGACATGGTGGGACTTGGGTAGCCAACTGCAAAAGCAAGGTATTGGTATGACCTTCAAGATTAACCGAAGAACGGGTAAGAATGAGGGATTGAGTTTCACCAAAGACGGTTACACTTTCAAGGCTTCCGATGTCAGCAGACAGTTCAGTTATTCAAAACTTAACGAACAATTAAGTTGGGATAAGCGGAATATGCAGACCGAAATTGAGTCTAAACAGCAACCGACAAGGCAAGAAACAGAGCAAAAATATAGCGTTACGGATAGCCTTATTGAGAGCAATGGATTGGGCTTATTGACTCCATCGGATGCTCCACCAGAGGATGAGCAACCACCTTCTTGGCAGAAACAAAAGAAGAAGGAGAGGAAGAAAACCAGAGGTTTCAAACTCTAAATAACCCAAATGTATAATCAATAAATTCAGAAAACTATGAATAAAAATTTCAACAACAACGATAATGAGTCGTTTATGGAAGGCATCTACGGATGCTTGGAAAGAATCGAAACCGCAGTAATTGAATTGCAAAAGTTTCAACCGAATGAGGGTAATTCAGTTGCTAATGACGAAGATAGAATAGCGTTAGTACACGAAGTTAAGGAACTTGTCAGCAATGCCACAGGGCTTAATTGCAGGCACACCGACCGCAAACTTGAAGAGCAGACTAAGGTTCTTAATTCAAATTTCAGTGCCATTAGCGAGAGTGTAAGGGATGTAAAAGCGATTGTCAATAAATCGCAATCATCAGGCGAAGTTCTAAACTCGCTGGCAGAGATTAAGGCTAAACAGCAGGAACAATACGATAAGGTTAAGGTAATGTTCCGAGATACCAATGAAAATATTGAAAGTGGTATTGCTAACGCTAAACATCTTCGTATCAGCATCGATGAACCTCATATCTTGATAACCTTTGTAATAATGTCGGTAGCTATTGCTGTTTTATCAGTAGCATTGCATCTTGCCAAACGCCCGAATTATGACCGCATTGATAATGACCTTAAATACCGCTACATCAAGATGAAAGGCGATGCTTCGGCAGAGCAGATAGCTACATTGGAGGAGATCTTTGAACTCAACCGCAACAACGAAGCAATCGAGCAGATGCGTGAAGATGTGGAGACCTATGAAGAGGCTGTACGCAAACAAGCCGCCCTTGCCGAGCAAGCACGATTGAAAGAGCAAGCCGCCAAGGAACAGGAGAGCAAAGCCAAGTCCATTAAGAACAAGCAGGATAATAGTAAGGTTAAACAAAATAAATCAAAACCCTGATTGTAATATGGCAACAGTAAAGATTAAGTTCCGACCATCAACGGTTGATGGCGGACAAGGCTCAATTTTCTATCAAGTAATCCATAATCGTGTAGCCCGTCAGCAAAAGACGGGCTACCGTCTCTATGGCTATGAGTGGAACAGTCACTCTTCCGAGGTGGTATTACCCAAGTTCAACGAGAGCAGAAAACGCCACCTATCGGAGATTGGCGACAAAATCCGAATAGATGTAAAGCTTTTCCATAAGGTCATCGCTGATTTTGAGCATAGCGGTTGTGATTATACTGCTGATGATGTGATAGCGGAATTTGCATCGGACAACCCCGAAAATTTTCTCTTCCCATTTATGGAGGGCGTTATTGCCAATCTGAAAACACTGGTAAAATCCGCACATCGGAAACATATGCTGCGACCCTTTGTAGTTTCAGACGCTTCCGCGAGGACAGGGATGTGCCATTGGACGATATGGACTCCGATATGATGATGGCATACGAAGCTATTTGAAGAATAATGGAGTAAGCCCCAACTCATCATCATTCTATATGCGTAATCTTCGAGCGGTATATAATCGTGCCGTAGAAAAGGATTTGACCTCGCAGCGATTTCCATTTAAGCACGTCTATACGGGAGTGGATAAGACCGTCAAGCGAGCCGTACCCTTGAAAGCCATCAAGCGAATCAAAGAGATGGATTTTTCGATGAATCCGACCTTTGATTTTGCCCGTGATATGTTCCTGATGAGTTTTTATACCCGTGGTATGTCATTCGTGGATATGGCATACCTACGAAAAAAGGATTTGCAGAATGGCGTGCTGTCCTATCGCAGACGCAAGACGGGACAACAACTATTTATCAAATGGGAGAAATGTATGCAGGAGATTGTAGATAAATACGACACTTCACAATCCAATTACCTGTTACCCATCATCAAGCCATTCAGTGATATAGATGAACGTAAGCAATATATCTATGCAGCACACAACATTAACCGTTGTCTGAAAATCATCGGTAAGGAACTCGGATTGTCCGTTTCACTGACCCTGTATGTTGCCCGACACGCTTGGGCAAGCATTGCCAAAAGCAAGAATGTACCGCTGTCGGTTATAAGTGAGGGTATGGGACACGACTCGGAGGCTACCACTCGCATCTATCTGGCATCATTGGATACAATGGCAATAGACAAGGCGAACAGTATGATATTGAAATCTCTGTAAGTGAAGGATTGTTGAGCAAATGAAAGGTCTCTTTGTAAGAGAAAACTTATCTCTTTGTAAGAGAAATGATTACCACTGCAAAATTACACATTTTTCGGCAAATGGCACCAAATTACACTAAAAAAAGTTATGCGTGAATTTGATTTTGTTTAGGGCCAATATGGATTGTTGAGCAAAATACTTTAAAGCGACTCAAATAACCTGCTTGTAATCAAAGGGATATACCGCATAAATCACTCTTACAAAGAGAAGTGACCTATTATTTCGATTTATGCGCATTAAGAAATATTGTATAACGCTGATTCTCTTGCTGTTTGGTGTAGGTGTTGCGCATTCGCAAGAGAAACACACGGAAATCTGTATTGACTTCCGTGTGAACAGTACTGTCATAGATTCCGCCTATTCGGACAATGCCGCCCGTATGCAGGAGATGTTGGAGTTCCTACGAACTATACGCCAAGACAGTACAATCAATATCATTGAAGTATCCTTCTGCGGAGCAGCTTCTCCCGAAGGCAGTTATCAACTCAACCGCAAGTTGGCACAAGGTCGTCTCTCGGCACTTGAAAAATTCATCCGCAGTGAGGTGGATATTCCCGACAGCCTTATTACCCATAATGACAGTTACATACCGTGGGATTACCTCAAATCACAGATTGAGGATTCGGGACTTATCCGCAAGGATGAAGTAATTGCCATCTTGGAGGAAGAAGCCCGATTGGTGGACTATCATCACCCGAATACACATATCGACAACCGTATCGTGAAATTGAGAGCATTGGACGGTGGCAAGGTATGGCAGCAGATGAACAAACTCTTCTTCGAGCAGATGCGAAATGCCTGTGCGGTATTCGTAACCTACAAGAAAGAGTTGCCACCCGTACAAGTGCCTATAATCGGACCTGATACCATTAAAGTAGAGCCTATAGTTGAAGCCGTTGAAATTGTGCCCGACACAACGGCTATTATAGAAACGGGTATTCCCGAAGTGGAGGAATGGAGCCGCAAACTCCATTTGAAAACCAATGCCATAGGCTTGGGGATGGCTATCGCCAATGTTGCCGCAGAAGTAGATTTGGCAAAACATTGGTCGTTTACGCTTCCTGTCTATTATTCTGCTTGGGACTACTTCAAATCAACCATCAAGTTCCGCACCTTCGCCGTACAGCCTGAGTTCCGTTATTGGCTGTCGGAAGAGAATGACGGATTCTTCGCAGGAGCACACTTCGGCTTGGCATACTACAATTTTGCTTTTGATGGAGATTACCGCTACCAAGACCATAACCGTGAGACACCTGCCATCGGTGGCGGTGTGAGCATCGGTTATCGTCTGCCCATCAGCAAGAACAACCGTTGGAGGGTGGAGTTTTCTCTCGGAGCAGGTGTATATTCAAATCACTACGACAAATTCCACAATACCCCACGCACAAAAGACGGTCTGATGATAGAGAGCATCAAGAAGACCTACTGGGGTATCGACCAAGCAGCGGTATCGTTCTCCTATTCGTTTGACTTAAAGAAGAAAGGAGCAAGCGATGAGAAAGATTCTATACCTTATTATATGCTTGCCGATATTGCTTCTTTCGGCTTGTGATGTTCACGAATGGCCTGAAACACAGGAGTTTGTGAAAATGCATCTTCGCCTGAACTATGAAACGGATATGACCGAATGGGAACACCTCTATGATGGTGCAGAGGTCATTGAGCAGGGATATGGCGAGATATACGACAATCATCGTGATTATGGCAAGATACGTTACATTGTCCGCACCTATCCCGTGTCGGAGAAAATGCGTACCACATCGGATTATACACAGGAGTTCGTATTCACGAAAGATATATCAGAGGGCTACGCCCACGAAGTGACGCTTGACCTCTTGCCCGGCAACTACAATGTGATGGTATGGTCAGACTTAATCCAGACAAGCGGTGACAGCCATTTCCACAATGCCGACAACTTTGCGGAAATCAGACTGCAAGGCGACCACAAGGGTAACAATGACTATCGTGACGCTTTCAGAGGCACGAACAATATTTCACTCGTAGCAGATATTATGGAGCGTCTGCCTGATACGCTTAATGTGGCGATGCAACGACCTCTTGCCAAGTTCGAGTTCGTGACGAATGATGTTGAAGAGTTCATCGACAAGGAATCTGTCCGTGTCGCCTCCAAAGCCAACGGCAACAAGTCGGCATCGGCAGATGACACCCCGACAAGAGCCGTAAATATCGAGGATTACAAGGTAGTATTCTACTATGTGGGATTTATGCCACACGCATACAGTATGTACACCGACAAGCCCGTGGATTCATCTACGGGAGTGATGTTCGAGTCCACCTTGAGGAAACTCTCCGAATCTGAGGCTTCAATGGGATTTGACTATGTATTTGTGAACGGCAAGAAGTCTGCTGTAACAGTGCAGATAGGTATTTACGACAATGAGGGTACACAACTTTCATTGACCGAGCCGATAGAAGTGCCGTTGAAGCGAAGCCACCATACCATAATGACGGGTATGTTCCTGATGTCGGAAGCATCGGGAGGTGTAACCATCAATCCCGACTTTGACGGAGACCATAACCTGATTTTCCCCTAACAGATAGAAGCGATGAAGAATCTACTACATAACATATCAATAATGACAGTGCTTACCCTGATGATGGTAGGCATACAGTCCTGCTCCGATGATTGGCAAAAGGTGGGTGATGTACAGGTAAGTTTCACTGCTATACTCCCGACTGACACCCGTACCCGTTCATTCGGGAAAGCGGAACAAGTGAATACCCTTGTGGTGGGAATATTCAAAAAGGGCGTTGCAGATGTACATACCAACAGTGGTGGCAGTTGGAGTTATCACGAAATAGACCGCAAAGAGTTCCCGATAAACGGTACTTCGGCAAATGTACAACTTACATTGGCACAGGAGCAGACATACAGTTTTATCTTTTGGACGTATGATGGCAATCAGAACATCTACAATATAGATGATCTGACCGCTATCGAAATGAACGCTCTACCTAATCCGATAACATTCACCCAAGCGGAAGCCGCTGATGCTTTCTTCGCCACAATGGGAGACATTACCATTACGGGAGATTGCAGTTATCCCGTTGAACTTGTCCGTCCGTTGGTTCAAATCAATGTAGGAACTATAGGAACACCGATGCAGGCATCATTTACCGCAAAAGATGTTCCCGACACATTCCACCCATTTACCAATACCGTAAGCGGAAGTGCTGAATTTACTTGGGATTTCAGCGACACCACCACTGAAACATTCTCGGCTGATGGTACAGCATATAACTATCTCGCTATGGGCTATCTGTTTGCTCCGACAACGGCTATACAGATTGCAGCGGAATTGACATTGACCGATGGAGAAAACAGCAAGACGGTGGCGTTTCCAAAGGTTGAGATTGAAGCTAACCAACGAAGCAACATAGCAGGAGGATTTACAGCAGAATAAGAGAATTTCAAAATATGTATAACCCGAATAACGAGTTAAGAAGCCGAACAAGAGACAGAAGACCAACTAACAGCCACAAAGGGATGGAGCAGTTCCAAGACCTTTCATCCTGCAACTCGCAGGATACGACAGATTGATGATTAATCCCCGTTCTGCATAAGCGGAACAACCCTCGACAATGGTTTCGGCAATCCGAATGAATGCGGAAAACATTTAAAACAAGAAATTAAAGTAAAACTATTTGTATAACAATTAAAATTTTCAGAAATGAACAAGAAATTATTCTTAGGTATGTTCGCAGCAGCTGGTATGTTGTTGGCAACATCGTGTTCGAATGACGAACTGGATGTAGTTCAGTCAGGAAATGAGGCTCAGGTGTCTTTCTCACTGGGTCTTGAAGGTGGTATCGCTACCCGTGCTATCAGTGATGGTAAGAGTGCTGATGTTTTGGTTTATGCTGTATTTGACAAAGATGGTAACCGTCTCTCAAATATTCAGGCTGTAACAAAAACAGGTGTAACATTCCCAACACAGAAAGCATTACTTTGGCTAAGGGTCAGACTTACAAAGTGGCATTCTGGGCACAGGATGATGATTGTGAGGCTTATACAGTAGATACAGACAAGATGAGTGTTGTTGTAAACTATGCCAACGATGAGAACAAAGTGAACAATGATGAAACTCGTGATGCATTCTTCAAGACTGTAGAATTTACTGTAACAGGTTCTACTTCTATTGATGTAGAAATGAAGCGTCCTTTCGCTCAAATCAATGTGGGTGTGACTAAGGAAGATTGGGAAGCTGCTGTTGCATCAGGTATTGAGATTGGAAGTTCATCTGTTGTTATTAAGAACGCTGCTACTTCTTTGAACTTGCTCGATGGTACGGTTAACGGTTCTACTGAAGTTAGTTATGCTTTGAACGCTATTCCTAATGACCCCGCAATCTTGAAAGTGGATGCTAATGGCGATGGTGAAGATGAAGAATACAACTGGCTTTCTATGAGTTATATTCTTCCTGCTGCAGAACAGACAGGTTATGAAAAGGCTACATTGGAAAACATCGCTTTTGTATTTGCTCCAAAGAATAATTCTTACAGCAACATCGAGTTCAATCAGGGTTTGAACAGTGTTCCTGTACAGCGTAACTGGCGTACAAATATCCTTGGTAAGTTGCTTACTGGTGACATTACATTCAACATTGTCATTGACCCTGTTTATGAGGATGACCATAATGTGAACGTACCTTATGCAACTATCAATGGCGTTGTTTATACTTCATTCGCAGAAGCTATGGCAGCTGTTCAAGATGGTGAAACTATCAAATTGGAAGGTGAAACCACACTTGGTGCTACAGCAGGCGAACACTTATTTACAATTGATAATAAAAATGTGACTATTGACCTCAACGGATATGGTATCGTTGCTAATATTCCTGATGTTTCTGTAAGTACAGCTATTTTTCCATGTAAAACCTAATAGTGGATTGACAATTGTTGGTGATGGAAATGTGAAGGTGACAACTGCTAAGTCATGGCCAAATGCATACGCTGCATTTATTGAAAATGACGGTGGAGAAGTAAACCTAAAGGGTGGTAACTGGACTATGACTGCATTGGAATATTCTCAAGAGTCATTGTGTCCTTTATTCGTTGATAACAATAGTAATCTAAACTCTGCTACATTGAATATTTACAATGGCACTTACACTTTCCATCGTAATTTGTTCCGTAACTTTGCCAATGCTGCTGGTCATAATAACTATGCTACTGTTGCTACTATCAATATTTATGGTGGTACATTCAATGGTCGTGAAGGTGATGCAGGTGCTATTTGGAATCAGAAGCCAAGTTCAACCACTCCAGACGGAGCAGGTGTAATCAACGTAATGGGCGGTATATTCAACAATGTTGTAATCAACAATGACTTTGCTGAAAATAATTCTGATGCTCCTACTTATTTGACAGTTACTACCGCTGACGAACTCACTCAGGCTATCGCTAATGCTACTGCTGATGTAACTATTTTCCTTGGTGATAACATTACTGGTAATGCTACTGCAGTACAGAAGGAAAATGTTAAAGTTACAATTATCGGTAATCAGAAGACCTATAATGGTGCAATCATTGTTGACGGTAAGAGTAAAAGATATGCTACAGCAGGTTTGACCATTCAAAATATAGCTTCAGTGCTGAAAATATTTCTGAACCTGCTTACATCAATTTGGGTAAATCTGGCAATGGTAACACTCGTTACACCAACAATGTTACTGTAAAGGATTGTACTTTCTCCACTACTTCTACAAAAGATGTTGCTGCGGTTAAATCCTACACAGGCGGTGATTGGAATCTGAACATCAGCGGCTGTACTGTAAACGAGGGTATGCACTCTATGTTACAAGTTGCCAACGTGGAAAAAGGCTTGAACATTGCTGGTTGCAAGGTTTATTCTAAGAACGGTATAAACCTTAATAATACACCTTCTTTAGAAATGGAAGGCTGTACTTTTGACACAAAGGGTTATGCAATTCGTGTTGGTGTAAACGGTAATACCAACAACGGTGTTTTCAATATCTCTAATAGTACGTTGAAATCTGATTGCGAAGATGATGATGCAGTTATCATCTTACGTGGTAATATGGCTGGTTCTACTTTGAATTTGACAAACACTACGGTAACAGGAACACTCCAGTATACCAACGAGTCTAATGCAACAATTAACGTTATGTAAATGTAATCAAAGAAATTCTATCATCCTTTGATAGATATATATTAGCTAAGAAGCCTTGCCGTTCGTGAGAATAGCAAGGCTTCGTCTTTATCGAGAGTGATTCAGCAACTCATTTTGGGAGAGATTTGCTGTCCCATACCTTGCAATGATATAAGCAGACTAATCCCATTCTCTTTTCGCTGGCATAAACACTTCAACACTGTTTGCCTAACCTTACTTGCTTCGTATGTATTCAGCCTAAATGCAAGTGCAACGACCACTTCAAGATTATAAAATGTAGCCCAACTTGCAGGAGTGGCTAAATCGCATCGCTGGGTAGTTGCAGGGTTAAATGTTCCACTCTTGTATATCGCTCTGATAGCGGCTCGTAGTGTCGGGGCTATCACCCCGAACAAATCCACCAATTCCATTTCTGACATCCATACATTACCGCTTGGGATATTTACGTTTCCGCTTTTGTTGATTGTTATAATTGACCTTTCCATAGTTACATTGCTATTGAGATTTCACTAAACGATTGATTAAGTCTGTTGCCGAACATCGTCAAATCCTTATCAATTTTCTCGGTGGTTATTTTGGCATATCGCTGAGTTGTGGTAATGTTCGTATGCCCCAATACTCGGCTGACACTCTCAATGGGAACACCCTTGCTCAGAGCCAATGTAGCGAATCCGTGCCTTGTGCAATGGAATGAAATATCCTTAGAAATCCCACACTCTTTTATCATCTTTTTCAACGGTTTACAGATGTTCCAATAGTTGAGATTAGGGAATACGAGTTTGTCCTCTTGTAATCTCTCATATCGCTTGATTATCTGTAATGGAATATCCAACAACTTCACTTGGAAATTGACCTTTGTCTTGTGGCGCTTGGATAGAATCCATTTCTCACCATTTATCTCTACAATATCATCGGTGGTCAGCTCTTTAATATCCACGAATGACAAAGCTGTAAAACTTGCAAACACGAACAAGTCTCGGATATAGGCCAACTTCTTATCCGCAAACTCGTGTGTCATTACCGCTTTGATTTCATCTTCGGTAAGATACTGACGCTCCTTGATGTTCTGATTCAATCGATACTGAGCAAACGGATTTCTCGGTGTCAGTCCGTTGTAATGAGCCTTTGACACGATTGTTTTCAGCCACATACAATGCGACCATACACTACCATTGTGCAACCCTGCATCGGTAGAGAGATAGATTTCATACTCCTTGATGAAGTCGGGAGTAAGTTCGAGCATAGAAATATCACTCCGCTTGTAGCACTTCTTAATGAACGTAGCCAAATGATTTCGTGACCTTACACGCACCTTATAGGAACTTGCAGCACGGTCTATGCCGATACGCTTCTTGAAACTCTCGTTGTCCTTATCGAATGCACCGAGCAATGTTTCATACTCCGTACCGATACCTTGATAGGCATTGCGTACCATTTCGGCAGTTACAAACGCTTCTCTATCTGAAATACGTTGGTAGTGCTTGATGATTTGAGCCTTGATGTTATCCAAAGCCAAATTGATGTCTCTTGATTCCTTGCTCTTGCCCTTTGCCCGATTGCCTTTGGCATCCCACATTGTTTTTGCAATGGTCAGTTTGCAACTGAATTGAGCCACAGAACCGTTGATTGTAACTCGTCCCATAATCGGAACAATACCGTTTTTCTCCTTGCTGCCGTTCACGTAGAACAGCACCTTAAATGTACTTCGCATAATCCAATTCTTTTTGGTTACAAAATTAGTTATCAGCGAGTTGTACATTGTTATGCAGAATGTGGCAGAGAGTAGAAATAAACTCCAATGACCTATAAACTTGCCTCTTTATCGGGTAATGATTTGAAAACCGTCCGCCCTCATTACCTTTCATTTCCTTGCACTTTTGCTTCGGCGAGGCTTTCATCAAAAGTCTTCATAAGTCATTGAGCACCAGTGCCACCATCATTATTTTCCCTCATTCGTTAGATTTTTCCAGAGATAAGAGGTAAAATAGTATCTTTGTCGCAATAACAGACACGTTTTATGGTAAAGTATTTATTAGTAGAAGATGAGCGCTTCGCCTACGAAGAGCTGAAGCGTATGATGCAACGGCTGCGCCCTTCCTGGCAGTTGGCGGGCTGGGCAGAGAGCGTGGAGCAGGCTGTACTGCTCTTGCGTCAGGGCAGCCTGGACTTGATGATTGTAGATATCCGCTTGTCCGACGGGTTGAGCTTTGAGATATTCGAGCAGTGTCCCGTCGATTTGCCCGTTATCTTCACCACCGCCTACGATGAATATGCCATCAAGGCTTTCAAGGTAAACAGCATCGACTATCTGCTGAAACCCATTGAAGAAAGCGACCTCGAAGCAGCCTTGTGCAAGTTCGAGCGCAACAGTGCCCTCCGTTCTGCGGCTCCCGAATATCGGCAACTGGAACTCGGCTACTTGGCAGCCAACAAGAAGAACCGTTTTCTGGTGCAGGTGGGCGATACCTTCCGCTACGTAGAAACTCCGGATGTCGCTTTCTTTTATAGTGAGGACAAGCTGACTTATCTGCACCTCTTCTCCGGGAAACGGTATATCATCAGCTACTCGCTGGACCAGTTGGAGGGAATGCTGGATAGGGATGTTTTCTTTAGGATTTCAAGGAGCTGCATATCCAACATTAGGTCCATCCGGAAGAGTTCCAGGTACTTCGGCAGTCGCTTGAAGCTTTACTTCGAGCCAGAGTGCCCGCACGAGGTATTGGTGAGCCGCAGTCGCGTGGCCGATTTCTTGAAATGGGTGGACGGAGTGGTATGAGTTATAAGTTATGAGGCATAAGAGATACATATTCCTTTTTATACTGACGGTTTCCGTCTCGTTGCTTGTCATAGGGTGCGTTTATAACGTCATCAGCGGTAAGCCGTGGTATGCGAATATCATGGTGCAGTTCTTTCTGAATCTTCCTTTGTGCATAGGGCTGGGGTTCATCGACTTGGGGTTATCAACTTGATATATAAAAGACTGAAACAGCGCAACAATGCGGTGAGGATTCTGGTGGATATCGTGTTGACCACTGCACTGGCTGTTCTGTTGACGTACATCTTGAACTTCCTGCTGATGGGCGGGCATGGAAATTTCTGGCATATCCTGAGAAACTCCCTGCCGGTAGTGCCGTGGAACTGGATTATCGTTCTGCAGATAGAGATATTCTTCTATAGCCTGCAACGTTCGGAGATGGAGAAGCAGATGGCTGTCATCGAGAAGGAGAAGGCGCTGTATCAGTTCGAGGTGCTGAAAAACCAGATTAATCCCCATTTCTTATTCAATAGTCTGAATGTCCTTGCCTCCCTTGCTTATCAGGATACCGAAAAGACGAACCGGTTTGCCAAGAAGCTGTCTACGGTGTACCGTTATCTGCTCACTACGCATGGCAGAGCTACGGTGACCGTGCAGGAAGAACTGTCGTTCGTAGAGTCGTATTTATACCTGGAGCATATCCGCTTTGGCGATGCGCTGCATGTGGAGATAGAAGATGATTTGCGGAATCATCATTGTCTCGTCATTCCTGCCAGCATACAGATGCTTGTGGAGAATGCCTTGAAGCATAATATCAGTACAAAGAAGTCGCCGCTGATAGTCCATATATCCATAGGAAACGAAGGGATTACGGTACGCAACAATCTTCAGTTGCGCAACTATGTGGCCAGTAATAGAGCGGGATTGAAGAACCTGCAACGGCAGTATGCCCTATACGGCACGCTGGTGGAGATTCTTAAGGACGAAAAGGAGTTTGTGGTGAAACTTCCCTTTGTGGGCGAAGACGTGAACCGTCTCAGCACAATATAGTCCTCTTCCCGAAGAAGAATCTGGAAACGTGCATCTTGTCCATAGCCCACGCCATACCCATGCAGCCGCTAAGAGTGAAGGCGGTGGCAGTGACAAGGAACAGCATCCCCGTAGGGTCGAAGGCGAACACGGGCAGAAACGCTTGGACAGAATGGTGAAAATGGGTGAGAAAAGGAGTATGACCAGCGTATTGCGCCCTATAAAGAAGGAAAGCCGTTTGGCTTGTACCGGCAGATAGCCGTAGGCTGCCAACAGCAGGCTGATGGAAAGCCAGGTGATGGCGACTCCTGCCAGAGTACCTCTATCCAGATTGGCGGGAAAACAGCATAGTATTACGAATGGAACAATGGCGAAGGTTGTGGCACGAAAGACTTGTGTAAAACGAAGCCGCTTTGGCTCACTGTCATGCCGATAAGGAAATAGAGGGCATTGGAGAAGTTCATCAATCCTCCCCAATGGGAAAGGGCAAACAGGCAGACACCGGTCACAACCAGCCGGGAGACAACCGACAGCCGTACATAGCGGAATGTGATATAATAGATGAGGCTGCACAGAATCAGTGTATGCAGATACCAGTAAGGCCCCATCGGATGGAGGAATATCTTGTCGAGCAATACGGTAGGAGTAATGGCATCTACACTTTCGCGTACGGGCAGGAAATGCGACATCACCGTATAGGCCGCCTCCATGCAGGCATACGGAATGAAAATCCATAGAAGCTTGCGGAGAAAGCTTCGGGCATCCTTCCGGTTATTGGCCAGATAGCCCGAAATAATCAGGAAAGCGGACATGTGGAACGTATAGACGATTTGTTTCGCATACGGATACTTGTCGCCTATATATACAAGGTGGAAGATAATCATCAGGGTGATGAAGATGCATTTCAGATAATCTATCTCTTTGACACGGCTTTCCATATAGGGTAGTTTTCTGCGTATTGTTATTGATGGCACAAATATATATACTTCCGTAAACTTATTTATATTTTGCAAAGGGATTAAGCTTATTTTCTCTTTTACCGATTGCTTTTATGTATGGAAAATGTATATTTGTGCATGAATCATTAACTTAATGTAAAACAGACTATGATAACAAGCCAATTACTTCACCCGGCCAGTATTGTGGTAGTGGGGGCATCCAACAATGTACACAAACCCGGAGGGGCTATCCTGAAAAATCTGCTTAGCGGCGGATATACCGGTGAGCTTCGTGCCGTGAATCCGAAAGAGACTGAAGTGCAGGGTGTTGCTGCCTTTGCGGATGTGAAGGACATTCCCGATACGGACCTTGCCATCCTTGCCATACCTGCCGCGCTTTGTCCCGATGCGGTGGAGATGCTTGCTGCGGAGAAGCAGGTGAAGGCGTTCATTATCCTTTCTGCCGGTTTTGGTGAGGAGACCCATGAGGGTGCTGTGCTGGAAGATCGCATACTGGAAACGGTGAACCGGTATGGAGCCTCTCTGATAGGCCCCAACTGTATCGGTTTTATGAACTCGTGGCATCACAGTGTATTCAGCCAGCCCATCCCGCAACTGCATCCGCAAGGGGTAGACCTGATTTCCAGCTCCGGTGCCACAGCGGTGTTCATATTGGAGAGCGCCGTGACCAAGGGATTGCAATTCAACTCTGTATGGTCTGTGGGCAATGCCAAGCAAATCGGCGTGGAGGATGTGTTGCAATACATGGACGAACACTTCAATCCGGAAGCGGATTCCAGAATAAAACTTCTTTATATAGAGAGTATCGGTGACCCCGACCGTCTGCTGTTTCATGCATCCTCGCTCATCAAGAAGGGCTGCAAGATTGCGGCCATCAAGGCGGGCAGTAGCGAAAGCGGTAGCCGGGCGGCGAGTTCGCATACGGGGGCCATTGCCAGTAGCGATTCGGCGGTAGAGGCCTTGTTCCGTAAGGCGGGTATTGTGCGTTGCTATTCGCGCGAGGAGCTGACGACCGTAGGTTGTATCTTCACACTGCCGGAACTGAAAGGGAAAAACTTCGCCATCATTACCCATGCCGGCGGTCCGGGAGTGATGCTGACCGATGCATTGAGTAAGGGTGGACTGAATGTTCCGAAACTGGAAGGACCGGTGGCGGAGGAACTTAAGGGTAAGCTTTTCCCCGGTGCGGCTGTGGGGAATCCCATTGATATTCTGGCTACGGGTACGCCGGAACATCTGCGCCTCTGTCTGGAGTATTGTGAGGAGAAGTTTGACAATATTGATGCTGTAATGGCTATTTTCGGCACTCCGGGGCTGGTGACCATGTTTGAAATGTATGATGTGCTGCACGAGAAGATGCTGCATTGCAAGAAGCCGATTTTTCCGATTCTTCCTTCCATCAATACGGCGGGAGCCGAGGTTGCCGCTTTCCTGGCAAAGGGCCATGTGAACTTTGCCGATGAAGTGACTTTGGGCACGGCACTTTCGCGGATAATGAACGCCCCGCGGCCTGCCAATAATGAAATCGAGCTCTTTGGAGTGGATGTTCCCCGTATCCGCCGGATTATAGATTCCATTCCTGCGGACGGTTATATCGCACCGCACTATGTGCAGGCATTGCTCCGCTCTGCAGGTATTCCTATTGTGGAGGAGTTTGTTTCGGACAACAAGGAAGAAGTGCTTGCCTTTGCGCGTCGCACGGGGTTCCCGGTGGTGGCAAAGGTGGTGGGGCCGGTGCATAAGTCGGATGTGGGCGGTGTTGTGCTCAATATCAAGAGTGAACAGCATTTGGCATTGGAATTCGACCGTATGATGCAGATTCCCGAAGCTAGTGCTATCATGGTGCAGCCGATGTTGAAAGGGACGGAATTGTTTATCGGTGCCAAATATGAAGAGAAGTTCGGACATGTGGTACTCTGCGGCCTGGGCGGTATTTTTGTGGAGGTGCTGAAGGATATATCTTCCGGTCTTGCACCGTTGTCCTACGAGGAGGCTTACTCCATGATTCACTCGTTGCGTGCCTATAAGATTATCAAAGGTACGCGTGGGCAGAAGGGAGTGAATGAAGATAAATTTGCCGAAATTATTGTACGGCTTTCCACCTTGCTGCGCTTTGCAACGGAAATCAAGGAGATGGATATCAATCCATTGTTGGCGACTGAAAAGCAGGTGATAGCGGTGGATGCGCGCATTCGGATAGAAAAATAAGGGTTAGAGATTAGGGATTAGGGATTAAAGGGGCTGACTGTTAATCGCTCACCGCTAATCCCTTTTTCATCCTGCCCAGTCCTCCCTATCCAGATTTCTATATCCGATAGCTTCCGCCAAGTGTGCCGGCTGTATCAATTCGCAGCCTTCCAGGTCGGCGATGGTGCGTGATACTTTCAATATACGGTCGTAGGCGCGGGCCGAAAGGTTTAGGCGGTTCATGGCAGTTTTGAGCATGGCAAGTCCTTTGTCATTCGGACGGGCGTGGCGAGCAAGCAGTTTACTGTTCATCTGGCATTACAATATATGCCGGGAATGTCTGCATACCTTGCTTCTTGAATTTGTCGGGCACGTATCACACGCTCGCGTATGGTGGCGCTCGATTCGCCGGGGCGAGAATCTGCCATCTCTTCAAAGGGGAGTGGGGTGACTTCAATTTGCAGGTCGATACGGTCGAGCAAAGGTCCGGATATGCGGTTCAGGTACTTTTGTACTTGTCCGGGACTGCACACACAAGCCTTGGTGGGATGCGTGTAATACCCGCATGGGCACGGATTCATAGAGGCTACCAGCATAAAACTTGCCGGATACTCTACATTGCATCGGATGCGTGACACGGTAATCTTCCTATCTTCCAGCGGTTGGCGAAGAACCTCCAATACGTTGCGGCTGTACTCTGGCAGTTCGCTATTTGAAAAATACTTGTATAGTTGTGAGATTGTTTATATCTTTGTAGGCAGAAGAAGTACTAATATTAGAGCTAAATATATTATGCTCTGATTTATAGATGTAAATGTAGTAAAAACAACTGGAATAAGGTATGAAAGCGGCATTTTTAATAAGATGTTCTACTAAGAATCAAGATTTAGATAGACAGACAAGGGATTTAACTCGGTTGGCTAAGTCTTTAGGGTATGAATATGATATAGAAAATCTGGTATTTGGAGAGAAAATAACTGGTAAAGACGATGTTACTATTAAAAATAGAGAGAGTATAGATAAATTATTAAGAGCTGCCAAAGAACAAAAGTTTGATGTAGTTTTAGTAGCAGAAGTTAGTCGTATGAGTCGTGACCCCGCTTCTGGTAGAGTTTATGTAAGACAGCTTATCAATATGAGCATACCAGTTATTTTAGGGATATTGATACTTGGACTATTAACCCAGATAACGGTAAAAGGGTTAGAGATGCAGAACAAGTTATCGGTGCTGCTTTTGATGCTGCTTGGAAGTATCTTAGAAGTTTGAAGACACAAGTAGCATCTGGTAGAAGGAATGAATTAGATAATAATCAAATTTCTGTAGGACAGCCATTCTTTGGCTATACTCGTTATGGTGGTAAAGATAAGAGTAAAAAGAACTGCTGGATAGTAGATGAAGTAGCTGCTGAGGTTGTGGTCTTTGTTTTTAATGAGTATATAAAAGACGGTTCTACTCTTAAAAGTACAGCTTTGGCTACTACGGCTAAATATGGCGAATTGCTAGGTAAAAAAATTTAGTGTTGGCTCTATAGAACATATATTAACCTATGAGAGTTACCATACTGGCAATTAAGAAATAAGTC
>ENA-OUNI01000069-OUNI01000069.1-human-gut-metagenome-genome-assembly--contig:-NODE-69-length-38561-cov-5.705755_pt1 | contig 38561 bp, 49 predicted proteins | sample MGYA00242499_ERZ504580 | MGnify/ENA primary metagenome ERZ504580 (study PRJEB26092, sample SAMD00036315) | human gut metagenome | host: Homo sapiens | study: EMG produced TPA metagenomics assembly of... | reverse complement strand
CCTTCTTCAGCCGGAAGACACCCTTGTCGGTGCCTGCAAAAACACTTCATCTTCCATTTGGACCATGCAACGGACAGATTGCCCCTTCAATCCGGCAAAAGACAGTCCTGCACTTTCTTCCCAAGAATAAAGCCCCTTCGACATACACAACCACAAACGGTTTTCGTCATCAAACAGCATATTATACAATACCGGAGAAGGCAGGTAATCGGCCAAGTCCACACGCAATTGGAAAGAGTCCGTCAGTTTGTTGTATGCATAGATTTTTCCATTCTTCAATGCAACCCAGACAATACCCTCCTTATCACACATCATGGTAGTGGAAGACTGGATATTGTCCCTGGAATCAACCATTCCGTCCAGCTTGTAATGCTTGATTTCATTCCCGTCATAACGATCTATCCCGACATGAGTATACACCCAGACAAATCCGGCTGAATCCTTGTTTATCTGGAATACTTGCCGACTGCCCAATCCCTCCTTGATACCCAAGGTGCGGAATGAACCGGCAAACAAGTCAGCGGACAAAAAAACGAACACCCATAACAGCAGAAATGTACATGCAACGGATTTATATGGAAACGGATATGGAGCAGACATAGGTCATATATTGTTTTTCGGATGCAATATTACGCATAAATATAAAAAAAACGGTCGAAAAACTATCCGAATAGGTTCGATTTCTATTACTTTTGCCTTCCGAAACCAACAAATCATGAGAAGCCATGCTCAGTAAGTTCAAATTAAACCAGCTCTATTTCAAGGACACACAGTTTGCCAACCTCATGACACGGCGCATTTTCAACGTCCTTCTGATAGCCAATCCTTACGATGCTTTCATGCTGGAAGATGACGGCCGCATCGACGAAAAGATATTCAATGAATACACTTCGCTCTCCTTGCGCTACCCTCCCCGTTTCACGCAGGTTTCCACTTGCGAGGAGGCGCTGACACAGCTGTCCTCCATCTCTTTCGACCTCATCATCTGCATGCCGGGCACGGGAGACAACGACAGCTTCGACGTGGCACGATACATCAAAAACCTGTATGAACAGATTCCGATGGTGATACTTACCCCTTTCAGCCACGGCATCACCAAGCGTATTGCCAATGAAGACCTCAGTCCCTTTGAGTATGTGTTCTGCTGGCTGGGAAACACCGACTTGCTGGTTTCCATCATCAAGCTGATAGAGGACAAGATGAACCTGGAGCACGACGTCAACGAAGTGGGTGTGCAGCTCATCCTGCTGGTGGAAGACGGCATCCGCTTTTACTCCTCCATCCTGCCCAATCTGTATAAATTCGTATTGAAGCAGAGCCAGGAATTCTCTACTGAAGCACTGAATGCCCACCAGCGCACACTGCGCATGAGGGGACGTCCCAAAATTGTACTGGCACGTACCTATGAAGAAGCCTTTGGCATCTACCAAAAATATAAGAATAATATATTAGGTGTCATCACCGACGTACGCTTCCCCCGCGTAGAACGGGGCGAGAAGGACGGACTGGCCGGTATCAAGCTCTGTGCCGCCATCCGCAAGGAAGACCCGTTTGTACCCCTTATCATACAGTCCAGCGAATCGGACAACGTAGCGTATGCAGCCAAATACGATGCCGCCTTCATCGACAAGAATTCCAAAAAGATGGATGTGGACCTGCGCCGTATTGTATCAGACAATTTCGGCTTCGGCGACTTTATCTTCCGCAACCCGGACACGCTGGAAGAGATTGCCCGCGTAAAGAATCTCAAAGAGCTGCAGAACATTCTTTTTGCTGTTCCGGCAGAATCATTCCTTTACCACATCAGCCGCAACCACGTCAGCCGCTGGCTCTACTCACGTGCATGTTTCCCGTGGCAGAGTTCCTGCGGCCCATCACCTGGAATAGCTTGCAAGACGTGGATGCCCACCGTAAAATTATCTTCGAGGCTATCGTGAAATACCGCAAGATGAAAAACCAGGGAGTAGTGGCAGTCTTCAGGCGCGACCGCTTTGACCGATACTCCAACTTTGCCCGTATTGGCGACGGTTCGCTGGGAGGCAAGGGGCGCGGACTGGCTTTCATCGACAACCTGGTGAAGCATCACCCCGAGTTCGAAGAGTTTGAGAATGCCCGTGTCGCCATCCCCAAGACCATCGTGCTCTGTACCGATGTGTTCGACGAGTTTATGGATACCAACAATCTGTATCAGATAGCCTTGTCCGATGCCGACGATGACGTCATCCTGCGCTACTTCCTCAAAGCAAAGCTGCCCGACCGCCTGGTGGAGGACTTCTTCACCTTCTTCGACGTGGTGAAGTCGCCGCTTGCCATCCGTTCGTCCTCGTTGTTGGAAGACTCGCACTACCAACCCTTCGCCGGCATCTACAACACCTACATGATTCCCTATCTGGACGACAAGTACGAGATGCTGCGCATGCTGAGCGATGCCATCAAGGGAGTATATGCTTCGGTCTACTTCCGCGACTCGAAGGCATACATGCAGGCAACGAGCAACGTTATCGACCAGGAAAAGATGGCTGTCATCCTGCAAGAGGTAGTGGGCAACCAGTATGGTGACCGCTACTACCCCAGCATGTCCGGCGTGGCACGTTCGCTCAACTACTACCCCATCGGCGACGAGAAGGCAGAAGAAGGTATCGTCAATCTGGCGCTCGGTTTAGGTAAATACATCGTGGACGGTGGCATGACGCTCCGCTTCTCGCCCTATCACCCCAACCAGGTGCTGCAAACCAGCGAAATGGAGATTGCCCTCAAAGAGACTCAGACCCGCTTCTATGCCCTCGACCTGCGCAATGCCGGTCACGACTTCTCCATCGACGACGGCTTCAACCTGCTGAAACTGCACGTCAAAGAAGCGGAAAAGGACGGAGCACTGAACTACATAGCCTCCACCTACGACCCTTACGACCAGATTATCCGCGACGGGCTTTATCCCGGCGGACGCAAAGTCATCACCTTTGCCAACATCCTGCAACACGACGTATTCCCCCTGCCACGCATCCTGCAACTGGCTTTGAAATACGGAGAGCAGGAGATGCGCCGTCCCGTAGAGATAGAGTTTGCCGCCACCATGAGCCGCGAGAAGGACAAAACCGGCACCTTCTACCTGCTGCAAATCCGCCCGATAGTCGACACCAAGGAGATGCTGGATGAAGACCTTACCGCCATTCCGGACGACCAGGTACTGCTCCGTTCCAACAACTCATTGGGACATGGCATCATGAACGAGATACATGACATTATCTATGTGAAGACAGACGACTATAGTGCCTCCCACAACCAGGAGATTGCCTGGGAGATAGAGAAGCTGAACCAGCAGTTCCTGGACGAAGGCCGCAACTATGTCCTTGTAGGTCCCGGACGCTGGGGTAGCAGTGACACCTGGCTCGGCATCCCCGTGAAGTGGCCGCACATCAGCGCTGCCGCGTGATAGTGGAAGCCGGACTGACCAACTACCGGGTAGACCCCAGCCAGGAACCCACTTCTTCCAGAACCTGACCTCCTTTGGAGTGGGATACTTTACCATCAACGCCTTTATGAATGACGGCGTATACAACCAGGAATTCCTGAATGCACAGCCTGCCATACACGAGACGAAGTACCTGCGGCATGTACATTTCCGCCAGCCGATGGTGGTAAAGATGGATGGCAAGAAGAAACTGGGAGTGGTGCTGATGCCCGAAGAATAAATCAGTCCGTCAGCCGGTGCAGCACAATCATCACCACCTCTGCGGGGGCAAACATGCGGATGGCCTTCTGCGAAGTGCCGATGCCGTTGGTGACAATCATCGGGATGTTCTTTGAGTTGTACTTCAGCCCGGAGAGGAACCGCTGCCCGTAGTGCGAGGGGACTATCGGTGCATAAAGCCCGAACAGCGTCACCTGCCCGCCATGCGTGTGTCCGGCCAGGATGAGATCGGAGTTTGTCACCGGGACGTCCTCGGCATAGTCTGGCGTATGCGTCAGCAGGATTACGAAATCGTCGGGCGAAAGGCCGAGTGTGGGCGATGTGCCGTTCTTGCCCAAGTCGAAAGGATTGCGCACGCCCGCCACAAGAATCCGCTCACCGCCACGCCGCAGGGTGTCCACCTTATGCTCCAGCAGATGCATGCCATAATGCCTCATTTCGCGCACGATGTCGTCATAGCAAGCCTCGTAGTCATTGTTGCCAAGCACGGCATAGGTGCCAACGGCGTCTTCACTTGCGCCAGGGCAGCCATGACGGGCGGCACGTACTGGCAGCCTTCGTGAAAGTCACCGCCAATCAGCAGCACGTCGGCCTTCTGGTCTATGAGCAGGCGGACCAGGTCCTTCAATCCCTCCTCCTTCAGCAGGCTTTTGTAGTGCAGGTCGGAGACAAAGGCGATGCGGAAGCCTCGAAGGCGGCAGGCACGTCGCGATGCGTGAAGTCGTACGTCTTAATGCGGCTGACGCCCTTATAGGCCGAGCCTACGTGGGTGGTTTTCGATGTGATTCTTGTACCTCGCTGCACAATTACCTTTTGTACCGGTGCCGTTTTCTTTATCTGCTGTTTCTTTACCTCGCCCTTCGCCGGCTGGCGGCGGACATTACGCAAATCAGACTGGTCAAAGGTGAACATCGGCGAAAGGCGGGCAGGCAACCCGATAGTATCGCCAAGCTGCGTGCTGTCTGCCTGCATGACTGGCTGCGGCAACGACACGGTAATCATCCGCTTGGAACGGCAGGAAGACAAGAGCAGCAGAGAAAGAATGGATATGTAGACTAACTTCTTCATCATAAGTGGGTACAAATATAGGGATTTTCAGTATTTTTGCTGGCAGATGCCGAACTAAATTGGAACTACGATGAACGAGATTAAACAGAATTCACCCTACGCATGGTTTCTCGCCGCCCGCCCCAAGACGTTGACGGAGCCATCATCCCGGTATTGCTGGGCAGTGCCCTTGCCTTCAGCGACGGACAGTTCAAGACCGCACCCGCCCTGCTGTGCGCCCTCTTTGCCTGCGGCATGCAGATTGCCGCCAACTTTATCAACGACCTCTTCGACTTCCAGAAAGGGACCGACCGTCGGGGAAGACCGGCTGGGGCCGCAGCGCGCCTGCGCCGAAGGTTGGATTACGCCGGCAGCCATGAAAACCGGCATCGGCATCGCACTGACACTGTCGTGCCTGGCAGGGCTGGCAGTGCTGTTCACCGTCTGGGGGCAGCTGCCCCACGGAGGCTGGGAACTGGTGGTGCTGGGCGTGGTGTGCATACTGTTTGCTTTCCTCTATACCACGCTGCTCTCCTATCGGGGCTGGGGCGACGTACTGGTGCTGGTGTTCTTCGGCTTCGTGCCGTATGCGGCACCTACTACGTGCAGGCCTATACGCTGAATATGGATGTGGTGGTGCTGTCGCTCGTCAGTGGCCTCGCCATAGACACCTTGCTGATGGTGAACAACTATCGCGACCGCGAGCAGGATGCCGTGAGCGGCAAGTGTACGCTGGTGGTACGCTACGGCAAGAAGTTCGGTGAGAATATGTATCTGGCACTGGGCACCGCCGCCGTGCTGCTCTGCTTCTGGTTTGTCTACACGGGCAAGCTGACTCCACTGGAATTTATCTGGGCTCCCTGCGTCTATCTCTATATGCACGCACTGACGTGGCGCAAAATGATACAGATAGGTAGCGGTAAAAAGCTGAACAGCATACTGGGCGAGACGTCGCGCAATATGCTGTTCTTAGGATTACTGTTAGCGGTGGCGCTGAATTGAGAGGTTAGAGGTTAAGGATTAGCGGTTAGACCCTAATCCCTAAACCTTAACCTCTACCTCCATACATCTGTTCGTAATACTTCTGATAATCACCGCTGGTCACTTCTTCCACCCACGGCTGGTTGTTCAGGTACCATTCAATGGTCTTGACGATGCCGACCTCGAACTTCGTCTCCGGATACCAGCCAGGGCATTGGTAATCTTTGTGGGGTCGATGGCATAACGCTGGTCGTGACCTAGGCGGTCTTTGACGAAGGTGATAAGGTCTTCGTTTATCCAGCTGATGTCAATCGTGCCGTCGGCGGCTTTTACTTGTTTCTTCAGCACTGCACGGTAACGGGGTTCTTCCTCCATCAAGCGGCGGACGGTGGCAATAGTCAGCTTCACGATTTCAAGATTGGTCTTTTCGTTGTGACCGCCTACGTTGTAGACTTCGCCTTCCACACCCTCGCGGACAACCAGGTCGATAGCTTTGCAGTGGTCTTCCACGTAGAGCCAGTCACGCACGTTACTGCCGTCGCCATAGACGGGGAGGTTCTTGCCTTCGAGAATATTCTTGATGATAAGCGGAATCAGCTTTTCGGGGAAATGATAAGGACCGTAGTTGTTGGAACAGCGGGTGATAGTGACGGGCATCTTATAGGTATCGTGATAGGCCATCACTACCATATCGGCACTCGTCTTGCTGGCGCTGTAAGGGCTGTGCGGGCAGAGCGGGGTTTGCTCTGTGAAGTAGCCTTCGGCACCAAGTGAGCCGTAAACTTCGTCGGTAGACACTTGATGGTAACGAACGCCTTTGCGCCAAGTGGGATAACCGGACTCGTCCTTACCCGTGACCCAGGCACGGCGGGCGGCATCGAGCAAGTTTTGTGTACCCAGGATGTTGGTCATCAGGAAAAGCTGGGGATTCTCTATGCTACGGTCTACGTGGCTCTCGGCAGCAAAATTCACTACGTAATCGAATTTATACTTGGCAAACAGTTCGTCGGCAAGCACGCGGTCGCAGATGTCACCTTTTACAAAAAAGCAACGTTCATCGTCAATGTCATTGGCAATGGTGCCCAGATTGCTGCGTAGGTCAAGGCATCCAGTATCACCACTTTAATATCATTATGTTTTGCCAGGATATATTTAATATAGTTGGCGCCGATAAAACCGGCGGCACCGGTTACGAGATAAGTCTTCATGAGAATTAAAAATTATAAATTAAAAATTAAAGTCAGCGGGCCTTTATAGGAGAACTATTCTCCTTCTCTTTTTGGGGAACAAAGAGTTCATCGCTTCGATTCAGCCAGTTCCATCAGGTATTTGCCATATTCGGTCTTGCCAAGCTGTTCACCCAAGCGATACAGCTGGTCTACATCTATCCAGCCTTGCGCCAGGCAATCTCTTCGATACAGCTCACGCGGAAGCCTTGACGGTTCTGGATGGTGGCGACAAAATTGCTGGCTTCCAGCAGGCTGTCGCAATTGCCGGTGTCGAGCCAGGCAAAGCCACGGCCGAAGAGCTCCACTTTCAGCGTGCCCTCGTCCAGATAGAGACGGTTGAGGTCGGTAATTTCGTATTCGCCGCGAGCAGAGGGCTTCAAGGAGGCGGCTTTCTCTGTCACGGTGGAGTCGTAGAAGTACAGTCCGGGGACGGCATAGTTGTTTTTAGGATTGGCAGGCTTTTCTTCCAGCGAGACGGCTTTGCCGTTGGCATCAAACTCCACTACACCGTAGGCACGGGGGTCCTTGACGTAATAACCAAAGATGCAGGCACCCTTGTCTATGGAAGCGGCACGCTTCAGCATGGCGGAGAAGCCTTGACCGTAGAACATGTTGTCGCCCAGAATAAGGCAGCCCGGTCCGCCGTCCAAGAACTCTGCACCCAGCACAAAGGCTTGTGCCAGTCCGTTGGGATTCTCTTGTATCTTATAGGAAAAGGACATACCGAGTTCTTCGCCGGTTCCCAGCAGCTCGCGGAACATGGGTAAGTCACGTGGAGTAGAGATAATAAGCACTTCGCGAATTCCCGCCAACATCAGTGTAGAGAGCGGGTAGTATATCATCGGCTTGTCGTAGACGGGCATTATCTGCTTGGAGATAGCTTGGACAACGGATAGAGACGAGTGGCACTGCCACCTGCAAGAATAATTCCTTTCATATTTCAGTTCTTTTTCGGTGATACTTCAAAATGGAGAATAAAATAAGAAGGAGGACGATGCCCCACGGCTCTACTTGCTATTCGGGTACAAAGATAATGGAAAAATTCGATTAAGTGAAGGCTTGGTTTCATCTTTTACTTCATTGCTTTGCTTACTCCGGTACATTGTTTTGCTTACTTCAGTGCGTAACGGCCGTCACCCCTTGATGAAACGGTCTTCACCTCAGCGTGTAACGACCTTTACCAAATAGTGTAACGGCCTTTACCCAATAGCGTAACGACCTTTACATTAGCATGTAACGGCTTTTACACTACAGCGTAAACAATCGGTAAATACAATCCATTGAAAATAAACAAACTACATCATCGGTCAGCAAGTTCTATCACCTCCAAATCTTTAAACGTTCCCCCATCAACCGCAAAGCGTACCATCGTACGCACCTTATGGAAACCTTGAATGCCCGCAGCGCCCGGATTGATGTGGAGTACATCCAACGTCTTGTCATACTTCACCTTCAGTATATGCGAGTGCCCGCTGATGAACAGCTTTGGGGGACGCACCAGAATGCTGCCCTTGATGGAAGGGTCGTAGTTGCCGGGATAACCGCCGATATGCTTCATCAGCACCTCCGCCCCATCCACCGTGAAACGGAGAATCTGCGGATAGAGCTGCCGTATCTCCTGCCCGTCAATATTGCCATACACGGCACGGAAGGGACGGAAAGCCGCCAGCTTCTGTGCCACTTCCAGCGAACCGATGTCACCGGCATGCCATATTTCGTCACAGCCCTCAAAATATTGCAGGTACTTTTCATCCCAGTAGCCATGCGTATCCGATAATAAACCAACTTTTGTCATCTTTCCTTTGTTTATTAAGACAAAGGTAATTATATTTGGGAAGAATACAATGTGGTAATGTGCTAATATGCCACATTAACACCTTAACACCATGGACAACAGATATTTCAAACGTGACATCAGCTGGCTTTCCTTCAACTACCGCGTACTGCTGGAAGCGGAAGACGAGACATTGCCGCTATACGAACGCATCAACTTTATTTCTATATACTCTTCCAATCTGGAAGAATTCTACAAGATACGCGTAGCCGACCATAAGGCCATAGCCACCGGAGCCTCGCAAAGCATGAAGAGACTATGCAGTCTGCCGCCGACTGGTAGATGAAATCAACCAAGAAGTCAATCGCCAACTGGAGGAACGTATCCGCATCTACGAACAGAAGATACTGCCCGCCCTGCGGAAACATCACATCATATTCTATCAAAGCCGCAACGTAGAACCGTTTCACCGCGACTTTGTGCGCAGCTTCTTCCGCGAAGAGATATTCCCCTATCTGGCCCCGGTGCCCGTAAGCAAGGACAAGGTGATTTCATTCCTGCGCGACAACCGTCTCTATCTAGCCGTACGGCTTCATCTGAAAGGAGCTCCCGCCAGTTCTCCAAACCGCATCCAGTATTTCGTGATGAAACTGCCGTACAGCAAAGTGCCGCGCTTCATCCAGCTGCCCAAGGTGGGGAAAGACTATTATCTGATGTTCATTGAAGACATCATCAAGGCCAATCTGGATACCATCTTCCCCGGTTATGAAGTGGACAGCAGTTATTGCATCAAGATTTCACGCGATGCGGATATTCTGATAGACGATGCCGCCAATACCTCCGAAATCATCGAGCAGGTGAAGAAGAAGGTAAAGAAACGCAAGATAGGCGCCGTGTGCCGTTTTGTATACGACCGCGCCATGCCCCAGGACTTCCTCGACTTTCTGGTAGATGCCTACCGCATAGACCGCCGGGAGCTGGTGCCGGGAGACAAGCACCTCAACATGGAGGATTTGCGGCATCTGCCCAATCCCAACCAAAGCGTACGTCCCATCAAGAAACCCCAGCCCATGAAGCTGACCTGCCTGGACGAACGCGAATCCGTCTTCCGCTATGTGGAGAAGAAGGACCTGCTGCTGCATTATCCCTACCACTCCTTCGACCACTTCATCCATTTTCTATATGAAGCCGTCCACGAACCCACCGTGCGTGAAATCATGGTGACCCAGTATCGCGTGGCAGAGAACTCCACCGTCATCAACACCCTGATAGCCGCCGCACAGAACGGAAAGAAAGTCACCGTCTTTGTGGAACTGAAAGCCCGCTTCGACGAAGAAAACAACCTCGCCACCGCCGAGATGATGAAAGCCGCCGGCATCAACATCATTTTCAGCATACCAGGACTAAAGGTACATGCCAAAGTAGCCCTCGTGCTACGCCGCGATAAGGAAGGGCGCAAACTGACAAGCTACGCCTACATCAGCACCGGCAACTTCAACGAAAAGACCGCCACCCTCTATGCGGACAGCGGACTATTCACCTGCAACCCGGTGATTGTAAACGACCTGCACAACTTGTTCCGTACTCTGCAGGGAAAGGAAAATCCAGTGTTCCACCGCCTGCTTGTGGCCCGCTTCAACCTGATTCCTGAACTGAACCGCCTCATCAATCACGAAATAGAACTGACCCGGCAAGGCAAGCAAGGACGGATTATCCTAAAAATGAATGCCCTGCAAGACCCCGCCATGATAGACCGCCTCTACGAAGCCTCGCAAGCCGGTGTAGAGATAGACCTCATTGTCCGCGGCATCTGCTGCCTCATCCCCGGGCAGGAGTACAGCCACAACATCCGCGTGACACGCATCGTGGATACCTTTCTGGAACATGCCCGTGTGTGGTACTTCGGCAACGGCGGCGCACCCAAGCTCTTCCTCGGCTCGCCGGACTGGATGCGGCGTAACTTGTACCGCCGTATCGAAGCCGTCACCCCCATTCTGGACCCGGACTTGAAGCAAGAGCTCATCGATATGCTATCCATACAACTGTCGGACAAACGGAAAGCCTGCTTTGTGGACGACCGGTTGCGAAACCGCTGGAAGTCGTCGCGACCGCAAAAGGAGAAGGTACGGTCGCAATATAGCTTTTACGAATACTTGAAACAAGGGATTAAGGATTAACGATAATTATCAATCGTCAATTATCAATCGTCAATCGCTTTGTAACATTTCTGTAACATGTATGACATTTCCCTGCAACACCAAACTCTTTCCTTTGCAGCCGGAAATAAAATACATGTCTATGGAAACAATTTATCTGGGTATCGTCATCTTTCTGTTCGTACTCGCGATTTTCGACCTCGTGGTAGGTGTCAGTAATGATGCGGTCAATTTTCTTCAGTCGGCTGTCGGAGCAAAGGCAGCATCTTTCAAAACCATACTGTTCATTGCAGGCATTGGCGTCTTCATCGGTGCGGCACTCAGCAATGGCATGATGGACATTGCACGACACGGCATCTATCAACCGGAGCACTTCTACTTTGCCGAAATCATGTGCATTCTGCTTGCCGTCATGTTGACGGACGTCGTGCTATTAGATGTCTTCAACACTATGGGAATGCCTACCTCCACCACTGTATCCATGGTGTTCGAACTGTTGGGAGGTACGTTCGCACTGGCGCTCATCAAGGTCTATAACAGCGATACATTGGGACTGGGCGACCTCATCAATACAGACAAGGCACTGTCTGTCATCATGGCCATTTTTGTATCCGTAGCCATTGCCTTCTTCTTCGGTATGCTGGTACAGTGGCTGGCACGTATCGTGTTCACCTTCAACTACAAGAAGAACATGAAATACAGCATCGCGCTGTTCGGTGGTATAGCTGCCACCAGCATCATCTACTTCATGCTGATAAAGGGGCTGAAAGACAGCTCATTCATGACCCCTGAAAACAAGCAATGGATACACGACAATACCGCATTGCTGATAACCGGTTTCTTTGTATTCTTCACCATACTGATGCAGATACTGCATTGGTGCAAGATAAATGTCTTCAAAGTAGTGGTTCTGATGGGTACTTTCGCCCTCGCTCTTGCCTTTGCCGGCAATGACTTGGTGAACTTTATCGGTGTCCCCCTCGCAGGATATTCCTCATTTATTGACTATACAGCCAATGGTACGGCCGCCGGCCCCGACGGATTCCTGATGTCCTCACTCCTCGGTGCAGCCAAAACCCCGTGGTATTTCCTTATCGGTGCAGGCGCCATTATGGTTTATGCACTCTGCACATCCAAGAAAGCCCACAACGTTATCAAGACTTCCGTGGACCTTGCCCGCCAGGATGACGGTGAAGAGAACTTCGGAAGTACCCCGATAGCCCGTACGCTGGTACGCTTCAGCATGACTCTGGCTAACGGAATATCCAAAACGATGCCCGAAAGCAGCAAGCGGTGGATGAACACACGCTTCCAGAAGGATGAAGCCATCATAGCCGACGGCGCCGCTTTTGACTTGGTTCGCGCCTCCGTCAATCTCGTATTGGCTGGTCTGCTCATCGCCTTGGGAACTTCCTTGAAACTTCCCCTTTCCACCACTTACGTCACCTTTATGGTAGCCATGGGTACATCGCTTGCCGACCGTGCCTGGGGACGTGATTCGGCGGTATTCCGCATTACGGGTGTGCTCAGCGTTATCGGCGGTTGGTTCATCACTGCCGGAGCAGCGTTCACCATCTGTTTCTTCGTAGCACTGATTATCCATTTCGGCGGTACGGTTGCCATCCTGGCACTGATTGGTCTGGCAGTCTTCATGCTGATTCGTAGCCAAGTGATGTACAAAAAGCGCAAGGAGAAAGAAAAAGGCAACGAGACCCTGAAACAGTTGATGAAGAGTACGGACAACAATGAAGTCATCGAATTGCTCCGCAAGCATACCCGTGAAGAACTGGTGAAGATTATGGAATTCACAGAAGAGAATTTTGAACGTACCGTCACTTCCTTCCTACACGAGAATCTACGCGGACTGCGTCGTGCCATGGCTCAGTAAAATTCGAAAAACAACTCATCAAGCAGATGAAGCGTACCGGAACACTTGCCATGTGCCGTCTCGACAACAATACCGTACTGGAAAAAGGACTCTATTACTATCAAGGCAACGACTTTGCCAGCGAACTGGTGTACAGCGTAGGCCGTCTTTGCGAACCTTGCTTAGAGCACATAGACAATAACTTCAATCCGCTGGATGCCATTCAGAAAGGAGAATTTACAGACGTAGCCGAAGACATCTGCTATCTGTTACAAGTATGCCGCCACAAGCTGGAAACGAACAATTATGATGAACTGGAAACAGAGATTCGCAAAGCCAACGACCTCAACGGACAGTTGTCTCACCTGAAACGCGAAGAGCTGCAACGCATCCAAAGCCAGAGCGGCAGCATCAAAGTCAGCATGGTATACCTGACTATGATACAGGAAGCCCAGAACGTAGTGACCTACACCATCAACCTGATGAAAGTAAGCCGCAAGTTCCAAGTAGAAAAAGAAGAGTTATAAGTTATAAGTTATGAGTTATAACGCATGGTACATAACATGCAACTTATAACTCATAACTCCTTAAGCCCCATCTTCTCCGCCCGTTGCAACATAAATGCACGGGCGGCTTCGTATTCATTGGGAATGATGCCGTCCAAAATGGCATCCTTAATGGCACTCTTCAAGGCACCTACCTGCTGGCAAGGAGAAAGGCCGAAAGTCTTCATGATTTCTTCACCACTGACCGGAGGCTGGAAATTACGGATACGGTCGCGTTCCTCCAAATCCTTCAGCTTCTGGCGTACCAACTGAAAATTATTAAGGAAGCGTTTCTTACGCTCCATATTCTTGGAAGTAATGTCGCTTCGCACAGTGTCATCAGTCGTCTATATCATCACCTGCCTCAAACAAGAGACGACGCACTGCCGAGTCGGTCACTACATCATCCGCTATCACAATGGGACGCATGTGCAGGCTCACCATTTCTGCACATATTTCATCTTCTCATTCATAGGGAGCTTCATCTTGCGGAAAATATCGGGTATCATCTTCTCGCCAATGAAATTATGGTTATGGAACGTCCAGCCCGCACGGGGTTCCCAACGCTTGGTGGCAGGCTTGGCTATATCATGCAGAAGAGCTGCCCAGCGTAGCCAAAGGTTGTCGGTCTTCTTGCTGATGTTGTCGAGTACTTCGAGCGTATGGTAGAAATTGTCCTTATGGGCGCGTCCATTGCGCGTCTCCACGCCTTGCAGCCTGACAAGTTCCGGGAATATCAGTTCCAGCAGACCACAGCGGTCCAGCTCAATGAATCCCTTAGACGGAATAGGTGACAAGATGATTTTGTTCAGTTCGTCTGCAATGCGTTCTTTGGAGATGATGGAGATGCGTTCGCGATTACGCTCCAGAGAATCGAATGTCTCATCGTCAATATAGAATCCCAGCTGGTGGCAAAACGGACACAGCGCATCATGCGCAAAGGGTCATCACTGAAGTTATATCAGGGTCGAGGGGAGTCCGGATGGTCTTTTCCTTCAAGTCTCCAATACCGCCAAAGGGGTCGACCAACTCGCCATAACGCACCCGGTTCAGGCAAACAGCCAGTGCATTGATGGTAAAATCACGGCGGTTCTGGTCATCCTCCAATGTACCGTCCTCTACAATAGGCTTGCGGGAATCGTGTGTATACGATTCTTTTCTTGCACCCACAAACTCAACTTCCGTACCATAGTACTTCAATTGTGCCGTACCGAAATTCTTGAAGACGGAAACATGCGCCCCACGCCCCAGACGCTTACCCAGCGCCTCGGCCATGGCAATGCCACTGCTACCACCACCACATCAATATCCTTGGAAGGACGTTGCAGGAAAATATCACGTACATATCCACCGACTACGTAACATTCCAATCCCAATTCATCAGCCGTTTCGGATATCCGCTTGAATATATCATCACTAAAATATTGCTTCAGTTCTTCTGCCGTCAAATCTATCATAAATAATGCGCTAATGTAATGAATACGCAAATGTGTTAATGGTCTATTAGCACATTTGCACATTAAAATGCTGCAAAGATAAAGATATTATTTCTATTTTTGTGGACTCTAACTCCAAGAACAACAAATATGAAAAAAGTAATACTCCTTGCATGCCTATGCTGTACACTCTTCTCTTGCGAAGATGTGGAGAAGAAGGCCGGTGAAAAACTACAAGCTGCCCGCGAAGCGTTTGAACTCGGCAACTACAATGAAGCGAAGATTCTGATTGACAGCATCAAGATGCTCTATCCCAAAGCGTTTGAAACTCGCCGTGCAGGCATCGGCCTGATGCAGGAAGTGGAACTGAAAGAGCAGGAAAAGAGCCTGGTCTATCTGGACAGTATGCTTCAAGCCAAGCAAAAGGATTTCGATGCAATCAAAGGGAAATACACTTTTGAAAAAGATGCCGAATACCAGAATATCGGCAATTACCTTCATCCTTCCCAAGTGATAGAAAAAAATCTGCATCGCTCTTTCCTTCGCTTCCAGGTAGACGAAAACGGAGTCATGAGCATGACTTCCATTTATTGCGGAGCCCATAATATCCACCATGTGGCCGTCAAAGTCACTGCTCCCGATGGTAGCTTTGCCGAAACACCCGCCGCCAAAGACAGCTACGAAACCACTGACCTCGGTGAAAAGATTGAAAAGGCAGACTTCAAACTGGGAGAAGACGGAAACGTCATGGGGTTCCTTTATCTGAACAAGGACAAGAATATCAAAGTCAACTATCAAGGGGAACGTCCCTATTCCATCACCATGACTGCCGCCGACCGCCAGGCCCTTGCCAGCGTCTACGAACTGGCACAACTGCTGTCATCCATGACGGAAATAAAGAAGAATATGGAAGAAGCCAATCTCAAAATCGAATTTGTAAAAAAGAAGATGGAAGAGAGAAAAGACAATGCATAAGAATAAAAAGAAGGAAACCGGATGATATATTCATTACTTAGTCATCCGGTTCCCTTTTTATTATCAGTAAAGCCTTACCAAACTAATTTAGGTAAATAACGGCTCAGACATGTACGCAAAGCAGACAGAGTGATGGGTTTTACCAACACTTCCGAGGCTCCGCACTCCAAGGCTTTTTCGCGGTCGGCAGTAAAGGCGTAAGCGGTCTGCATGATGATGGGAAGTTCCTTATCCTTCTTGCGAATAATCACCGTAGCATCCAGCCCGTTCATAATAGGCATTTTTATATCCATCAGAATAGCTTCCGCCTTGTCGCGATTCTCTTCGAACAAATTTACAATATCCTCACCATTCTTTGCCCATAGTATCTCGCATTTCTTGCCGATAATAGCCTTTATCAGTTTAAAGTTACTATCATCATCTTCCGCAACCAGAATAAGCGGACGGTAATCTCCTGACACTTTTTCTATTTCCATGACCTATGCGTTTTTGTTTATATAGGGGCAAAGATATAAAAATAATAGATTTGCACTATCTTTGCAGCTCATTAAAAAAATATATAATGATTTCTATAGACGGACTGGCCGTAGAATTCGGCGGAACTACTTTATTCAGTGACATATCTTTCGTTATCAACGAAAAAGACCGTATCGCCCTGATGGGTAAAAATGGAGCGGGGAAAAGTACATTGTTGAAAATCCTGGCAGGTGTAAGACAACCTACCCGTGGAAAAATCTCAGCCCCCAAGGACAGTGTCATAGCTTACCTTCCACAGCACCTTATGACGGAAGACGGACGTACCGTATTCAGGAAGCGGCGCAAGCTTTGCCCACCTGCATGAAATGGAAGCCGAGATAGAGCGCCTCAACAAGGAACTGGAAACGCGTACCGACTACGAAAGCGACAGTTACATGGAACTTATCGAGAACGTCTCCGCCTTGAGCGAAAAGTTCTATGCCATCGACTCCACCAATTACGAGGAGGATGTGGAAAAAGCACTGCTCGGACTGGGGTTCGTACGCGAAGACTTCAACCGCCAGACCAGTGACTTCAGCGGTGGATGGCGCATGCGCATCGAGCTTGCCAAGCTGTTGCTGCAGAAGCCCGACGTACTGTTGCTGGACGAGCCTACCAACCATCTGGACATAGAATCCATACAATGGCTGGAAGATTTTCTTATCAGCAACGGAAAGGCTGTCATCGTCATCAGCCACGACCGCAAGTTCGTGGACAACATCACCACCCGTACCATTGAAGTGACCATGGGACGGATATACGATTACAAAGTAAACTACTCCAAATACCTGGAACTCCGCAAGGAACGCCGCGAACAGCAACAGAAAGCCTACGACGACCAGCAGAAGTTCATTGCCGAAACCAAGGAATTCATCGAACGGTTCAAAGGCACCTACTCCAAAACCCTGCAAGTGCAAAGCCGCGTAAAAATGCTGGAGAAGCTGGAACTGCTGGAAGTGGATGAAGAAGACACTTCAGCGTTACGCCTCAAATTCCCTCCTTCTCCCCGCTCAGGCAATTATCCCGTCATCATGGAGGGAGTAGGGAAAAGTTACGGTGACCATGTGGTCTTCAAGAATGCCAACCTCACCATAGAACGGGGAGACAAGGTTGCTTTCGTTGGTAAGAACGGTGAAGGAAAGTCAACGTTAGTGAAGTGCATCATGAAGGAAATAGAACATGAAGGCACCCTCACGATAGGACACAACGTGCAGATTGGATATTTCGCACAAAACCAGGCCTCATTGTTGGATGAGAACCTGACCGTATTCCAGACCATCGACGATGTGGCAAAAGGGGAAATCCGCAACAAGATACGCGACCTGCTGGGTGCCTTCATGTTCGGTGGCCCCGAAGAGTCCATGAAGAAGGTCAAGGTGCTTTCCGGTGGAGAGCGCACGCGCCTCGCATGATAAAGCTTTTGCTCGAACCGGTGAATCTGCTGATACTGGACGAACCGACCAACCATCTGGACATGAAAACCAAAGATATCCTGAAGCAAGCGTTACTGGATTTTGACGGTACCCTTATCCTCGTCAGCCACGACCGTGACTTCCTGGACGGACTGGTAAGCAAGGTATATGAATTCGGCAACAAACAAGTGAAAGAGCACTTGAGCGGCATCTACGAATTCCTTGAAAAGAAGAAAATGGACTCCCTCCGCGAACTGGAACGATAAGCATCTGCTAAACCCGGCGTCCGAACAAATGGCCGATACATATTGTTTTCATTTTACTAAACACTTAACTAAGAGATATTAAAATGAAACAATATGATGCCATCATAATAGGATTCGGCAAGGGCGGCAAGTTATTGGCCGCCGAACTGGCCGAACGGAATTGGAAAGTAGCCATCGTGGAACGTTCCCCTCAGATGTACGGAGGAACATGTGTAAACGTAGGATGTATCCCTACCAAAACTCTGATTCACGAATCGGAATATGCGGAAAAAAGATACTATGACGATTATAAGAACCAGTCCAAACTGTATGCACTTGCCGTGGCGCGGAAAGACAAGCTTGTATCCTTCCTGTGTGAGAAAAATTATGAAAATGTAAAAAACAAGCCTAATATAACCCTCTATGACGGAACTGCTTCTTTCTTGTCCGAAAATACAATCCGTATAGTCTCCGGCAAGGACGAAACGATTCTTGAGGGAAAAGAGATATTCATCAACACCGGGTCCACCCCTATCCTGCCTGCCATCGACGGACTCAAGGAGAGCAAGTACGTATATACCAGTGAGACCTTGCTGCAATCGAACAAACTGCCCGCACACCTGCTCGTCATCGGCGGCGGTGCTGTCGGATTGGAGTTTGCCACTATGTATGCAGCTTTGGAAGCCATGTCACACTGCTGGAAGCGGGAAACCGCTTTCTGCCTAAAGTGGACCGCGACATTGCCGCCTCCATGCTGGAAGCATTGAACCGAAAGCGTATCAATGTCCGGTTGAACGCCCGTGTCCAATCCGTGTACGACACAGCCGAAGGAATAACTCTGACCTATACGGACAGTGCAAACGGCACTCCCTACTACCTGAAAGGAGATGCCTTGCTGGTAGCCATCGGCCGCAAGCCTATGACTGCAGAGCTGAATCTGGAAAAAGCGGGTATACAAACAGACAAGCGGGGAGCCATCGTTGTCGACAACCAATTACGGACTACAGCCCCACACGTATGGCCCTGGGGGACGTAAAAGGAGACGAACAGTTCGACTACTTGTCCATCGATGATTTCCGTATCATCCGTAATCAACTCTTTGAAAACAAAAAAAGGAGTACAAAAGACCGGTATCCAATCCCCTTTGCCATTTTCACCGACCCACCGCTGGCACATATAGGACTGACGGAAGAGGAAGCGATGAAGAACGGTTATTCCATACATGTGGCACGTATCCCTGCTGCCATGATTCCACGTGCCCGTACGCTACACAGCATAGACGGTATGCTCAAAGCTATTGTAGACATCCATACCGGACGGATTCTGGGTTGTACCCTACTTTGTGCCGATGCACCAGAAGTAATCAATACCGTAGCATCAATCATGAAAACGGGACAGCGTTACCATTTCCTGCGGGACTTCATTTTCACCCACCCCAGCATGAATGAGGGATTGAATATGTTATTCAAACCTTTTTAGCATTTTCTATTTGGTAATTAAGTCCTTAACCTCTATCTTTGCATCCGTCCAAAGATAGAGGAATGAAAAAGAAACAGTACATAACCTATATTCTTTTTTTCATCAGCTTGATAATGCTGGTGATACCCGTCATTCCCCACCATCATCATGCCGACGGAATGATATGCATGAAGAATGATATCACCGCCGATTGCTGCGGACACCGTCATAGCCCGGGCAACGAGCACTGCTGTTGCGACACGGGATGCATGACAACCCACTTTGTACAACAGACGCCCAGCTCTTCCAATGATGTGTGTTCACATCCGGATGCCTTGTGGGCAGTTACCCTACTCATTGAACCTTTTTCCAAGTTACTCATCCTACCCGAGTTTGACATAAGCAGGCAGGAGTGTATCTATCTGGAATCTCTTCATAGCACATTTATCATATGTGCTACGGGACTTCGTGCCCCTCCGTCTCTTCTTGCTTAACTGTTACCGGAACATCACCGGGACAGATTTCTATCCGGCATAAGGAACAATGCAATTTGGTTGCACGCCCTATGCCCTAACTTTGTATTCAAAATCAAAAAGTAAGAACAAATATCATCATGAAAAAAGTTATTTTCATGGGAGTCTTGGGATTATTCCTTTTAGGCTCCTGTAACAGCAAGTCCGGAGACAGCCACGAAGGACATAATCACGAAACAGAAGAGCACAATCATGACGGACATGACCACGAGGGACATGACCACGAACATGAGGGACACAACCATGAGCACGAAGAGCAGGAAAACCATGCCGGAGGAAGCGATGAAATCATCCTGCCACCAGCAAAGGCGCAAGCTGCGGCGTAGCAGTCAGCACTGTTGAACCGGGTAGTTTCCATCAAGTCATCAAGACCAGCGGCCAGGTGATGGCAGCCCAGGGAGACGAGAGCGTAGCCGTAGCTACAGTAGCAGGCGTGGTTTCCTTCAAGGGAAAAGTTATCGAAGGAATGAGTGTCAGCAAAGGTACTCCTTTGGTGGTATTGTCATCCAAAAACATGGCCGACGGAGACCCGGTGCAGAAAGCCCGGATAGCCTACGAAGTTTCCAAAAAGGAATATGAGCGTATGAAAGCGCTTGTAGCAACAAAATCGTATCTGAAAAGGAATTCGCGCAAGCTGAACAGATTTATGAAAATGCCCGTATCAGTTACGAGGCAGTCGCAAAGAACCATTCGGCAAGCGGCCAGGCGGTTGTTTCTCCCATCAGCGGTTATGTAAAGAATCTGTTGGTGAAAGAAGGGGACTACGTCAGCGTCGGCCAGCCGTTGGTAAGCGTCACCCAGAACCGCAAGCTTTTCCTGCGTGCAGACGTATCCGAAAAGTACTATCCTTACTTGAACAGCATCGGTTCCGCCAACTTCTGTACTCCTTATAATAATAAGGTATATACATTGAAAGAACTGGGCGGGCGCATGCTTTCTTATGGAAAGGCTTCGGGTGAGAACGGATATTATGTACCCGTAACTTTTGAATTCGACAATAAGGGAGACGTTATTCCCGGCTCGTTTGTAGAAGTATTCCTATTATCCTCACCAATGGAGAACGTGTTGTCTCTTCCTCACAGTGCGCTGACCGAGGAACAAGGCAGCTTCTTTGTCTACCTGCAACTGGATGAAGAGGGCTACAAAAAACAGCTTGTCACCCTGGGTGCCGACAATGGCGAGAGTGTACAAATCCTTTCCGGCATAAAAGCAGGCGATCGCGTCGTAACCCAAGGAGCCTATCAAGTGAAGCTGGCATCGGCAACGAATGCTATTCCGGCACATAGCCATGAACACTAATCTCATGTACAATTTGACAATTTACAAAGTACCATTTCGCTATGCAGTATAAGGGTTACGTGACGAATGGGAGTGTAAAGTCAGATAAACAAGAAATATTAGATAAAACAGCAAGTGCGGCTGACATTGCGCAGCCCAATTGTACATTGTACATTGTAAATAGTAAATAGAAAGATGTTAAACAAAATAATTGGTTTTTCTCTTCAGAACCGCATCCTGGTGCTGGTAGCATCGGTGCTGTTGCTGATTGGCGGTACTTATACCGCCATGCATACGGAAGTGGATGTGTTCCCTGACCTCAATGCGCCGACCGTGGTCATCATGACCGAAGCAAACGGTATGGCAGCAGAGGAAGTGGAACAACTGGTCACTTTTCCCGTAGAAACGGCTGTAAACGGTGCAACGGGTGTGCGCCGTGTACGCTCTTCCTCAACGAACGGTTTTTCTGTAGTCTGGGTAGAATTCGACTGGGATACAGATATCTATCTTGCCCGGCAGATTGTCAGTGAGAAACTGGCAGTCGTCAACGAATCCTTACCGGCCAACGTAGGCAAACCGACACTAGGCCCACAATCGTCCATTTTGGGCGAGATGCTGATTGTAGGTCTGACAGCAGATTCGACCTCTATGCTGGATTTGCGTACCATTGCCGACTGGACCATACGTCCCCGCCTGCTCTCTACGGGCGGTGTGGCACAAGTAGCCGTACTGGGCGGCGACATCAAGGAATATCAAGTGCAGCTGGACCCGGAACGGATGCGCCATTACGGCGTGACATTGAGCGAAGTGATGAACATCACCCGCGAAATGAACCTGAATGCCAATGGTGGAGTACTCTATGAATATGGCAATGAATATATCGTACGCGGCGTACTTTCTACCGACAAGGTAGACCAGATAGCCAAGGCCGTGGTGCGGAGCAACGGAGTCTCCGGCGCCCCTATCCTGCTGGAAGATATTGCCGACGTTCAAATCGGAGCCAAACTTCCTAAACTGGGTACCGCCTCGGAACGCGGTAAGCATGCCGTACTGCTGACAGTCACCAAGCAACCCGCCACAAGCACGCTGGAGCTTACAGACAAACTGGAAGCTTCCCTGCAAGACCTGCAGAAGAATCTACCGGCGGACGTAAAGGTTTCCACAGACATCTTCCGTCAAAGCCGTTTCATCGAAAGTTCCATCGGAAACGTTCAGAAGTCGTTGTTGGAGGGAGGTATTTTCGTTGTCATCGTGCTTTTCCTGTTCCTTGCCAACATACGTACCACAGTCATCTCGCTGGTGACACTGCCGTTGTCACTGATTGCCTCCATCCTTGCCCTGCACTATATGGGCTTTACGATAAATACCATGAGCCTGGGAGGTATGGCTATCGCCATCGGTTCGCTGGTGGATGATGCATCGTGGACGTGGAGAATGTCTACAAGCGTTTGCACGAAAACCGACTGAAACCTGCCGGCGAGCAACTTCCTATTCTGGAAGTGGTGTTCAATGCTTCGAAAGAAGTGCGTATGCCTATCCTCAATTCAACGCTGATTATCATTGTCAGCTTCGTACCACTGTTCTTCCTTAGTGGTATGGAAGGTAGGATGTTGGTACCACTGGGTATTGCGTTCATTGTGGCATTGGCGGCTTCAACTGTTGTGGCACTGACCGTAACGCCGGTACTTTGCTCCTATCTATTGGGAAAAGAGAAAACGAAAAAACAAAACAACGAAAACAGCGATTCTGCCGTAGCACGCAAGATGAAGCAATGGTATGGTTCTGCACTGACTTTCGTATTGGGGCATAAGAAAGGGGTACTGGGAGGTACTATCGGACTATTTGTAGTAGCGCTCGGCTGTTTCTTCACCCTGGGCCGCTCGTTCCTGCCGCCTTTCAATGAAGGTTCGTTCACCATCAATATCTCCTCGCTTCCAGGCATTTCCCTGGAAGAAAGCGACAAGATGGGGCACCGTGCCGAGGAGCTGCTGCTTTCCATCCCCGAAATACAGACCGTGGCCCGTAAAACGGGACGTGCAGAGCTGGACGAACACGCTCTGGGAGTAAACGTCTCTGAGATCGAGGCACCGTTTGAGTTGAAAGACCGCTCGCGCAGCGAGCTCGTGGCAGAAGTCCGCGAAAAACTGGGTACCATTGTAGGGGCAAACGTGGAAATAGGCCAGCCTATCAGCCACCGTATAGACGCCATGCTATCCGGTACAAAGGCGAACATCGCCATCAAACTGTTCGGCGACGACCTGAACCGCATGTTCACTCTGGGCAATGAAATCAAGAGTGCCATCCAGGGGATTCCCGGTATTGCCGACCTGAACGTGGAACAGCAGATTGAGCGTCCGCAACTTGTCATTTCACCCAAACGGGAAATGCTTGCCAAATACGGCATTTCACTGCCCGAATTTTCGGAGTTTGTCAATGTCTGCCTGGCCGGTGAAGCCGTTTCCCAAGTTTACGAAAAGGGAAAGAGCTTCGACCTGACCGTACGCGTGAAAGACAACCTACGCGACGAAATGGAAAAAATACGCAACTTGATGATTGATACGGGCGACGGACAGAAAATTCCACTGAACTATGTAGCGGAAATCCGCTCGGCCATGGGTCCGAACACCATCAGCCGCGAGAATGTAAAGCGTAAAATCGTCATCTCCGCCAACGTGGCCGACCGCGACCTGCGAAGTGTAGTCAATGATATACAAGCCAGGTAGACGCACAAATCAAACTGCCGGAAGGATACCACATCGAATACGGCGGACAATTCGAAAGCGAGCAGGCAGCAAGCCGCACGCTGGCACTTACTTCGTTCATGTCCATCGTGGTGATATTCCTGCTCCTCTACCATGAATTCCGCAGTGTGAAGGAGAGTGCCATCATCCTTATCAATCTGCCGCTGGCATTGATAGGCGGTGTATTCGCCCTGCTCATCACAACGGGAGAAGTGAGTATCCCCGCCATCATCGGTTTCATCTCACTGTTCGGTATCGCCACCCGAAACGGAATGCTGCTCATCAGCCATTACAACCACTTGCAGCAGGAAGAAGGCTATGGCGTCTACGACAGCGTTATCCGCGGTTCGCTCGACCGTCTGAATCCAATCCTGATGACCGCCCTATCCAGTGCACTGGCACTTATCCCGCTGGCTCTCAGTGGCGACCTGCCGGGCAACGAGATACAAAGCCCGATGGCAAAGGTTATCTTGGGCGGCCTTTTAACATCCACGTTCCTGAACGGTTTCATCATTCCGATTGTTTACCTGATGATGCACCATAACCAACAACCTAAAACGTCAGACAATGAATAAAAGATTTTTCATATTCAGCGCCGCCATCCTCGCTTTTGCGGGGATGAGCGCACAAACGTCCGGCATTGATGCCGTGCTCCAGCAGATAGAGGCCAACAACAAGGAATTGCAGGCTAACTCCCACCTCATTTCCTCACAAAAACTGGAGAACAAGACAAACAACAACCTCCCCGACCCTACACTGTCATACGCCCACCTTTGGGACTCCAAGAACAGTGACGAGACAGTCGGCGAAATGGTCATCTCGCAAAGCTTCGACTTCCCCACGCTTTACGCCACCCGAGGGAAGATGAACCGACTCAAGACAAATGCACTGGATGCACAAGCCACCGCCTTCCGCCAGCAGATATTGTTGCAAGCGAAGGAAGTATGCTTGGACATCATCATGCTGCAACGCCAGCAAGCCCTGCTCGACGAACGGTTGAAGAATGCGGAGGAACTGTCGGCCATGTACACCCGGCGTTTGGAAACGGGAGATGCCAATGCACTGGAAACCAACAAGATTAATCTGGAGTTGCTGAATGTACGCACGGAAGCCCGCATGAACCAGACGGCACTTAACAATAAACTGAAAGAGCTGCTTGTCCTCAACGGAAACCAGCCGCTCACACCGGGACGTCCCAGACCCGATACCACACCCGACGCCCAAACACTCGGATTGACAGAATACCCGGCAGTGCCGTTGCCGGCCGACTTCCACCCGCTGGCCGACGAACTGCTGGCTTCAGACCCCACCCTGCAATCCTTGCAGGGTGAAAGTTCTGCCGCCCGGAAACAGATTTCGGCAAGCAAGCAAGGCTGGCTGCCCAAACTGGAACTGGGTTACCGTAGAAATACCGAATCGGGGCATCCGCTAAACGGTGTAGTAGTAGGCTTCTCTTTCCCGCTTTTCGAAAACCGCAATAAGGTCAAGATAGCCAAGACACAAGCGCTCAACATTGACTACCAAAAGGAGAACGCCGCACTGCAAGCCAGCTCTGCCTTGTGGCAACTCTATGAAGAGGCCAAGAACCTGCACGCTTCCATGGAGGAATACGAGCGCACCTTCCATCAACAGCAAGACCTTTCTTTACTGAAACAAGCACTTATGGGAGGACAAATCAGTATGATTGAATACTTCGTTGAAATATCGGTTGTCTATCAAAGCAAGACAAACCTCCTGCAACTGGAAAACCAGTATCAGAAGGCAATGGCACAGATATACAAGAGCCGGTTATAAATAGAAAGAGCTGTCTGCGGTTGACAGACAGCTCTTTCTATTTCAATATATTGTAGTTATAGTTTTGTGACTTTACCCATAAACAGAATAACTCCCGTACTCTTCTCCTTTATCAGAAAGATGAAAGGACGGTCCACATAGAACGGAATTACCGTACTTGGTCCGGGAGCGGCCACGTCCATTCCTCCGACAGTTACAGCCGCAGCCTTCCGTCCCCTCTTCATTCACTTTCACATAAGTGAACTGTTGCAGCAAACTGATAAACAAATCCTCATCCGCCATTCCGGAAAATCGGCCGATGGAGTAAAAGCCTCCTGCATTCCCATTGCCATCATATCGTCAATGAGTTCTTTATCATATTCCATTTCAAACCGGGGTAACTTAAGGTTCAAGGCAGAGCTTGATAAACTACTGTTCCATTCCCCCAGCGCTCGTCATTCAGCTGCGGCAGGCACTCATCCAACGATTTTCCCTCTGCCGGCAAGAGCACCACCATACTGAAAGCCTCATTGCCGTAAGGCAACTCTGCCATTGAGAAATACTCATTCTCGGCATAGTTGAATCTCTCGTCACGAAGATTCATCATGTGTACAGTCGATTTGCTTCCGTCAGCATTCGTAAAAGCCTCTTCTGCCGTATCCGATTTTTTGAATTGATTCTTCCAAATCCCCTTGAAATAAAGCGCATTCAACAGATAAAGACGCGCCGTCTCCGGAATCTCATTCAAGACTTTGGGGATGCAATTATTCGTTTTCCCGGCACACCAGCCGTTTATAATGTCCGGAGCCTTGGGAGAGGCAAAATCCAGCTCCTGCACTTGCGCGTCATACATCTTTTTGTTTACGCTTACAAAGTCGTCATGAACACCGAACCCTTTCTTTATCCAGATGGAATTGGCAATTCCCAACTGTGTGGTATTGTCCAAATCGAGCAACGCCTCCACCAGCTTCTTATTATAGTTGTTCATTTCTTCCAACGAATAGCCCGAAAAGCCCAGGACATCTGTCATCTCAGATAGTGTGTTTCCCAACGCTCCATTGGCAATCATAGACAGACAGAGCGAAGCGCTCAAAGGAGAGATGAACAGATTGGGCTTTTCCACCTCAGTTTTACAAACCTGATTAAAGAAACGGAAAGCGAAATCCGTTCCTAAATCCATCATCTCCTGCTCGGCACGGGTCAAGGCAATGTCTTTGCGAGGCTTGGGTTGTGGTGAAGAGTTGTCGTCACTCTGGCAGGCTGCAAGGATACAAAGTAGGCTTAAGGCAGTAATCGTTTTTTTAAGCATAAGCAAATAGTATTAGTTTTAAAACAGTTATCTATATATAGAAAATGCTTGAACAAACAAAATACTGCATTGAAGAAACAATAAAAAATAGTACATTCCTACTCTATTATCATACTGCAAAGTTCTGCATATTTTTGCAGTCGCACTGCATATGTGTTGCAGCACCACTGCATATGTGTTGCAGTCGCGCTGCATATATATTTGCAGTGTCACTGCAACAGCTCTGCAGTGCTACTGCAAAATATATACAGCAGCTTTGCAGTAACGTGATTGATTTCACCCGGTTATTGTTGCCAATTCCAGCACCCCTTCCGGCAAATATCCGCTGCGTATGCGCCATTCCTGGGGATAAAGATTATTGGCACGGTTACCTATATTCTTGACAAATCCTAGAGGTATCTGTTTGTAGGTGAGCAAGACAATGCCGCGCGGAGCAGTCTCCGAAAGGACAACAGCCTCCTTGCGCAGATAGCTGATGGCCTGCTCGCGGCCTATCTCTTCATGGGCAAAGGCATCCGGATTCAGTGCTATACTCATGGCGAGCCCATGAGCAGGCATCCAGTCTTTTCCTTTCAACTCGGCAACATCTACCCCAGCCTGCACGATACGGAGTGACGAACGCAAAGCCGACAGTTCGGAGAGATACGCTTTAGGGAAAGCGCTGACGTTGTTGCCATTGACGATAAATTCGTAATTATCCGGAACCGCAAACCACTCATGCAGTGCCGAAAGCTGTTCTTTGGAAACACCCGGAGTTTTCGCTCCTTTTCCTTGAGGTTTTCTTCCTTTTTCCCAGGATTTCACCTGCCCGGCCCAGGTATTCCCATCGCTCACGCCCGGTTTGCGGAGAACTGCCAAAAAGAATCCTTCCCCCTTCGTCCGATGGGGCAGGAAACGATAGGCGGGAAAGTCCTCTCCCGACAATAGATTACCCGTAATATTCCAGTCAGTAGAAATTTCCAACGGCAATACCTCCGCCCCGAATTCATCCCGTATCCAACGGATGTTCTCTTCGTTTTCCTTTGTATTATAGGTACAAGTACTGTAGATGAGAATGCCTCCGGACTTCAAGCAAGGCCAGATATCCGTAACGATGCGACGCTGGCGCTGCCAGCAGATTTCCACATTCTCCCCACTCCACTCACTTACCGCAACGGGGTCTTTACGGAACATCCCCTCGCCAGAGCAGGGGACATCCGTCAATATGACGTCGAAGAAGTCCGTCAAGGAAGAAAAATCTGCCGGGTCATTATTAGTGACCACCACACCGGAATGCCCCCACTTCGTAAGATTCTCCGCCAATACCTGCGAGCGGTTGCGGATTACCTCATTGGCCACCAGCAGACTGCCTGCGGGCAACACGCTACGGGCATGCGTGGATTTCCCGCCGGGAGCCGCACAGAGGTCAAGCATCACCACCGGTCCTTCGCCCACATACCGCCTCAAAGCCTGCTCCACAAACATAGACGAAGCCTCCTGCACATAGTAGCAGCCTGCATGAAACAGCGGGTCAAAAGTGAATGTCAGCCGCTTGTCCAGATAGTATCCGGCAGTAGACCAAGGGACATGCCTAAAAGAGGAACGAAAAAGACTGAATGAAGATTCCGGTAATTTATCTTCATTCAGTCGGATACTGACCGGCTGCTCCCCTTCCAGGGCGGCAGCCAGCTTTTCATATTCTTCCACACCCAAGAGGGCGCGTGTATAATCGGTGAAAGATGAGGGTAGCTTCATGCTTTGAACTGTTTTATGGCAGCAAAGATAGTGCAAAATACGTTTCACCAATCTACGGGGCTAAACAAAAAGCACGGTTCAATACTCTTTTTAAAAACTGAGTTTCACCCCTGCAAAATAGGAACGCGGTGCACCCGGTCCGTAGATATAACCGGAATCGCGGCTCGCTCCTTTATCAAAATCTTTCTGATAAGAATTGAATATATTCTGTACACCGGCATTGAGCTGCAAACAGAACCCTTGAAAATCAAAGTCGTAAGCTATCTTTGTTCCAAGCTCAAAGAAGTCCGGACTCTTTACCAATACATCCGCCTCACCGTTCACCTCCGAAAGCAAATGGGGAACGTACATCCGCCCGGTATAATTGCCGTTCAAAGCTATTGAGAGGGCTTTAACCGGCATATAGGTAGCTGTAAAGTAGCCGTAGACGTCGGGAGTACGCAGTATCTTGTCGCTGTAACGTTCTTTCTCCGACAAGTGCTCCTCATCCGCACTCCATTCTTCGGGAGAGTCATAGATACTTCGTTGAAGCGTCAGCCCTGCCTGCAACTGAACCTTATCCTTATAGGCAACCTTTCCTTCCAATGTGCCGCCATACACTTTAGCTCCCGAACCATTGATACGGGTCTGTATCAGATAAGCGCTACCATCCGGGTCTTTCACCGGAGGCGTCAGGACAAACGGGTCGGAAAGTTTCGTGTAGAAGCCTTCCACCAGTAGGTTTGCCTGGAAATCTCCGAAATAGTGGTACCAATCTACCGAAGCATTGAAGCTGCGCGAACGCTCTTCCTTCAATCCTTTGGCGCGGACAATGGAAACCAACTCTCCACCCACATTACTGATATGCAGATCTTCATCAAACGCTTGTGGAGCACGGAATCCCTCAGCATAACTGAAACGGATATTCACATCCTGAGTAGGATTGTAACGGATATTGGCACGGGGACTGAAAACAGCCTTGTCCATGATGCTGTTTTTATCTACGCGCCCGCCAATCAGGAAACTCCACTGTTCGTTCTTCCACTCATTCTGGGCATAGACGCTTGCTATATTCACCACTTGGTTCAACGGGGCGGGGTATATTTCTCAATCAGTTGTTGCAAGCGGTCACCCGTTGCCGTAGGATCTTCGGCCAAAGCAGCATCACGATACTTCTGTACGTCCGTTGCCTTGTCATGCAGATTGTCGTGATTGAACTCAATGCCTCCGGTCAAATCGGCAGGCATAAACAGACACTTGTCAAAATGATAAATATACTGGGCACCCAGCACACCGGTAAAGTCCGTAGTCATTCCATAAGCGCTGTAATAACTATTGCGCACGATGTGCTGAGCCGAAGCATAGGTACTGAACGTATGTTTCTGGTTTTTGGAGAAAGCCGTGAACTTGAGCCCACCCGTGTTGATGGAATGTTTCAGCTGTTCCACCAGTCCGGGCGCCCCGGTACCGTTCAATCCGGCATCCTCGGCTATATGAGGGGGAAGGCTGAAGCCACTTCCACCACGGCGGAATTCCTCCATATGATGGTATTCAAGGCTCAGCTTGGAATAGGCACTTGTCCGGTAGTAAGCATTCAGACCGACAGTCTGGTTCTTCAGCTTCGGTAATTCGGAAAAACCGTCTCCGTTGGAGTCCCATGCCGAACGATGCCTGCTCTGGCCGTACACATAAGCCCCCATCTTACTGTCCGAAGAAACCAAGGAAAGATTCAGGGTCGTGTTGTTGTCGAACGAGCCGGAACCGTCGAAATTGGAAATGGTATGCGAGAAAGAACCGGAATTGCGAATCGGTTCCTTCGTAATGATATTCACCGTCCCGGCAATGGCCGAAGAACCGAACAAGGCTGAACCACCTCCACGCACCACTTCCACACGCTCTATCATGTTGGCGGGAATCTGTTCCAACCCATACACACCGGCCAGAGAGGAAAAGATGGGACGTGAGTCTATCAATATTTGGGTATATTTCCCATCCAGCCCGTTGATGCGCACTTGTGAATAACCGCAATTCTGGCAATCGGTCTCCACCCGCACACCTGGCTGAAAGGCCAGTCCTTGCGACAAAGTATGCGAGTTTGTCTGCTCAAACAGTTTAGGAGTGACCACTTTGACCAAAGTGGGTGCCAAGCGCCGGGCAGTCTCATTGCGGTTGGCTGTGACTACCACCCCGTCCAGTGCCACCATGTCTTCTTCCAACTCAAAGTTCTCTTCCAAGGTCTTACCACGTTTCAGAACGACTTTGCGCTCCTGCGACTTATAACCTACGGCACTGACGGACAACGTGAACTCACCTTCAGGCAGATTCTTTAGGAAATAGTGACCGGTGGCATCGGTCATGGTCCCGATGGTGGTGCCTTTCAGCGAAACTGTCATATAAGGCAAATGTTCCCTTGTACTTTTTTCTATTACATGACCGACAATATTGGCATCGGTACTCTTCAAATCTTCGGCATAAACGGTTGATGAGAGTAACAGACATACTGCTCCCACCACAAAAAATATATATTTTTCATGTACTTCTAAAATAATATGTTAATCAATGAGGTTGACGCAATCCCACAACGGAATTGCCTTAATCTATCGGATTTGAAAAAAAGAAGGGGGAGCACGCAGGCAAATACCGCCACGAAGCTTTACACACTTGATGCATTCCGTGGTAAGAATGCTCAGTACACACAACAAAACAAGGAAAACCGTCGCGGCAACCGGAAGCAACGGAAGGGAAGAAGAGACGAAAGAGGCTAGATAGAAAATGGTTTCCAACTGCACCTCTGTATGCTCATGCTGGCCCTTGAATGGATGGGAATGCACAATGATAACACCATTCACCACATGCGAGTGGGTAAACAGCGTAATTCCTCCCAGATAGGCAATGAACAGCAGAGGGAGGAAACACTTCATTATATTCCTCAACTTCATCAAGACTTCCCAATAAAAACAGATGCGCAAAGATAACAGTATTTACAATAAGAAACAACCCGGTTTGTATATTTACCTCTATTTACAGTCGCAAATACCTACTTCTTGTTATTCCGGAAAAAAGACAATAAGACATTTTCACGGAAAAATATCGCCTTATTTCCGGTTTTCTAAAAAAAATATCTTCTCTTTGCAACTTTATAAAGGTGACGATACGTCTAACCAACAAAGAAACAAATTAAAAGACCATAGATTATGAAACGTATCATTTTTGGATTAATGCTTGCCATGATGTTCTGCACACTGATGCAAGGCGCAAACAGAACCGTAACAGAGAACGACGGTCAAGGGAACAAGAAAAGAGTCATCGAATTGAGGGACACTGTCATCAATGGAGAAACCGTAACAGACACACTCAGTGTCATGACTTATGAAAACGGTGCCGGCAGTAGCAATGCTCCGGAAAAATGGAGAACCCACCATAGCAGCGGTATGGACTGGAACGGGTTCGACTCGGGAGCAAGACCTCGGAAACCGTGATTGCCGTAACAGCCATCGTCTTTGTATTCGGACTGCCGCTACTCATCATATTCGTAGTATTCTTCTTCCGCTATAAAAACCGGAAAGCCAAGTACCGCCTGGCGGAACAGGCCCTGGCCAGCGGACAGCAACTGCCTGAAAACTTCTTCAAAGAAACCGCAGCAACGGATATCCGCAGCAAAGGCATCAACAACATATTCGTCGGCATCGGCCTGTTCATCTTCCTTTGGGCCATTACCGGAGAATTCGGTCTCGGATGTATCGGCTTGCTCGTCATGTTCACCGGCTTCGGACAATTGGTGATTTTCTACAGCCAACAGAAGAAGAACGAAGAAAAATGAGTCAGATGGGTGACATATCGTTAGTCGCACAGGTCGTGGTGTTTCACAACACCAGGGCCTTCGACCAGTTGGTAAAGAAGTACCAGTCGCCCGTGCGGCGGTTCTTCCTGCACCAGACCTGCGGCGACAGCGAGTTGAGTGACGACCTGGCACAAGATACGTTTATCAAGGCCTATACAAACATCGCTTCGTTCAAGAATTTGTCCAGCTTCTCAACCTGGCTCTACCGTATTGCCTATAACGTTTTTTATGATTATATTCGCAGCCGGAAGGAAACAGACGATTTGGATACGTACCGAGTGGACGCTCAATGCAGCACACTGCAGCAGGACGTGGGACAGCACATGGACATTTACCGTGCCCTGGCCACACTGAAGGAAATGGAACGCACCTGCATCACGCTCTTCTACATGGAAGACCAAAGCATCGAAAAGATTGCAGGTATCACCGGATGTCCGGCGGGAACGGTAAAAAGCCACCTCTCGCGGGCGAAAGACAAAATGGCTTCCTACTTAAAACAAAATGGTTATGATGGAAAATGATGATAAACTCCTGACTTCATTCTTTGCCGAACACCGGCAGGAAATAGCCGATAACGGGTTCAGCCGCCGCGTACTGCGACATCTGCCCGACCGTAGCCGCCACTTGGCGCAGATATGGACAGCATTCTGCTTTACTCTGGCCCTCGTACTGTTCGTCTCCCTCGACGGAGTGCAGCTGATACTGGACACCTTGCGCGAAACCTTCGATACTGCCATCCGGAGCGGAGCTTCGGAGCTTGACCCCAAGTCGTTAATCATTGCCGGAGTGGTATTGCTCTATTTCGGTTACCGCAAGATTTCATCTATGGCATAGTTGTTTTTCAATGATAAATCGTATCTTTGTCCCCTCATAAAACTAACTAAGAGGAGAAAGTTTTGAGAAAGATTCTATTCATCATATTATTCGTTTTTTCTATTGGGAATGCCGGGGCGCAAGCAACAAGCGATTCCATCGTCATGAATTACTTGAAGGAAATGGGCGCCCCCGTCACTTATAACAATGAAGTGAAATTGCTGATGACCGGCCATGACAAGTTCGTCGATCTCTTCGAGAATATCCGCCATGCCCGGCATCATATCCATTTGGAATATTTCAATTTCCGCAACGACTCCATAGCCAATGCCTTGTTCAGCCTTCTGGCAGAGAAGGTCAAGGAAGGGGTTGAAGTCCGCGCCATGTTCGATGCCTTCGGCAACTGGTCCAACAACCAACCATTGAAGGAACACCATCTGAAATCCATCCATGCCCAAGGCATCGAAATCGTCAAGTTCGACCCTATCACTTTTCCCTGGGTAAACCATGCCATACACCGCGACCATCGGAAAATAGTAGTGATTGACGGAAAGATAGGTTATACCGGTGGCATGAACATCGCCGACTACTACATCAACGGATTGCCTAAAATCGGTAAATGGCACGATATGCACATACATCTTGAAGGAGATGCTGTGCGCTATCTGCAAGGCATCTTCTGACCATGTGGAACCGGGAGACGGGACAACACGTTGGAGGTCCAGCCTATTTTCCGGACACTCCGCAACTGCCCGACAGTATTGCCGAAGAAATAGCCATCGTGGACCGCACGCCACGCGAAACACCACGCTCCATCAGCCATGCCTATGCAGCTTCCATACAAGCCGCACAGAAGAATATCCGAATCGTGAATCCCTATTTCGTTCCGACCAAATCAATCCGCAAGGCAATCAAGAACGCACTGAAAAAAGGTACTGAAGTGGAAATCATGATACCTGCCGTGTCGGACATAGCCTTTACTCCGGATGCCTCATTCTACATAGCACACAAGCTGATGAAGAAAGGAGCCAAGATATATCTCTTCAACGGCGGCTTCCACCATTCCAAGATAATGATGGTAGACAGCACTTTCTGCACGGTGGGTACTGCCAATCTCAACAGCCGCAGCCTGCGCTATGACTACGAGACAAACGCTTTCATCTTCGACCCCAAGACCACCAATGAGCTGAATGCCATGTTCGAACGGGACGTGCAAAACAGTACGCTACTCACTCCCGAAGTCTGGAAAAAGCGTTCCGGATGGAAGAAATTCGTAGGCTGGGTGGGAAACCTGATGACCCCCTTCCTCTAATTATTAATTATTAATTATTAATTATTAATTAATTCTCCTACCTTTGCGTTCGGATAAAACAGAGCATTACATCATGAAACAATATTTAGACCTGCTGAACCGCGTACTGACCGAAGGCGTAGAGAAAAGCGACCGTACGGGTACCGGCACCATCAGCGTATTCGGCCACCAGATGCGTTTCAACATGGATGAAGGCTTCCCCTGCCTTACTACCAAGAAGCTGCATCTGAAATCAATCATATACGAACTGCTATGGTTCCTCCAAGGAGACACCAATGTGAAATATCTTCAGGACAACGGTGTACGCATCTGGAACGAATGGGCGGACGAAAACGGTGACCTGGGACATATCTACGGGTATCAATGGCGCTCCTGGCCGAACTATAAAGGTGGATTCATCGACCAAATCAGCGAAGCTGTAGAAACCATCAAGCACAATCCCGACTCACGCCGGATTATAGTCAGCGCATGGAATGTAGGCGATTTGGACAACATGAACCTCCCTCCCTGCCACGCTTTCTTCCAGTTCTATGTCGCCAACGGACGGCTGAGCCTGCAACTGTACCAGCGTAGTGCGGACATTTTTTTAGGAGTGCCCTTCAACATTGCTTCCTATGCCCTGCTCCTGCAGATGATGGCGCAAGTCACCGGACTGAAAGCCGGAGATTTCATCCATACCTTAGGAGACGCCCACATCTATCTGAACCATCTGGAGCAGGTAAAGCTCCAACTATCTCGTGAACCGCGGGATTTGCCGCAGATGAGAATCAATCCGGATGTGAAAAACATCTTCGATTTCAAGTTCGAGGATTTTGAGTTGGTCAACTATAACCCGCATCCGCATATTGCAGGGAAAGTGTCAGTATAAATCCTACAATAAAAAGATAGAAAGAGAAAAGAATTTTACACACATATGATTAGTATTATCGCCGCAGTAGATAGAAAGAGAGGTATCGGTTATCAGAACCGGTTGTTATTCTGGCTTCCCAATGATTTGAAGCGTTTCAAAGCCCTCACCACGGGAAATACCATCATCATGGGCCGAAAGACCTTTGAATCTCTCCCCAAAGGCGCGCTTCCCAACCGCCGCAACGTTGTTCTGTCCACTCAAAAAGATTTGATTTGTCCCGATGCAGAAGTTTTTTCCTCACTGGAAGAAGCACTGAACAGTTGCCAGCCCGACGAACACGTCTACATCATCGGCGGTGCAAGCGTTTATCGCCAGGCACTCCCCTTTGCAGGTGCCCTCTGCCTGACCGAGGTGGATGCAGAAGCCCCTCAGGTGGATGCCTACTTTCCCGAAGTCGCTCCGACTGTATGGCAAGAAAAAAGCAGGGAGTCCCATCCCGCAGATGAGAAGCATCCCTGCCCTTATGCATTCGTCGATTATATCCGCCGGTAGAATTAATCTTCCTCTTCTTCTACCGTTATAGGCATCTGCCGCTTGATGGCTTCATGGAAAGATATCAAGGTTTCCGTACGCGCCAGTCCCAGCGGTTGCAACTTATCATGTATGATGCTCAGCAAATGATGGTTGTTGCGGGCATAAAGCTTTATGAACATATCATACTTGCCTGTCGTAAAATGGCATTCCACAATCTCGGGAATGGCTTCCAATGCTCTCGTCACAGCATCGAAGGAAGCGGGATCCTTTAGATAGATACCGATATAGGCGCATGTTTCGTATCCTATCTTCTCCGGATCAATCACATATTCAGAACCTTTCAATATACCTAAGTTTGTCAGCTTTTGAATGCGCTGATGAATGGCTGCTCCCGATACATTACAAGCTCTGGCCACTTCAAGGAAAGGAATGCGTGCATTATCGGCTATAAGTTTTAAAATCTGTTCGTCTAAAGTATCCAATTGATGATGTCCCATTTCAAATTCTAATGATTAATAAATTACTATATCTCCCGCATATCTATACGGCAACATGCAAAGTTAGCTATTTTTTCGCCAATAAAAATACGGTTTATAACTTTTCTTGCAAAAAAAAGAATAATACCGCATATCAGGCATTTCAAAGTGCATATGCAAAATTCCATCTCGCACGACCGGAAAATTGCAGATGAGCTTTAAAGATATTATCTTTGTAGTAGCAATAATAATGAACTGTTATGAAAAAGTATTCCTTATTCCTATTATGCCTGATGGCGCAATATCCTTGCATGCCCAACGCTTTGCCGATTATTTTGCAGATAAGACCCTGCGTGTCGACTATATCTTTACCGGAAATGCAGCCAGACAAGAAATATGCCTGGACGGATTGTCTTGTCTCCCCTCTTGGGCAGGAAGGAAGCATCATTGTCTGAGTTGCCCTTGCAAGGAAACGGACAAATCATTATGCGGGATGCAGCCAATGGCAGCGTAATCTACAAAACATCCTTTTCTTCGCTCTTCCAGGAGTGGCTGGAAACGGATGAAGCCAAAGCAGTGACCAAAGGATTCGAAAACACCTTTCTCCTTCCCTATCCCCTTCGTCCTGCAGAAATAGAAATAACACTTCTCGACCCGCGTAGAAATGTACGGGCAAGCATGAAACATACGGTCAGTCCCGACGACATCCTGATACATCAGAAAGGTACTGCCCACATCACACCACATAAATATCTGCTGCAAAGCGGCAATACGGCCAAATGCATCGACGTAGCCATCCTTGCAGAAGGATATACTCCCGAAGAGATGCCGGTATTCTACGAAGACGCAGCCATTGCCTGCGAAAGTCTGTTTGCCCACGAACCCTTCCGGTCCATGAAAAAGCACTTCAACATTGTAGCAGTGGCCAGCCCCTCCGAAGACAGCGGAGTAAGCGTACCACGCCTCGGAGAATGGAAACGGACAGCATTCAGCTCTCATTTCAGCACATTCTATTCAGACCGGTATCTGACAACCTCCCGTGTCAAATCCATACACGATGCGCTGGGCGGGAATACCGTATGAACACATCATCATCCTTGCCAATACGGAAGAATACGGAGGCGGTGGAATCTATAATTCCTATACCCTTACTACCGCCCACCATCCCATGTTCCGCCCCGTTGTGTACATGAGTTCGGGCATAGCTTTGGCGGACTGGCCGATGAATACTTCTACGACAATGACGTGATGACAGATACCTATCCACTAGATGTGGAACCCTGGGAACAGAACATCAGCACAAGAATCGATTTCACTTCCAAATGGAAAGATATGCTTGCTCAAGGAACTCCCGTTCCTACTCCCTCTTCTGAAAGTGGAACATATCCCGTAGGCGTATATGAAGGAGCTGGCTATTCTGCCAAAGGCATCTACCGTCCGGCAGACAATTGCCGCATGCGCACCAATGAATACCCTACTTTCTGCCCGGTCTGCCAACGGGCCATCTGCCGCGTCATTGAATTTTATACTGAATAAAAACAAACTAAACTAAAAGAACTTATGATCAGACTTCAACGTATTACAACAGCTGACACAGACTTGTACAGCTACATGGAGAAATTAATGACTCAATCATTCCCTTCAGAGGAGTACCGGGAACTGGAGGAATTGCGCAAGTATACAGATACCAAAACGCACTTCTATAACAATATCATCTTCCATAACAACACCCCGGTAGGTCTCATCACTTACTGGGATTTCGGACATTTTTACTATATAGAGCATTTTGCCATTGACCCCGCACAGCGTAACGGCGGATATGGAAAGAGCGTACTAAACCATTTATGCCAACTCTTAAAACATCCCATCGTCTTGGAAGTGGAAATACCCGAAGAAGAAATGCTAAACGCCGCATTAACTTCTATCAACGGCAAGGATTCTCCTTATGGGAAAAGCCCTACCAACAACCACCCTATAAAACAGGCGACAACTACCTGCCTATGCTCATCATGGCCTATGGAGATATAGAATGTGGAAAGGATTTTGACTCTGTAAA
>ENA-OUNI01000068-OUNI01000068.1-human-gut-metagenome-genome-assembly--contig:-NODE-68-length-38711-cov-5.588145_pt1 | contig 38711 bp, 42 predicted proteins | sample MGYA00242499_ERZ504580 | MGnify/ENA primary metagenome ERZ504580 (study PRJEB26092, sample SAMD00036315) | human gut metagenome | host: Homo sapiens | study: EMG produced TPA metagenomics assembly of... | reverse complement strand
TCTTTCCCCGCTGGCGCCCTATCATCAGATGAGGGTCAAAGGTAGGCGAGGAAACCATGCACAGAATCTCACCCGTAGCCGGTTCGATGGCCACAATGGCACCGATTTGTGTTGGAGCAGTCGTTCTCCCAACATCTGAAGGTCAATGTCGATGCCCAACGTCAGGTTCTTGCCGGGTACGAGGAACGGTCCAACTGTCCGTCCATGTAGTGTCCCTGGATGCGCCCGTGAGCGTCACGAAGCAGAATCTCCACCCCCTTCTCTCCACGCAGATACTTTTCATAGGATTTCTCGATGCCTTGCTTGCCTATATAGTCTCCGCGAATATAATAGTCATCGTTCTCAATGTCTTTCTTGGACACTTCGCCGATGTCTCCCAGCAAATGGCCGGCAGAGTTATAGGTATATTGACGGATAGTACGCCGCTGAATATAGAAACCTGGAAATTTGAACAGCTTCTCCTGAAACACACCGCACTCTTCGGCAGAAAGCTGCGTCATGAACACCTGATGGGTGTATTTGGAATAACCGGGATTCATCCAGCGGTTCTTGACGTCCTTCATCCGTTTGTCAAACTGCTCACGGGTAATGTTCAAGGCACTGCAAAGGTCGAGTGTATCCAGCTGCGTCACCTCCCGAGGCACAAACGTAATATCATAGGCAGGCTGGTTAAACACGAGCAACTTACCGTTACGGTCGTAGATAGCCCCCCGTGATGGATATTGTATCTTGTTCAGAAAAGCGTTACTGTCCGCGTTCTTCTTGTAGTCATCAGTCATGATTTGCAGGTCGAACAGCCGGAACACGTAAATAAGAACGATGACAATAGCCGCCGCTCCAATTACATATTTCCGCTTTTCCAGTGTATAGTCTTTCATCAATTCCTAATCCTTAATCCCTTTATCCTTTCTTTCTTATTCCCTCAACAGCCATAATGCAGGTCACAGTAAGCAGGTACTTGCCGCAATTCTCAACAACAGCGTACCAATATGGGCAAAAGAGAAGAATTCGAGGGTAAGCAACAAGCCGTGATGTATCAGCACACTCACAACCAGATATTTCAGGAAAGGAAGAATCCCCATTGTACGGATGGCCGGAACCAGTGTATCCAGCGTGTCACGAGGCACGAACAGCCGCAGGAAAGTGGGGCGCAAGAAAGCCAGCAACACCGTAGCGGCAGCGTTCATCCCCGGTGTGTCGGAAAAGACGTCGACAGCCAGCCCTAAAAAGAATGCCCACAACATCAACGCATTGCGGGGAGTGTCCGACTCAAACTTCAGTATCAAGTAGATATACAGAAATGGAGTGGCATATCCTGCAATATGCACATTGTTCAATATCAGCACCTGCAACAGTACCAAGCCTATGAACCATCCTATTTTATGCAGATAATTAATTAACAACGCTAATGAGTTATAAGTTACGAGTTACAAGTTATTGAGTGTATAAGTTATAAGATATAAAGATGATTAATCCCTAATCCTTAACCCCTAATCCCTAATTTCTTAGTCACTTCTCGTCCGCCCTCGACTCCAATGCCTTTTGTTCATCCTGCCCGTTGCGGGAAATGACGCGCACATTGCTCACCTTTCCAAAGTCCGTAGCCAGCTTTATCTTCAACAGATACGAAAGCCCGTCGTGCGAGTCAGACATGTCATCCACCGTCCCCACCATGACACCTTCTGGAAACACGGTGGAATAGCCGCTGGTCACTACTGTATCTCCCAGATTGAATTCGGCATGCCGGGGCAAATCCTTCAGATAGGCAAAACGGGAATTACCTCCCTCCCACTTCAAATAACCGAAATAATCACTGCCCACAATCTTACAGCTGATGCTCGACTTGCTGTTCAGCAACGGAATAACCAACGAGTAATGGGGAGAGGTCTTATACACAATACCCACCACGCCATTGGCATCTACAACTCCCATCTCAGGACGGATACCTTCTGTTGTTCCACGGTCTAAAGTGATATAATTGTCAGCCTTGTTCAAGCTGTTCTTTATGACATTCGCCTTGAATATCTGATACTCCGTAGGAGCAAGCCGTTCCATGCTGTACAACCTGGCGGAGTCCAATCCTTTCTCCTTCAAGACATTTTCCAGAAACGAAAGCCGCTGCTCCAGCCACATGTTGCGGTCGAGCAGGTCTTCGTTGGCCGTCTTCAAGTGGAAATAGGAAGTGATGCCACCCGATATTTCATAAACCTTCCCCGCCACGCCATTGGCAGAGGTGAAATACACACTCTGCTGGTAATGATTAAAGCGAAATAATAAAATAAACTGGCAACCTCTAACAGAAGAAAGAGGAACCAGTAATTATATTTAATGAGAAAGTTTAATAAATTTCGCATTACCGCATCAAGAATGAGAAGCGGTCAACGTTCTTCAATGCCACGCCCGTACCTTTGGCAACGGCATGCAAGGGGTCTTCCGCAATGTGGAACGGTATGTTTATTTTATCAGTCAGACGCTTATCCAGTCCACGAAGCAATGCACCGCCACCGGCAAGATAGATACCGTTGTGAACGATGTCGGCATACAATTCGGGAGGCGTATTTTCCAATGCGCTCAAGATGCTGTCTCAATCTTAGAGATAGACTTCTCCAAGCAATGCGCCACTTCCTGATAGCATACCGGCACTTCCATGGGCAATGCCGTGATGCGGTTCGGACCATGAACGATATAGTCTTCAGGAGCATCCTCACCGAGTTCCGTCAAGGCAGCACCCACATTAATCTTAATACGCTCAGCCATACGCTCGCTGACCTTCACGTTGTGCTGGCGGCTCATGTATTCCTGAATATCGGCAGTCAAGTCGTCACCGGCAATGCGGATGGAGTTGTTACTTACGATACCTCCCAAAGAGATAACGGCAATTTCCGTAGAACCACCACCTATGTCAACAATCATGTTGCCTTCGGGAGCCTCTACATCGATACCGATACCGATGGCAGCAGCCATCGGCTCGAAAATCAAATAAACGTCGCGCCCGCCGGCATGCTCGGCAGAGTCGCGCACGGCACGCAGCTCCACTTCGGTACTGCCCGAAGGAACCCCGATTACCATGCGGAGTGACGGAGAGAAGAGACGGTTACGGTTGTTCACCATCTTGATAAGTCCGCGTATCATCTGCTCGCAGGCATAGAAGTCGGCAATCACACCGTCGCGCAACGGACGATGGTACGTATGTTTTCGTGGGTCTTTTCGTGCATCATCTTTGCCTTGTCACCCACGGCAATCATCTTATCGGTACGACGGTCCAAAGCCACCACCGAAGGCTCATCCACCACAATCTTGCCATTCGTGGTGATGATGGTATTGGCTGTGCCAAGTCCATCGCTATTTCTTGTGTAAAGGAGAATAATCCCATTAATATTTACGATTTAACTATTTACGATTTACGATTGATATTCCTCTTCTTTACAATTTGAGATTCAGACTTACGATGTAACTTCAATCGTAAATCGTAAATCGTAAATCGTCAAATCGTAAATCCGAATTAGTGTTTAAAGTGACGGAATCCCGTAGTCACCATGGCAATGCCATGCTCGTTGCAATATTCAAACGAGAGTTCATCCTTGATGCTTCCACCCGGCTGGATGACGGCTGTTACGCTTCATTGCCGGCAATTTCCACGCAGTCGGGGAAAGGGAAGAATGCGTCACTTGCCATTACAGCGCCATTCAAGTCGAAACCGAAGTTTTTGGCTTTCTCGATAGCCTGCTTCAAAGCATCCACACGGCTGGTCTGACCTACACCACTTGCCAACAACTGCTTTCCTTTTGCCAGCACAATGGCATTCGACTTACTGTTCTTCACAATCTTGTTTGCAAAGAGCATATCCTCAATTTCCTGTGCAGTGGGAGCCTTCGTAGTTACAGTCTTCAATTCTTCTGGAGTTTCCACCTTAAGGTCGCGGTCCTGAACCAATACGCCATTCAGCAAAGAACGGAACTGCTTCTTAGGCAAAGCTGCCGGCTTGCGAACCAGGATAATACGGTTCTTCTTCTGACCGAGGATTTCCAACGCATCCACATCATAATCGGGAGCGATAATTACCTCAAAGAATATCTTATTGATTTCTTCGGCAGCAGCCTTGTCAACCACGGCATTCGTGATGAGCACACCACCGAAAGCAGAAACCGGGTCACCGGCAAGCGCATCGTTCCATGCTTCGAGTACAGTGGGACGTGAGGCCAATCCACAAGCATTGTTATGTTTCAGGATAGCGAAAGTAGTATCCTTAAATTCATCAATCAAGTCAACGGCAGCATTGATGTCGAGCAGGTTGTTATAAGAGATTTCCTTACCGTGAATCTGGTCGAACATAGCATCCAGATTGCCATAGAAATAACCTTTCTGATGCGGATTCTCACCATAGCGTAAAGTCTTCTGGCTGTTGGCAGAGCAACGGAAAGCGGAACCTTCCTCACCATCGAAATAGTTGAAGATGGCAGAATCATAGTGTGAAGACACTCCGAAAGCCTCTTTGGCAAACCAACGGCGTTCTTCGATGGTAGTAGTGGCTCCGTGTTCCATCAGCATGTCGCGGAACGGCTGATATTGTGCTTGCGAAGCGATGATAACCACGTCGTTATAGTTCTTGGCTGCGGCACGAATTAGGGAGATACCGCCTATGTCAATCTTTTCGATGATGGCAGGTTCTTCGGCACCACTGGCAACGGTAGCCTCAAACGGATAGAGGTCAACAATGACGAGGTCTATTTCGGGGATTTCATATTTTTCAATCTGTTGCATGTCTTGCTCCAATCCGCGGCGGCAAAGAATACCTCCAAAAACCTTCGGATGCAAAGTCTTCACGCGTCCGCCCAGGATGGAAGGGTATGTAGTGAGGTCTTCCACTGCCTTGCAGGGATAACCCAGGGATTCTATAAACTGACGTGTTCCACCGGTTGAGAGGAACTCTACACCTTCTTCATGCAGTTTGGTAATGATTTCGTCCAAACCTTCCTTATGGTAAACAGATACCAGAGCTGTTTTGATTCTTTTTGTTTCAGACATGGATTTGCGTATTAAAGTATGCGTATATTAGTATTTGATGCGCAAAGTTACAAATTTTGTTTATTCATACATACATTCATACACAATAAATTAGGTATAATTAAAAAGGCGGCATCTGTTTCCAGTCTGCCGCCTTTTTTTAAGGGTTATTTTGTTGGTTTACCAAATAGATACACGTTTTTCTACCGGCAAGAACATCGGGTCTTTTTCTGTCACGTTGAATGCCTCATACCAAGCACCGATTTGCGGCAATGCACCGTTTACGCGCCATTCGCCCAATGAGTGCACATCACTTTTTGTGCGGTTCAGCACTTCTTCGGGACGGATATCATTAGCCCATACACCTGCGTATGCCAGGAAGAAACGTTGTTCGGGAGTAAGACCGTCCAGCACCGGCAGCGGATTGGCAGCCGTAGCTTTCTTGAATGCCTGATAAGAAACCTGCAGACCACCGTGGTCGGCAATATTCTCACCCAATGTCATGCGTCCGTTGGCATATACACCCGGAGCAACCTCGATGCTATCAAAGAAGTTTACCATCACCTGGGCACGCTCGTCAAAGTTCTTGGCATCTTCAGCAGTCCACCAGTCTTTCAGGTTACCGTCCTTGTCGTACTGGCGACCCTGGTCGTCGAATCCGTGAGTCATTTCATGACCGATTACCACACCGATGGCACCGTAGTTGAAGGCGTCATCCGCATTCATATCGAAGAAAGGATATTGCAGGATACCGGCGGGGAAACAGATTTCGTTGGTGGTCGGGTTATAGTAAGCGTTGACGGTCTGCGGAGTCATCAGCCATTCGTCCTTATCCACCGGCTTGCCGGCCTTGGCTATCATTTCGGCATGGCTCCACTCGTTGGCACGTTCCATGTTTGCCCAGTAAGAGTCGTTTTTGATTTCCAGTGTGGAGTAGTCTTTCCAAGTGTCGGGATAACCAATCTTCACATGGAAGGTAGCCAGTTTCTCCAGAGCTTTCACCTTAGTGGAATCACCCATCCAGGCAAGATTCTGGATACGTTCGCCCAGGCTTTCCTGCAAGTTCTTCACCAAAGTCACCATACGCTCCTTGGCAGCAGCAGGGAAATATTTCTCCACGTACATCTGACCTACAGCTTCGCCCAGCGCGCTGCTTACAGTGCTTACCGCTCTCTTCCAGCGAGGCTGCATTTCTTGTGTACCGCTCATGGTGCGGCTGTAGAAGTCGAAGTTCTGTTCTGCCATAGCATCGTTCAACAAGCTTGCGGCAGAATCAATCAATTTCCATTGCAGATAAAGGCTCTGCTGTTCAATGGGCAGCGTATCCAGAATATCGGCGGCAGCTTTCAGTGAAGCGGGCTGGCCTACGATGATTTCCTTCACATCCTTCAAGCCCATGGCAGACAAATAAGCATCCCAATCGAAAGTAGGATAATTCTTCTTCAACTCTTCCATGCTCATCTTGTTATAATTGGCATGCGGGTCACGCAACTCCGTACGAGAGCGGAAAGCTTGGCAAGACGTGTTTCCACATCCATCACCACCTCCATACCTTTCTTGGCAGTAGCCTCGTCGAAACCAGCCAACTTATACATCTTCTGTACATGTGTACGGAAAGCATCACGAATTTTGGCAGTAGCCTCATCATTCTCCAGATAGTATTCACGTTCGCCCATGCTCAGCCCGGTCTGATAGGTCTGTACAGCATTCATGCTACTGTTCATTTCGTCAGCGCCAACATACAGCACGTTGTAGGCGATGATGCCTTTCTTCTGCATATCGCCCAGCAAGGCATAAAGCTCTTTCTTGTCCTTCAAAGCAGCCAGCTGGTCGAGTTCAGCCTTGATGGGAGCTACACCATCTTTGTTCAGCTTCACGCTGTCCATTACGATTTTGTACAAGTCACCGATTTTTTGTGCCACGCTGCCGGCTTCGTGCTGGGTAGCGGCAAGTTCTTCAATCAGTCCTTGAATCTGCTTGCGGTTGTTTTCTGCAAGGATAGTAAAAGAACCGTACTGTGAGTATTCAGCAGGAATCGGATTGTTCTTCATCCAACCGCCACATGCGTATTGGTAAAAGTCAGTTCCGGGTAGAGCCGTTGTGTCAAGATTGGCGAGCTGGATGCCTGCTGTAAGTTCAGCCTGCTGCTTGCCGGTGTTGCAGGATGCCGTCATCAGACAGAATGCTGCAATGGGTAACAAATGATTTGCTTTCATAAATACATAAAATATAATAGTTAGTGATTCTCCAACTCTACAGTAGCCGCGTCCCACTCTTCCATCACACGGTCAAGCTGCTCTTTCAGTTTTTGGTGCTGCTCATAAAGCGACATGTCCGAAGCACCCTCCGGTGTAGCCATCCTAGCCTCAAGAATGGCAATGGCAGCCTCCGTCTGCTCTATCTCCGCTTCACAATCGGCAACGCGGCGTTCCAGCTTCTTAAGTTTCTTGTTAAGCTCCTTCTGCTCCTCATAGGAGAGTTTGGCAGCCGAGGGCTGAGCCGGTTCTGCACCAGCATTTCCTGATGCCGCCTTACCGGCAGTGGGCGAAGCGGAAAGTGAAGGAGATTTCTGTAACTCATTCAGGCTCTCTATCTGCTTCTTTTGCAGGAAATCATAAATTCCTCCCAAATGTTCCTTCACCAGTCCGCCACCAAACTCGTATACTTTAGTCGCAAGTCCGTCCAAAAATCACGGTCATGACTGACTATTATCACCGTTCCGTCAAAATCGCGGATAGCCTCCTTCAGCACATCTTTGGAACGCATGTCAAGATGATTCGTAGGTTCGTCGAGAATCAGAAAATTCACCGGCTCCAACAGCAGTTTTATCATGCAAGCCGGGTACGCTCTCCACCGCTGAGCACCTTCACCTTTTTATCCGAAGCCTCACCGCCGAACATGAAAGCACCTAGAATATCACGGATTTTGAGGCTGATATCCCCTACGGCCACGCGGTCAATCGTATCGAATACAGTCAGGCTCTCATCCAAAAGCTGTGCCTGGTTCTGGGCAAAATATCCAATCTGCACATTATGTCCCAGTGTAAGCTTACCGGTATAATCCGTAATCTCACCCATAATACACTTTACAAGCGTAGACTTACCTTCGCCGTTCTTACCGACAAAAGCAACCTTCTCTCCTCGGTTGATAGTCAAATTCACATCGTGGAAAACAACGTGCCCACCGTAGGATTTCTCCATATCCTCGCAGATAACGGGATAATTACCGCTACGGCTACTGCAAACAAACTTCAGGCGCAAAGAGGAGTTGTCTTCCTCATCCACTTCGATGCGCTCTATCTTTTCGAGCTGCTTGATGCGGCTCTGCACTTGCACAGCTTGGTAGCTTTGTACCGGAAACGTTCGATGAAATCTTCCGTATCTTGTATCTGCTTCTGCTGATTCTCGTAAGCACGTAGTTGCTGCTCCCGGCGCTCCTTGCGAAGCACCACGAACTCATCGTATTTCACTTTATAGTCGTAAATGCGTCCACAAGTTATTTCGATGGTACGCGTAGTGACATTGTTCAAAAAGGCGCGGTCGTGGCTGACAAGCACCACCGCATTGGCACGGGTGGAAAGGAAGTTCTCCAACCACTGGATACTCTCGATGTCAAGGTGGTTGGTAGGCTCGTCGAGCAGCAACACATCCGGACGGCGAAGCAACAGCTTGGCAAGCTCTATACGCATACGCCAACCACCGGAAAACTCGCTTGTAGAGCGGTCAAAGTCCTCGCGGCTGAAGCCCAGCCCTTGGAGCGTGCGCTCTATTTCGGCACGGTAGTTGGTGCCGCCCATCATCAGAAAACGTTCGTTTTCGTGAGTGAAGCGGTCAATCAGTTTCTGGTAATCCTCGCTGTCGTAATCGGTACGTTCGGCAAGTTGCCGATTCATGCGTTCGATGCCCGCCTGCATCTCAAAAATATGCTCGAAGCAAGTTCAGCCTCCTGCATTACGGTGCGCTTGTCACTGAGTATCATCACTTGGGGCAAATACCCGATAGTACATTCGCGAGGAACGGCAACAATGCCGGCAGTGGGCTGCTGAATGCCAGCCAATATCTTGAGCATGGTGGACTTACCGGCACCATTCTTGCCGACAAGAGCTATACGGTCTTTCTTATTGATAACATAAGAGACGTCTTCGAACAGAGGAGTGGCATTAAATTCTACCTTCAGTCCTTCTACAGATATCATAGTGTCAATGAATTTATCGTTCAAGACTGCAAAGGTAGCGATTTTCAACGTTATACAATATCATACGCTCACATAATTACATCAAATATCCAAGAAAGAGAACACTACTCCCGCATTTCCTGCGGAAGGACAATTGCAAAGCGGCTCCCCTTGCCAAGAGTTGAAGCCACTTCTATTTTTCCATGAAACCTTTCAACGATAGTCCTGCAAATGGCCAATCCCAATCCCGTGCCCTGCACAAAAGCATCTCCCTTATAGAAACGTTCAAAAATGTGCGCCAGAACTTCTTCCGACATGCCAGTTCCCGTATCTTCCACAAAGACTTCCAATGTAGCAAAGTCCTTCAGCCTATACCCTATGGTTATGCGTCCTTCAGCAGTGAACTTCACCGCATTATTGATAAGATTGTTGACAACTTGCCCCAAACGCGTAGGATCTGTATAGATAACTGCCGCCCGGTCCGGAAGGTCTAGCAGTAGCTCCACTCCTTTCCGAAGATTCATCTTCTGCGCACTGTAAATGCTTTCCAATATGCCATTTAAAGAAACCTTCTCAAAATGGAATTCCATCGTGTTCGATTCTATCTTGGACAAATCCAGAATATCTGAAATCAACACCATTAACAACTGGCTGTTCTTTTCAATCAAAGACGTAAATTCCATAATCTCCTGCCGCGACAAGTCGGCATCCCCACAAGCCAGTAGTGTAGAGAAGCCCACAATGGCATTTAGTGGCGTACGTATCTCGTGGCTCATATTAGCAAGAAATACGCTCTTCAACTCATCGCTACGTTGCGCTTTCTGCAAAGCCTCGTTCAATTTATTCTCCGTATCCTTGTATTTCTGCGTACTCATGCAAATACCGATGATACGGAACGGCAAATCCGTCAATTGTCCCACATAGGTAGATTGCGCCTCAAACCACTCCCACTTGCCGTCTCCCCTCCGTAGACGGTATTCCACTGGGCGTTCGTACAAATTACCACGCAACTGTAAAGCCAAAGCATCAAACACTCCCTTCCGGTCGTCCGGATGAATCAGAAATGCGAATTCCTCAGGCGTCAGCGTATAGTCACGCGTAGGAATCCCCAAATATTCAAAATAACGCGGTTCTATAATCATCAGATTATGTTCCATGTCGAAAGACCATTGAAATATCTGGGTGCGGCTCAGCGCAATATTCAGCAAATGCTTCTGTGTCCGTTCTTCCAACACATTCCTAAAATAGAGTACAATCCTCACCAATTGTCCATCTTCATGAATTCCCACCATAGCACCTTGTATCAGAAAACTGATACCACTCTTCAATTCACGTATAAAGCAATTGATATCTAAGGGAATAATCCGCACATCCCTCTCCCGAAGTTGCAGCAAAAGGTCTTCTAACACATTCTTTTTATCACATACCACTTCCAATAAGTCAGTGATACGCCGCCCTATCACATACTCATTCAAATGGAGTTCATTCATCACCTGCTGATTCAGACGCCAGATACAATCTTCCAAATCAATCATAATAATGCTGACGGGCCATGAGTTGAACAACTGCTCGGAGATGGCATTTATTATACGTACTTCTTGAGGAACATTCGGATTCATCAGAATTGTTTTATCATACAAGGAGCAAAGTTCGGGCTAAAATGCTTATGCCACAAACAAACCCTTATAAATCAATATTCCGTTTTAGCATGTATATATTCTATTATTCACAACTTTACCTTATTTAACAGAGACAAATTGAGCGTAATATTGATTTTAACTGTTATCTCTGTCATTTATACATTATTATCCCCCATTTTTGTGTCTTAAAATCTCCAACATGAATATATCCGAATTCAATATAAATGCCGAGTTCATTGCCTGCAATCATATCACAACCAATGAACTGAATCCGCTAGTGGAAAAGCCATACCACACCAAGGCCAGTATCTTCGCTCTATGCACCAAAGGAGTTCTGAAAACTATCATAAACCATACTCAATTCAGGGTTGAAGCTAACGCCCTCCTAGTTATTCCTCCCGAGACCTTCGTACAATTGCTACACACGTCAGACGATGCTGAAATATATGTCGTCATATTTTCCCAACAACTTATCCAGAGTTCAGGGGCCGGCAAGGTCATGATGGATAAGTTTCACATTATAGGCAAACACTATATTTTTCCTCTATCGAAAACGGACTTCCAGCTTTATGCCGAGTTCATGACCTATTTGTCACACCTCTACCAAAGAACAGAAAGCCCCTCAAGTCTAGTTTCATTGCAAACTCTACTGGCATATCTGTTACAAGGTATATCCGAACTCTGTCCGGAACGCCCTAGAATAAAAGAGACTCCGGGCAGCAGGCATTTCAACCAATACCGCATTTTTATCCGATTGGTACACACAGACTATGTCCGGGAGCATCAAGTGTCCTATTATGCATTGAAAATGAATATGAGACCGGCAGCTCTTTGCCGCCTTGTCAAAAAGGAATCAGGATATACAGCCATGGAAATCATCAACAATACTATCATCATGGATGCCAAAGCACAACTTTGTACCGCCAACACTCCGATAAAGGATATAGCCGTGAGTCTAGGTTTTAATAATGCGGCCTTCTTCAACAAATTCTTTAAACGTCATACGGGAATACCTCCTCAGAAGTTCCGTACATCCTCAAAACAATAAAATCCACTCAAAACACAAAATGCGGATATTCTGCCATGAGAATACCCGCATTCCTCAATAAGAGAAGTCTGCCATCAATCTACCTTCTTAGCAATAAAAAACACATAACCGTAGAATTCCTTATATTTGCCGTATAGTTCATCCTCAATCATTTGGAGTGAGCTGAACTCTTCGGCAATTTTATTACCGGCATATTTCTTACGGAAAATCTCCTGAGCCGCAACCTTTGAAGCAAAGTAATGCTCTGTCCAGCAATTCTCCGGCAGAATGAATGTAGCAACGGGGAGATAACCCGCCTTGTACAACTTGGCTACCTGATTGGGAAGTGTATCCATTTCAGAATAGGCGTCCATCCAGAAGTCATTGATTTCCGCAGGACGTTCGTCCGTAAACCATGAACTCTCGGATACGGCAATATACCCTCCCGGTTTCAGATATTTACGCCACTCCTTCAAGCCACGTTCAAAGCCGATGTTATAGATAGCACCTTCACACCAAATCATATCCAGCTCCTCCTCACCGAAAGGGAGGGCATCCATTGAACCGACAATTCCTTTTACTCTGTCCTGCAGGCCCAACTGCCTTGCATTACGGTTGAAGATGTCAATAAAGCCGGGGAAAAGGTCAATTCCGGTAATCCGCCCCGGCACATGCCCGGCTACTACTATTGTCTGACCACCCGTTCCACAACCTATATCGGCAATAAGGGATTTATCAGTAAGGCCGTCTACAAAGCTCAATGCCTTCAACGTCGCTTCGGGACTGCCAGGGCCTTGCCGTTCCATATTGGAGAAAAAGTCACAGATTAAACTAAGTTCGAAATCGTGGATGGTTTTATTTTCGTTACTCATTTTCTTACTATATTTTGCATATACGGAAAGTATCACAATACCTTCAGCATAATACGCGGATTAAACTTTAATTATAACAATAGAGAAACACTCTCGAAAGAAGTTATCCGAGAGTAAACGAAAGGGACAATCTGTGCAAGGAACACAGATTGTTTACAAAACCAAATCCGATTTAAATGTCTTTGTCATACTGCAAAGATAAGCAATATTTTATTTAATCAAAGAATTTACGGTTAATAAAGATTTTCCTTTGCACCGGGTGCATGCTGAAGAACGGCACCTACCACCTGGCAAGTATCCAGTTCCTTACAGTCACCGCAAGTATTGAAACCTTTTTCGTACACACATTTGCGGATAGCACAATAATCGCTGCAATAGGCAAACTTCACCCCGTCTGCACGGCACCCCATACAATGGATGGTTTCTGCCGTAATTTCCGGCGTATTGTTCAGCACACTCCACTCTTTGGCGGTTTTCTCTCTCAGCTCATCGTCATTATTGACAGTGGCTATACGGGCGGCGCAATTTTCGCAATCCAGTCCGCAACATGCAATTAATTGTTTCATCACTTGGTTATAACCATTTATGTGTTTCTCATAGCAAGCATTTGTCTACCTCCTCTTTATCTGAATTTAAGAGGAGGCAGACAGCCATGCTACAAATATACGGTTATTATTGTGTGAATGCCAAATTAATTTTCCATCACTTTGCTTCCACACTTCCACCCACCTCCTGCATCCCCCTGTCCATCGGCATTTGCCCTGCGGTGGAAGCAACCTGAAAAGGTGGAAGCAAAATTTGCTTCCACCTGCCTGAAACGCTTGAGTTTTGCAGTAAGCTGCTATCCCCTACCATAATACAGCATGCAGATTACATGAATCGGCAGGTTCGGTTTTCCTGCATTTTCGGGCTTGTCCTTACTGTGAAGTCAACGGATATGGAGTTGGACTGTAGGGGCATAGTAGGAGTTATCGGGAATCAAAGGCCGACTATGAATAATGCACTCTAATGTCTTTTACACCGTTGTATAATACGTTTGCGCCTTGTGCGCAATAGGTTCGGGCTACGTACTTCATCCGTAATAGCTCTGGAGTTAGTGACGCCTAACGCATGAACAACTCTGCTTACGGTCGTCAAGCGATCGCTTTATGGTCGAAAGCAGGGTTGTTCATGGCCGTTAGGCGTCATAAATTCCCTATGCCACAGCAGACAAACAAAGGGAGAAGAGCAAAGGAATACCTATGTTTTAGATAAAAATCCACAAGCTTTCACTCGTGCTCTCCATAGGTTATGAGAGCAGGCTTCGCGCTCTGTGCGATAAATTCCCATTTATCAGCAGGCATACTCACTTACGAAACTTCAATTACTTATATAAATTGTTTCAGCCAAAGGCAGTATGGACATTTGCAAAAATATGGAAAGTCTTATTATGAAAAATTGCTATGGCATCGACTTCCGTTCGTGGCGTAAAGAGCTACGTACACGTGAGAAAACCAAGCAGACACCCTGCAAACTGCCGGACAGAGTAAGCCGGAGTTTGCAGGGTGTTCTGTTTAAAGTATATCAAATCTCTGTTTTAATTTTGCTTAAAAAGATTTTATTCAGCTTCTTTTCGGTCTGTCTTCCTCTCTTTATTCGCCACATAGCCGCTATGCTCCTCAGAAAAACATCCTCAAAGACAATGCAGACAGTTACTAAATATTTGAAGGAGTTATCGGGAGTTAGAAGTGATAACTCTCCTAACTCCTATAAATGAAAGAGACGTGAGCCTTTCCCAAAAAAAATAGAGAAACATAGATACACTTAAACAAAAAACAATTATCTTTGTCACAAATTCGCTATAGCGTAGTGGGTTTATTTACATATTAGTAAGAGCATTATTGAAATTATCTTCTTTATTCAAACTTCGCAACTTTGAAAATTTCCCTGAAGATAACAACAAGGATGCTCACGTCTATGTTTATATGGTTTTCTCCCATCAGGGGGATGGTATATACACAAACGACGTGAGTGACTGTTGTATATCCAGGGAAAGGGCAATGCGAAGGCCTGAATAAAGGATATACAAACATAGTTACTCACGTTTTTTTTTTTATTGTTTAACCTTTAAATAATTTGTGTATATGAAACAGAACAAACCAGACGGTAGAGAAGCATACATCACTCCGTCTATCGAAGTTATCAAAATGGAGAATGAAGGAGTCATTGCAACAAGCGGCGAACCTTACCATCCCATTACGCGCTCCTATTCGGGCAGCACCTCTACCCATAGCTACAATTCGGCATCCAGCAGCGACTTGGAAGACTAATCAATGACATCTTAACCGTAGAAAACTAAGGGGGACTTCATTATGATGAAATTAAGAAACCTTATGCAAGTTGCCTGCATGGCAACTGCTGCCTTGACCGCATTCAGTTGCAGCCAAGAGGAATTTGAAAACAGCGGGCGGAAAGGAAACATCACCGTTAACGCAACGTTTGAAGGCGCAGGTACCGACACCCGTACTACCGTAAACGATGAATACAAGATTCTATGGCAAGATACCGATGCCCTAGGGTTGTTCTGTAGTAATGCAGAAAGTAATTATAGCAATACAAAATTAGAATATGCAAGCGGTGCTGGTCAAACTTCCGCCACTTTCAACGGCAGCAAGCCAAGCGGAGAAACGGCTGTATTCTCCATCTATCCTTACCAACAAAACATGAGCGTAAGCGGCAATACATTGACCATGACTCTACCTGCCACGCTTACAAATTATAACGGCAGCAGCAATGGCCCGATGTATGCAAGGTGACAAATCCCGACAATCTGAGCGCTCTGTCCTTCAAGCACATGGCAGCCATGATAAAACTGACCGTCAACAAGATTCCGGCAGAGGCCACTACTTTCAAGATTATTGCCTCCAATAACATTGCAGGTACTTGTACGGTAGACTTAACCGCAGCAGACCCGATACTGGCAGTAACGAGCGATGAAAGCAAGGAAATCACCGCCTCCTTCACAGCCTCAGCTGATATAAAGTCTCGCAACTTCTACATTCCTTTGCCCACAGGTACTTATAGTTCCATCACTGCCCAACTGACGAATGGAAGCGACAAGGTATATTTTACCAAGACGCTTAATGACAAAATCCTAGGCAGAAGAGACATATTGGTAGTACCTCCTTTGGATTGCGTTGTGGTAGAGGCTACAACCCCCAGTGCGCTTAGTACAGCTTTAGCTGATTCAAAAAATCTCCCACAAGAAGCACCGACAGCAGCAACCGTAACCGACATTGCAGTCAGCGGCAGCTCAATACCACTTCCGGCAGCAACGACGGCATCGCCATCCCGGTTTTACAGAACTCGGACATCAACCTGGCGTTCAATACAGCCCCAACGACCAGTACTGCCGCTCCGTTGACGCTGACCGACAAGACCAATACCAGCATAGGTGCTCCCGCCGCCACTGCCACCAACAGTGTATCCTTGGCTGTGCCGGAAACCAATGCAGAGCAAGAAGCTCCTTCTGTAGCCATCACCATGCCAAGCACCACCGTTACATTGGCAGCAGTAGCAATAAAGCCACTTACAATGAAGTGACTGCCACTACCGCCCAGCAGACATTGATTATCAATGCAGGCGTCACCGTAAAGAAGCTGACCGTAAAAGGCGGTAACTTGAAGATATATGGAAAGGTAGAACAATTGGTACACGATGCCGGCGATACCACAATCTATATAATAAAAGGAACCGAAGCATCACTTCCGGCAACAATCGACAGCAAATTTGTAGTTCAATCCGACGTGGCAGTCCTAAAGGCCGCTTTCGCCAACGGCGAAGATTTTAAATTGTCCGCCGATGCCGACATCACAGGGCAAAGCGTCAGTGTACCCGCCGGAAAGTCCGTGGTTCTTGACTTGAACGGATATACACTGACTGCCGACAACAGCGCAACAGGCAAAATCATCGTCTTGGGCAAGATGACACTGAAGGACAGCTCTACCGAGAAGAAAGGCAAGATAGTTGCCAGCCAGGATTATACAGCGGCTTCTTATAATGCAGTCTGATTGAAATAGCCGGTGAAGATGCCTCCATGACCATGGAAAGCGGCAACATCAGTGCAGTCAGAAAGACTCCGAACAGTAACGGCCAATATGGCGTCGGAGTGACGGACGGTGGAGACTTCACCATGACAGGCGGCAAGATAGAAGCCGGATGGTTTGCAGTGGCAGGCAACGGCAATTACAAGACGCAGAACTCCATCATCAACATCACAGACGGAGAACTCATTTCTACTGCTGACTATGCAGTCTATCTGCCCCAATCCGGCACAACGACCATCAGTGGCGGCAAGGTTTATGGTGCCGCAGGAGGTGTATGCATCCAACGAGGCACTCTGAATGTGGAAGGTACAGCCTTGATTACCAGTAAAGGCACAGGTAGCACCGGCAACTGGGGCGACGGTACCGGAGGACTGGACTGCGCCGCCATCAACGTAAGTGGAGCATATGGCATTGCCACAGTAAACATCAAAGGCGGTACACTGATTGCCGAAGCAAAGTCACTCATCACAGAAGGCACCACTTATACACCGGTCATCAACGTTACCGGCGGTACATTCTCCGACCCAAGCGTACTGAAGTACATGGCAACCAACGCAACTGTGGATATAAAACTTCTCTCAAATATCAACATCGCCAAGACGGAGCTTGCCACAGGCTACATATTGAATGCTGCAAACGCAACGGCAAACTTAAACCTGAATGGCCACGACATCATCAATTCCTCAGAAACAGCTGATGCCACTCCTTTCACACAAATCTTTACTGTACAGAACGGAACACTAAACATTTCAGGCAACGGCAATGTGAAGTGCGATGCATCTGCTACAGCGAAAGACGATGGTTATCGCATGGTAATTGAAGCCCGAGGATACGGGACAGTAAATATTCATGGCGGTTCTTACTATAACACCCAGAAACTGAACACCCAGATAGACCTGATTTATGCAAGAGAGAATGGGAAAATCAATATCTATGGAGGAACATTTGAATCCGGCAAATATGGTACACCCAACAACGACACGGATGGCAGATACTGGTACTGAACTTAAAGAATACAGACAAGAACACTGCCAGCATCCAGGTGTCCGGTGGAACGTTCATCAATTTCAACCCGGCAAATCCGAATATGGACGACAATGAATCCTATTTGGTAACAGGTTACGAGGTTACCCGTGACGCAGTGTATATACAGCAGCCCACAAAGTCAACGATGGGAGGAAAGAATATATTGTTGGCCCAACAAGTCAGGAGAACCGATAAGCCAAATTCTAAGAAAGGAAGCAATATATCCTCGCAGACCAAACGAAGAGGTATCGGAATCGCCTTATTACTATCTTTTAGATGCGGCGGACAGCGGATTTTCTTTTATAAATCTGCGTCCTCCGCGTCTAAAAAATGACAACAAGACAGTTGAAAAATCTCTCAAATCTTCCTCATTCACACAAACATTCATTATTTTTCTGAGTAGCCCAAAGTATCATGAATAACAACTAACAATCAAAACATATGAGAATACAGATATTGGATTATCAAGTAGGACCGCACACCTTCCGCATGGTGAAACCTTCCGACTTCAATATATTCAAGGCGTTGCCTTCACTGATTCCGTTCATCACGACAATAGACACGACGCAAAAAGTAATCTTTGAAACAGAGATAGACGATGACGAAACAGCGACAAAACGAACCATAGCGAAAACTCCCGATGATATATGTTTCAACTGGGAAGATGCCGATTGCATCATTCGCCCTTTGCCCCACAGCTCACACCTTGTATCCATCACCCCACGGAAAAGCGGGAAAAACTATTGGATGGAGTGCAACGATAACTTCAGGCAATGCTTCATCCACCTACCGGCCTGCAGGACAGAAACACCGGCTCCGGAAAACGAAACGAACTTCGTACTGAACAACTTCTTGATGATGCTCTATGCCTTCAATGCCGCCCGCCACCATACACTGCTGATGCATGCCTCGGTTGTCGCTACTGAAACAGGCAAAGGCTACCTCTTCTTAGGGAAAAGCGGCACGGGCAAAAGTACGCACACCGGGCTCTGGCTGCAACAGTTCTCGACTGCCATCTACTGAACGATGACAATCCGATAGTACATGTGGACAGCCTCGGCAAGCAAGCCACTGTTTTCGGTTCTCCGTGGAGCGGAAAGACACCATGCTATCGGAAAGAATCCATGACCGTAGGCGCCTTCGTCCGCTTGGAACAAGCACCGCAGAATGAAATAGAGCAAGAGAGAGCAGCACATGCTTTCGCCACCCTCCTCCCCTCCTGCTCTTGCCTGAAGCAGAACAAGGAAATCTATAACGCCATTGTCACCACTGTGACGGAACTTGCCACGCTGGCACCCGTCTATCATCTGAAATGCCTGCCCGACCGTGAAGCGACGGAGCTTTGCAGAAAGACGGTAGAAGGATAAGTTATGAATGATGAACTGAACAGCCGATGAAGAAAAGCATTCCCAACGAGATATTGCTTCCCGAAGTGGCGCGTCTCATCAAAGAGGGGCATACCGTAACCATCACCGTGCGGGGCAACAGCATGAATCCTTTCTTAGTGGACCGCCGTGACCGGGTGACACTGGGCGATTTCACCACAGAACAGCTGCAACCGGGCGTCGCCGTACTGGCACGCGACCTGACGGAACGCATCGTCTTTCACCGCATCATCCGTCGGAACGGAAATATACTCATCCTGCAAGGCGACGGCAACCTCGCCCAGACCGAAGAAACCGACATCGGACGGGTAATGGGCGTCATGACCGAAGCCATGCGAAAAGACAAACGGTACACCGCCGACGGCAAAGTCTGGAAGCTCTACTCCTACTGGTGGATGAAGCTAAACCCTGCTCGCCGCTGGCTGCTCGCCCTGTTCAGAAGAATATAAAACAAAATAACCATGAAAATCAAACAAGGATTTATCCTGCACCGGATAGGCGATGACTACATCATCATGCAAGACGGCTCGTCGAACGTGGACTTCAGCAAAGTCATCAGCCTGAACCAAACTTCCGCCATGCTTTGGCAAGAGATAGAAAACAAAGAGTTCGATACAGACAGCGTGACAGAAGCCCTGACCAGCCGCTATGATGTAGATAACGAATCGGCCCGTCGCGATGCGCAGAAGTTTATCGACTCCCTTGACCGCGAAGGAATCATAGAATAAGGACGGATATGCAACACGCTTTCTTTTCATTGGTACGCTCCGGCCTGTGGGGCACTCCGGCAGACCGACAACTCTTCCGGTCGGTCTCGCCGGACGACTGGGAAACCGTGTACCGCATGGCAAACTCACAAGCCCTGCTTGCACTGACTTTTGACGGCATAAGCAGTCTACCGGCCGAACTGCGCCCTCCACGCGCCCTCTATCTGAAATGGGCTGCCCGGACTGCACAGATAGAACAAGCCAACAAACGCCTCAACCAGCTTCTGCCCGAACTCAATACCCTTTACCGGGAAGCCGGGCTGCATCCCGTACTGCTGAAAGGGCAAGGCATCGGCACCAACTACCGCACTCCCTTGCACCGGCAATGCGGAGACATCGACATCTATTTAGGAAAACAAGGACAACCCATAGCCAACCGCCTCCTGCTGCAACAAGGCGCCATAGTCGAGGGAGAAGCGTCCGACAAGCATGCCAGCTACAGTTTGAAAGGAGTACACATCGAGAACCACCGCATCATCCTCCGGCTGAACAGTCCGCTTGCCAACCGGTACTTTCAGCAGATTATCAGAAAATGGTACCCGCAGGAAACAGACTATGCCCTATTCTCCGAAACCGGGAAAGAGGACTCGAAGGCCGTCAGTATCGCCATACCTCCGGCCAGCTTCAATGCACTTTATATCTTCCTGCATGCCTTTGTACATTTCCTGAACAGCGGAATCGGCCTGCGCCAGCTATGCGACTGGACTTGTCTGCTTGCCAATCGCCACAAAGAAATAGATGCCACCACCCTGCTTCGCCAGTTGCAGGACCTCGGACTATTGCATGCCGCACAAGCATTCGGCTACATTGCCGTCACCCGACTGGGATTGCCCGCCAACCGGCTTCCTTTCCCCTTGGAAGGCACCAAGCAGATAGGAGAACAATTATTGGAAGACATCCTGTCTACCGGTAACTTCGGGCAACATGATAACCGCATCAAGCCACGCCCCAAAGGATATTGGGCAGGAAAGTGGTACACCTTCTGCCGCGCCACCCGACGCTGCAACGAACTGCGTCAATTTGCACCGTACGAAGCACTCTGGTATCCCGTGACTCTGATAGGGGGAACGATAGCTATACAAATAAACCGATCAAAAGGAGTAAAAGACAAGAAAGCAAGGACAAAGAAATAAAAGAACCCGGAAAATAAAAGGAATGAAAAAGCAACAGAAGGACAAAAAAGTGAAAAAGGACAGACGTGAAAAACTTAGGTATATTCGAGAGGTATCTGCCGAACAACGCGGACGTATCCTGCTAAGTTGCCTCACCGGCATTCTGGGCGTGGCCTTTGCCCTAGCCTTTATCTATGCAACCAAACGGGTGATAGACACCGCTACCGGAATAACAGACGACAACCTGACGCATATCGCCGTTCTCACCGTTGTCCTGCTGACTGCCCAATTACTGTGCGGAGCTGCTGACACTTGGATAAGTACCCGTATGCAGATAGAGACGGGCAACGCCCTTCGCCACCGCCTCTTCTCGCGCTTACTGCAAAGCCGCTGGAACGAATTGGAGCGTTTCCATACCGGAGACGTAGTGAACCGGGTAGAACAAGACACCACCGCCATCGTCACATTGCTCACCTCTTCTGTCCCGGCATTCATCGTCACGAGTATACAACTGCTGGCAGCCTTTCTATTCTTCTACTTTTTAGACCTTCACTGCCATGGCTGATTGTTGCCATCCTGCCCGTCTTTCTATCAGGCAGCCGTTTCTATATGCGACGAATGAAACGCTATACACATGATATTCGGAACAGTGACGGTCGCATCCAGTCCGTCATACAAGAGAGCCTGCAACATCGCATAGTGATTAAAACATTGGAACAAGGCGAACGGCATCTGGACAAACTCGATGACTTGCAAGACATGCTCCACAGCCAAGTCATGGGACGTACCCGTTTCTCGCTTTCTGCCCACATGTTAGTGGCCCTTGCCTTTTCCGGCGGATACCTCACGGCTTTTCTTTGGGGAGCCGTTCACCTCAGCGCAGGCTGTATCACCTTCGGAACGATGACCGCCTTTTTGCAATTGGTAGGAAAAGTCCAGCGTCCCGTGTTCGACCTCTCACGCCTGATACCTTCCGTAGTCAATGCCCTTACCGCCATAGACCGGCTATTGGAATTGGAAAGACTGCCGGCAGAAGCGGATGGTGACAGCATATTCCTCGCCTCTACCCCGGAACTGGAACTGAAAGACGTGACTTTTCGCTACACTCCCGATGACCGTCCGGTATTCAGCCGCTTCTCCTGCCGTTTCCCCGCCGGTAGCTGCATAGCTATAGTCGGAGAAACAGGAAAAGGAAAGACAACGCTCATCCGGCTATTGTTGGCACTGGCAACGCCACAAGAGGGACAGATACTCTTGATACCCGCCAAACATCCACTTGAAACCAGTCATACCGTCTCTCCGCAAACCCGCAAGAACTTCGTATATGTCCCGCAAGGCAATACCCTTTTCAGCGGAACTATCCGTGACAACCTGCTGATGGGAAACCCACAAGCTTCTCAAGAAGCCATATATCAAGCCCTGCAAACCGCCACCGCCGACTTCGTCTTCCACCTTCCCGACGGCGTAGACTCCCCACTCAGCGAACGAGGTGGTGGACTCAGTGAAGGACAAGCCCAACGCATCGCCATTGCCCGCGCTCTGCTACGCCCCGGAAACATTCTTCTTTTAGATGAAGCCACTTCTGCCCTCGACCCCGACACGGAACGGCTGTTAATAAAAAACCTGCGCAGAGACTGCGCAGGCAAAACATGTATCTTCGTCACCCACCATCCGGCAGTAGCGGAGGCATGCGAATCTATTGTCCGATTATAATCAGAGAATAAGCCCCAACGTATCTGCCTTTGGTTAACAAACTCAGAACAGCTTCGCAGGATACTCGCCCGCATCCACCAAAGCCTGAATCTTGTCGACTACACTCTGACGGTCTTCGGGATAAGTCACACCGAACCACTTGCTGGTTGTATCAAGCACTTCGCAGGTAGCAGTGCCATCGTTAATCAACTTATCTACCATCAGCGGGATGAAGAATTCGCTTTTCAGGTTCTCCATATTCTTCGGGTCGCTCAAGAAACTCTTGAAAAACTCTGCACTGTAAGCAAAATAATCGGGAGTGAAACCCCAGAAGTTCATGCTGACCGGAGTCGTCTCGGGAGTGGCAGTCCATTCACCGTTATCGTCGATGTACTTCACCTCACCGTCCATGCGCTGAATCTTGGTACGTTCCACTACGGAAGTCAGCAGGTTGTTCGCATCCGTTCCACATAATCCACGGGATACGGTACCGCTCTCGCTCAACGTATTGCCGATGCGGAAGCCTACCATGGAATATACGTTTTTGGAGCCTTCGGGAAGGGCTGCAAGGAATTTACCCATCACCTGGAAGGAATCACGACCGTAGAAATCGTCGCAGTTGATAACAGCAAACGGTTCCTTTATTACATCGGCACCCATCATTACAGCATGGTTGGTTCCCCAAGGTTTGGTACGGCCTTCGGGGCAGGTGAAGCCTTCAGGAAGGTCATCTATGGACTGGAATACCAGTTCGCAGGGAATATGGCCTTCGTATTTGGAAATAATCTTGTCGCGGAAGTCCTGTTCAAAATCTTTACGGATTACGAAAACGAGCTTGCCAAAACCGGCATTGATGGCATCGTAAATAGAATAATCCATGATAGTTTCGCCATTCGGTCCCAATCCGTCCAATTGTTTCAAGCCACCATAACGGCTGCCCATACCGGCTGCCAATAAGAATAAAGTTGGTTTCATATTAGTTATTATTTAAAAAGGTTAGTGTATCACAGTTGATAACGGTTGCAAATGTACAAAAATTTATGGCTGACAGAAGGGAGTTTTAGTTCATTCTTTACCACTATCCGTTCAAAAACGTACATTTAGAACGGATAACCGATGGCAAAATGCAGTGCCATACTATCCTTGAACTTAGGAATATTGTAATATCCCGACTTTCCGGTATCATACGGGTCGTGAAGCCCGATACCCAAATCCAGACGGAAAACAAGGAAGTCCAGGTCATAGCGTAAGCCGAATCCCGTACCCAAAGCAATCTGTTTCGGGAAATTCTTCAAGGTGAACTCACCGTTCGGGCGATTTTCGTCCTTACGCATCAGCATACATTGCCGGCATCCAGAAACACCGCTCCATGCAAGTCGGCAATCATACGGAAGCGATACTCGATATTGGCTTCTATGCGAATATCACCCACGTGGTTGATATAGGTATATTTCCTATCCGTCTCGGGAGGATAGCCGCCCGGACCTATACTGCGTGCAGAAAAGGCGCGCACACTGTTGCACCGCCGATATAGAACTGTTCCGTATAAGGTGCGGTCGTAGCGTTGCCATACGACCATATCACCCCTCCGGCAATACGCGAGGCTATCATCTGGTTCTTGTCTATCCGGTAATGGTACCTGAATTCCGAGTTCAGCTTCAAGAACTGTGCAAAAGGTACCCCGAAAAGCTTCTTTCCTTCCTCACTGAACGGCTTGCCGAAAATACGGTAGACGGCAGAAGTCAGGTTACCGGCCGACGCAACGGTGGTCTGCCACCAGATGGGGTTACGCTTGCCGCGCACGGAAGCGTTGTCATAAGTATAGGTGTACTCCATGGCAGGAATGAACTGGTCGCGCAAACTAACGTAGAGTGCCGGATTCTCGGCACGCAACGTATCGAAAGCGGCAGTAGGATTGCGCAGTACATTGAATGTCAACCGGAAAGGAGTTATACTGTGCCTGGAAGTCGATTTGGGCTGGAAGTCATAAGTGACATTACCGCCAAAAGCCAACAGCTTATAATACTTGGCACGGTTCATCTGGTCGGCATATAAACGGAAAGTCGTTGTAGCGGGAAGTCATACTCACGGTCGCCCATCCTAGGAAACACCACGCGCGGAAAGATAAGCGAAGTGGAGATACCCAGTTCATAACTGTTCATCAAGGAAGAACTTGCCTTGCCCGTCTGCCATTCGTACGAACCGTTCAACTTCACATTCCAGCTTTCACCGCCACCGAAGACATTGTTCTTCGTCACCGTAAAAGCGGCACCCGGTCCCGTCTGGTTATTGCTCTTCATGGTGACATTAAAATCCAACTCCGCATCGTAGGGTTTATCGAGCGCGGCAATGACCCTCACATCCAATGTATCAGACACAAACGCCGTATCACGCGGTATATACTGCATCTCCGCATAACGGAAAATACCGACGCTTGCCAGACGCTCCTGAATACGGGTCTGACGGTACAAACTATACAAACTCTGCATAGAACGCTGGCGGGCAATACCTGCGCTGTCCTGTATCTGACGTTTCCGCCGATAACCTTGATAGTTCAACCAACGGTAAAGCATGTTGGGACGTACCGGAGGTTTGTTGTAGTAATGTATGGTCAAGCCTTTGTAATCCATGCTGTCATTGGGTTCCTGCCCCTGCTTTCCAAGAAGATAGACGGATTTACGCCCCACACGGAACTGCTTCTCGGCTACCTTTGGCATACCGGGAACGGGAATCAAGCGCATCTGGACATGCCCATTGGGAACTATCATGGTATCGGCCTGATAGGTCAGGTAGTCGGGACGGAAATAATAACAGCCCACATTACGCAGCAGGGTACTGATACGGGTACGCTCCCCATCCAAATCAGCCACATTGAATTGTTCTCCCGAACTGATAAGGGAACGTCGGCGTCCCAGCTCCATAATGCGAGTGGTACGCTCGCTGAAACCACGATAATATACCGTATCTATAAAGTAGGGGTTACGCATGTTCACCGTATATTGCAACTTTGCCTTCAGCGAGTCCTTCGGGTCGATAAATGTCTTGTAGCTGACGCTTCCGTTGAAATAGCCATAATCGCGCAGCAAGTTAACCGCCGCCTTCTGGCGTATATCGGGATTCACCGTAGACATAAGCACCGGAGTGGCGGCAAATTTATTGAATATCCACTTTCCGAATCCCTTCTCATACTTCTGGAAACCATTGTAAATCCACAGTCCGAAAGGAAAGGGATAGCGGATAGTAGAGCTTCCCAGCAACGAATTGTTCGGTGCCGTAGCAAGGGCGGCTTCCACCTCTTCCATAGCAATCTCACCAACAGACGTTTCACTGCGGTTCAATACAATCATCGGCTTTTGGCCGGTATAGAGTATCTCCCCCTCGGGCAAGTGCTTCGTGGTGGAGCAACCTGCCAGAAATATCAATCCTGCAATATATAATATCAGTCGTTTCATATCACATTCCTACTTTTTCATATCGCTGTTTTCAGCCTCCGGTTTTATCTTTTTCTTCCTGAAGATGAAGAGTTCACTCAATCGGTCCATCTTCCGGCGCAGCACAAGGCCGACACCCGTTTCGGTTATCTCACCGTCGAGTATGCTTTCGTAGTTTTTATTATGGAATACACGGACATATCGAGTACCCGACGCATCAAGACGGTATTCCAGCGATATATTGTCAATGAATGATTCCGCATCGTTCGTGGCATTGGCCCCGGTGGACACTTTTCCACCGATGACTATCTGTACACGGTCGTTGAAGAAACGCTGGGAATAACGGAAACTGAAGTCTTTTTGCGTGTCGCCCGTTTCAGCAGAGGTACGGTCTTCCACACCTACACTGATATTGGCACCTTTTATACCTCCCGCCAAGGAGTTTATCTGGCTCTGAAGCACTGAGTTCAAGGCAGCTCCCATTGACAAACCTCCTCCTTTGGCACCACTGTTCAAGTAAATACCCGTGGCAAGCATGGCAATGGCCTGCTTGCTACGCTCTTCTGCACCCATTGCCTGCAGCTCATTCTCTACTGCGGCATCTTCGGGCGCCGAAATATCGAATATCAAATCGGGAGCGTCAAGCCTGTTCTTGATGGAAATGGAAACATCGAAGTTCACCATGCGCGAACCGTCCCCGTCACCATCGGCCACAGAAGCACGCATACGTTCCGTAGCCTTCAGACTCAGCGTAGGATTCATAATATTCCCCCGCCAATCCACATAACTGCCGGGATTGAACTGGAACTCCTTCAACGGGATGATAGGCAGCGAATATTTCATGACGCCACCCGAAAGGGTATAGCGTCCGGTAAGGCTCATATCCCCTTGGGGAGTATACTGCATATTCAAATCACCGCCACCTTCCAGTTCGATGTATTTGCTGCGGTCGGGACTCAAGTCAGCACGAAGACGGACAGCATCGTCAATATGGACGGACATATACATTTCCAATCCTCCCAAAGACATGGCAGGAACCTCATCCGCTTTTACCGACGTCGTATCGGTGAACGAGGTAAAGGTAACCAGCCGCTGAGACGGTCTTCCACCGTTAAAGGGGAATCGGTCAACACGTAGGTTACGTTGGTATTGCCCAGCAAATTCATGTTTCCACGCATCGTGAGCCCGTCAAGCGGCCCCTTCACCGTGGCATGCAAGTCGACGAACACCTTTCCATACACCAGACTTTCGCGAGTACGCGGTGCATCCAGCAACGTATAGTTCTCTGCCAGCAGATTGAGGTTGGCAGTAGGACGCTCCATATTCCGGAAATCAACCTTACCGTCAATCGTAAACGGATTCTTGCTGGTGGTATAAATGGCAAACTTATCAAATATCAACTGATTGTCCTTTATCTGTACCGGACGGTTGTCGAACCAGTAACGTGCTCCCGCCTGGCGTGCATAGACAGACACACTGTCCAAAACAATATCACCATGCATTTGAGGCTTGTCCAGCGAACCATAAATATAAAGCCCTCCATCAATATCTCCGGTAAAGGCCACCGTTTGGTCAGGGATGAATGCATTGGCCATCTTCAATGGAAAATGCTCGAAACGGGTGGACACTTCCAGGGTATCCTTTCCGTTCTTCTGCGTCAAGATACCGTCGGCGGTCATCACTTCTTCATTATCATATGTAAAATAGGTATTCAGATAGTGCGTATTCTTGTCGCCCGGCAACCAGGTAGCCCCCAGGCCGATGTCTCCAACCGGTTGCGTTCGTAGGTCAGTTTCTCTACATTGGCTTCGGCGGACACCTGCAGGGAAGTGGCAGTCTGTATATAATTTGCTTCGGCGGAGAACAATCCCGTAAGCCGGGGCATATAAGGAAGTACCTCCGTAAGTTCATCCAAGCGCAATCGGCTCAGTTCTACGTTTATATTCTGCAAGGAAAGGGTATCATTCTTGTCGGATTGCATACGGAAACACAGACCATCGTCGCTGTCCATATCAATATTGGCATAGACGCGCATATTCTTATGCAGATAAATCCAGTTACTATTGTCCGCAAAGTGGAATTTACGGAAAGCGATAATCGGCTCGGCAGGAATAAGGTTCAGCAGCACACCATTACCGCGACCGTGTCCTTCGGTCAACGGACGGGCATTAATACCGAATAGAACACCGGTCTGCCCTTTTCCATTCACATAATCCACAGTCAGTTCCGCATCTTCATTACGGACTTCACCCGTCAGTGTGCTACGGAACACAAACTGCGGGTTCTTGGGACCGTTTATGACACCACCTTGCAACTTCATGCGGGCAGTATCCTGCTTCACTGTAAAAAATATCGTATCGAGCTGCAAGGAGTCCATGCGCAATCCGTGAACAGCTGTACGTCCATTGATGCCGACTTGCGGAGTAAATCCGAAGCTCAGTTTGAAATCATTATAGGAAATACCCTTTGCAGCCAGGAAATAGCTGACGGGATTCTGGTTACCGGCTTCCAGATGCATGCCCGCTGAAGGAAGGACTTGGCGCAAAGCGGCATGGTCCAAACGCCGTTCATCAATCTGCTTTGTCAGGATAGAGACAAATTTATCCGACTGTTCCATCAACTTCTTCAACGTGCTGTGAGCGCGGAAACGCAGATTCAAGTCACCGGCATCAAGCCTCAACTTGAGAGAATCATGACGTGCCTCCGCTCCCATTGTAAAGGCAAACGGGTGTTTCAACGGTCGGGGCACCAAACCCAGCTTATGCAGATTCACCTCTTCCACATTTAAATCCAAAGCGCCATCCAGATAGCTGCGGTCAAGACGCATATCCGCATTTCCCTGCATCTTGAGAAGGACATTATCGCTGGCAAGACGGACGGTAGCAACGGATGACTTGAGTCCGGCATGCACATCTACACCGGAAATGTCCCAATGGCCATACTGTAGTTTTTCCAAGGAGGCATTCAAAGCGGCCACAGTTTTTCGTGATGCCACATCCACCCCTTGCCCCTTAGCGGACATCTTTGCCGTAAGAGTATAGATAGAGTCCTTGGGCAGGAAGTGATGCACCTGCAAGTTGTTGATGGCAAGGTCGGCATGGTAGGCTTCCGTAGCAAGATTATAGGCGGCGTCCAAATTCAAGGCGCCTTCCTTCTCCTTCAGTTTCAGGGCGGCAGTGCACTGCGCCCCCTCCATACCGAGACGTGCCGCAAGGTGCATACTGTCCGGCACAATGATGGAGCCATCGGGAGCAATGTCAGCTAGTCCGGTCAGAAAGTTCAAGTTCTGCGTATGCATTTCGAAGTCCATGCTTCCATTACGTTTCACACTGTCGGTCAAGCTCCAGAATTCTCCTCCCCCACTCAACGAAAAGGCTCCGGGCAGCTCAGCCGTAAAACGGGAAATCTGCATCTGCTTCAGGTTTCCTTCCGTACCGGCATGAATCACCAACGGACGGAACGGATAGGCTTCCTTGAAAGCTTCCGGCAAGCCACCGGCAAAAAGCAGTACATCCTGTTTGCCGATACGGGCATTGAAACGGGCTGTCAGACGGCCGGTGGTAGGTATATTTATCAGTTCCCAGTAAGTCTGTGCCGTAAGGTTCATCTCACTATGAGGTGTCAGCAACTTCAAAGAAGGGATACGGATAACGGTAGAATCGGCAAACAACCGCCCGGTCAGGGAAGTTACACTCAAACCGGAACGCTCATACATGGAAAATTCCCGGATAACGGCATTCATATCTCTGCCGTAGTACATCACAGAATCAATGCCCAGGCGAATGTCGCGAAGAGCAATGTGCGAGGGGTCGAAGCCTATCGCACTCCCCGGGCCACCGGTATCATAATTGACAGAAGTTCCAGTCAGCAGGAATTTTCTCCAGCCATAGAACTGGTGTTTCAGGTCGGCAGCAGCGTCCGCAATCTCAGCATCTCCTATATGGCTTTCAGCCCCATGGAGTCCAATGGCATCTGTAAATCGACCGAGACGTTCTTCAACTTCAGAGTATGGAGTGTGACTTTCCAGTTTAACGCAGTGTCAGTAGTGTCCTTGGGAGTCTCAGTGGTATCTGCAAGCATCACCTGCACATGGGTATCGCTCAATTCTATATTATTGAGGATGGCATCTTCTTTTGTAAGGTCTATGCCATGGCTTTCGAAAAAGAAATGCCCCAGTACTCCTTTGATGCACATACCTTCCATTAAATTGGAGGAGTTGACAGCAACTTGTTTCAAGGTAATGTCATCCACCTCCACTTTCCCTTTGAGTAAAGGCCATGCCTGTACCCGTACGTTCAAACTTCCAAGATTCAGCAAGGTATCGGGATGCTGCACATCAACAGCACTGTCGGCAGGCTGTACCACCAATACACCGCGGACCAACAAATTCAAAGGAAAGCGAAGGTCAATCCGCTCCACGGATATGTCCATACCCGTAGCACCTGATGCAATTGCCGTAGCCTGCTTCCGTATCAAATTCTGTACGGGAGGCACATAAAGCAATATCATCAATATTATAAACAGTATAATAGGAGTAAGCAACACCACAGTGCTGTTCTCAACCATTTTCTTCTCATCGGAACGTCAATCTTTCATCGTATTTAAAAGTCCTACAAAGTAAACAATTTCTTTCGACATTTGGTTCCCGACAGAGAAAAATCACGTATTCTTCTCTGTTCCCCCATTACGGAAAAGCTGTTGCCTGAGTAATGACATCCTCTATCAAAACGAGGGCGGCAAGGGCGTGTTCTTTCAACTCTCCGGTAAAAGGCACTCCATGAGAAGTTTCCAACAGTTTCAGCAATGCAACCAGTTCCGCTGCTCCAATTAAAGTAAAGAGGGGAATCATTTTGTGGGAGACAGCAGCCATCTCGTCCACATCCTCATTCTCCACAGCCTTCTGCAAACGCTCCGCATTGAGGCGGGTTTCAGCCACAAAACTTTCCAGAATGGACTTTGCCGCCTCGGGGTCATCGACCGAAAAAGCAGTGAGCGAAGAGAATTTATACCCCGGGCAAGCCGAAGTTTCCGAAACTTCCATAACCTCCATCCCTTTGTCCTCCATATTCAATTCATGTAGCAATTCACTGACGGTAAACGGCTTATGCAGGCATCCGGCAAATCCATGCACCGTAAATTCCTCACGCTCATGTCACTGCGGGCAGTGACAGCAATCACCGGAACAGACTGTGCCTGCGGTATGTTCGAAGCACGAAGCAGTTTCAGTAAATCAAAACCATTAATAGCAGGCATCTGCACATCAGTAAGCAGAACATCAAAGGTTGCAGTGCGCAAGGCATCCAGCAGTTCATCCAGTTGTAAACAAGAGACAGAATTTATACCACTCTGCTGAAGCATGGCGGCAGTAAGGGTAAGCTGAATACGGTCATCATCGATAAGGAGGACATTCTTCAGTGAAGAATGAGGAACGGGGAATGAAGAATTGCCATTCGGCGTGGCAGCACATCCCGATTCTTCATCCTTCATTCTCCGTCCTTCACTCCTTACGGGATAGATAGGAATATATATGGTGAAAGTGCTTCCCTTGCCTGGCACACTGTCTACATCAATCGTGCCTTCAAGCAACTGTACCAGCATACGGACAATGGAAAGTCCAAGTCCAAACCCCTCTTTACCCTGAGCACCCGGTAAGCGGGTAAACTCCTGGAAGATACGTTCCCGGTCGGCAGGTTCCATACCTTTACCGGTATCAGCAATGGCAACTACCAGTCGACGGTCCTCGTAACGGGCAGTCATGGTAACACTGCCTTGGTCCGTAAACTTCACGGCATTGGACAGCAAATTGTTGATAATCTGGCGCAGACGCAAGGGGTCGCAAATATAGGTACCGCCCAGCTCCGGGGCAATGTCGCAATGAAGCGCCAGTCCTTTGGCAGCCGTAAGTGGTTCAAAACTGACGTGTATCTCTTCAAGCAGGCGGGAAGGATGAAAGGTGACCCGGTTGATTTCGGCCTTGTTCAAATCAAGACGATGGAAGTCGAGCAAATCAACTACCAGCTTCAGCAGATGTTCCGATGAGGTTTTCATATTGTCCAGATAGAACCGCTGACGCTCATCCACCGTCAGACGGGAAAGCAAGTCGGCATAGCCATAATAGAACCGAGCGGAGCTTTGAAATCATGGGTAATGGCAAGCATCAGTTTTTCACGGACAGCGAGTAAATCCTCGGCACGACGACGGGCCTCTTCCAACTCACGGCGGTAACGGTTGCTTCGGGTTATGTCGCGGCCGATGATAATAAGAAAAAAAGCGGAAAGCAACACCGCACCTACGGCAATGCCACTGATAATTTTGGCCGAACGGCGTCGGACCGCTTGTTGATACTCGGCTTCCGTCCGTGCACGCAGCAGAGTTTCCGTCTCGTAATCTTTCAGCAAACTGTCAATACGAGCGGTCAGCATATGGTCCAAGCGTTGCAGATAGCGTTTACGTCGCTGTATAACAGTGTTTACAGCTTTTTTCTGCTGGGCCACGGCACGCAGTTTCTCATGCAAAGAATCGGCCGGATTATAAGGTTCAATCACCGTATCCGTTGCAAATTCAAGGGAGGTCTTTACCTGGATAGCCGTATCTTTCTTTGGGGGGACAAACACTTCACCCAAACGACGGAAAAACCCCTTCTTCCGAGGGCGTGTCACGACGGTATCCCGATGTGTAATGATACGGTGCTGCACACGCTGCTGGGTCACTACCGAGTCCTGCTGGGCAATTATCTGCTCAATGTCACTGGTGGATACCATGCTGTCATTCGCCTCACTCAGCGTGCGCAGCATTTTTATCGTATTGGTATCCTTCTCGCGTATCAAAGCAAGCACGCTGTCTGTCCATTGTACATCGCGGTCATCAGTAAGAATAAGGTTCTCCATTTCCCGGTGTACGAAAAACAAGGAAAAAAACAATACCGCCAGCAACAAAGTGTAGCCTACGGCAATCTTTACTTTGGAGACATTATTCATACTATCAAATCCTTTCCCTGGTCTGTTTACGGAACCTCAACCACAGCATCACTCCCGCACTGGTCAGTCCGAACGGGAAAGCCATCCAGACTCCCGTCAGCCCCCAACCGAAAACGAAACCGCAAAGGTACCCTACGGGCAAAGATATAATAAAATAGGATATAAATGCAATAATCATCATCGGTTTCACATCCGAGATGCCGCGCAGGGCATTGGCAAAGTTAATCTGCAACCCATCGCCGAACTGGTAAACCAAGAACGGGAAGAAGAGAGCGGCAACCATGCCGGACACTTCCGCATTGTCCGTAAACCATCCCCCTACCTGACCGCGAAGCGCAAAGACGATACCCAGCAACACCACCTCCATACACAGGATGATGTGAAGGCCGGCATACGCCGAGCGGCGCACATTCTGCCCGTCTCCCTGCCCCTTGAAGTTGCTGACACGCACGGCAACCGCAGCGCCCATGCCATAATACATCATGAAGGTGAACTGAGAGATAGTAAGCATTATCTGATGCGATGCTAGGGCAAGTGTCCCCAGCCAGCCCACCATGACGACGCTCAGACTGAAGGAAGCGGTCTCCATACCCATCTGCATACCCACGGGCCAGCCCAGTGCATTGAGCTTCTTGAACATCGGCATCGACCACCCCAGCCGCATGAAGCCGAGCCTGTAACGGATAAACCGGCGGCCGCGAAGCACAATCGCCGCAAAGACCACCACCATCACAATGCGGGAGAACAAGGTGCTGATACCCGCACCAAGCAGTCCCATCTCCGGAAAGCCCAGCTTTCCATTGATAAGTATATAGTTTCCTACGATGTTAAGCGCATTCCCTCCGAGCAGAATCCACATGGCCGTCTTGGTATCGGTGATGCCGTCCGTAAACTGTTTGAAACCGTTGAACAGCATGACAAAGACCAGTGAAGCAAGCAACACCAGATAGTAAGGCTTGATTAGAGGCAACAATTCTCCGGCTGTCCCAGCCGCTCCACATTGAAATAGAGAACAGCCATGACAAGAGTCAGCAACAAAGCCACCAGCACATTGGCAACCAGGCTACACCGCAACGCCTGCCCTGCCTCGGCAAAGCGGCGGTTACCGTAGAAGCCCCTACAACCGGTGTCAGCCCGTAGCTGAAGCCCGTACTGAAAATAATGCAAAGAGTAAACAGATTGTTTACGAAAGAAGCGGCACCCAGTTCCTCCGTGCTGTGATGCCCAATCATCAGCGTATCGGCAAAACCAAGCACAATGACTCCCAACTGCCCCACCACAATGGGCAGCCCCAGGAGAAGCAATGCTTTGTAGTGCTGCTTATACGTATCAAATAAATTTTTCATACTAAAGGTTTTCTTTTTGGTAATAAAGCACAATCCCGTTTTCATCGCGGAAGGTCTGTTGGGCGACCCTATGAAGCTGTTCTGCCGTCACAGAGCGGTAATTGTCCACTTCACGGTCTATGTCTTCCGCCTGTCCGGTCAGTTCAAACCAGGCAAGATTCGTGGCAACATTCAGATAATTGATGTTGCCGAATATCTGTGTAAACTCAAACTTGTTCTTTACTTTCTCCAATTCTTGTTCTCCAACAAACCCGGATTTCAACTCTTCCAACTCTTTCCGGACAGCAGCCTCGGCTTGCTCCAAAGATACGCCTGCAGATGGTTTTCCACTGATATGCAGCAGGCCGGCATCCCGTGTACCGGAGATATAGGCATCGAGACTGGAAAAGAGCTTCTGCTCCTGCACCAGCCTGCGGGTCAAGCGACTGGAACGTCCATTGCTCAGAATATCCGACAGAATATCGAAGGCATAATAATCGGCATCCTCACGGCTGCACATGTGATAAGCCATGAACAAAGCATCCAGAGGAACATTCCGTTCCACCGTCTGCCGGCGTTCCGCCGTCTGTACAACTTCTTGCGGTAATTGCCTTACGGGCACATTCCTACGGGGAATGGGAGCAAACCATTTTTCTGTCAGCCTAACCGTTTCTTCCCACGAAATATTTCCGGTAACGGCCAGCACTGCATTATTAGGTGCATAAAAACGAAAAAAGAATTCCTTTACCTCGTCCAGCGTGGCATTGGCAATGTGAGAGAGGTCTTTCCCGATAGTAGGCCAGCGATAAGGATGCGTTTGATAAGCCAAAGGACGAAGCAGATGTCCCACATCACCATACGGCTGGTTCAAGCAACGTTGCTTGAATTCCTCCATCACCACCGCACGCTGCACTTCAAGACTTTGCTCACTGAATGCCAGTTCCAGCATGCGGTCGGACTCCAGCCAGAAGCCGATCTCCACATTCGATTTTGGAACCGTCAGGTAGTAATTGGTAATATCATTATTGGTCCATGCATTATTCTCCCCGCCTGCCAATTGCAAAGGAGCGTCATAATCAGGAATATGCACCGAACCTCCGAACATCAGATGCTCGAACAGATGGGCAAAACCCGTATGCTCGGGATGTTCGTCACGGGCACCCACATCATAAACAATATTCAAGGCAACCATCTGCGTGCTGGTGTCCTCATTGTGCACCAACCGCAGACCGTTGTCAAATATCTTTTTGTTTATCTTCATAAAATGGAATGACAGAATCTATCATCAATCTATCACTGTCACTTTTTTAATAACCACATCCTCTTCGGGCCGGTCGTTACGGTCAGTCTTGACCTTCTGTATTTTATCAACAATATCCATACCTTCCAGCACTTCACCGAACACGGTATATGCACCGTCCAAATGTGGAGTACCGCCCACGGTAGTATAAGCCTTCACCTGCTCGGGGGTAAACTTGAACTCCGGTTCCTTGGCAACCTGAGCCTCTGCCTGCGCAATCAAGGAATCTTGCAAATCCATCAGACCGTCCTGGTCATTATTCTTGCGCATCTTGTAGATTTCCTTCATGTGTTTCTGCGCCAACGCGTTGAAAGCATTGTTCAAGCGCATCTGATTCATCTGCTGTTCCATCCCCAGCAAGGTAGAGTCATTATACACTTTTCCGGTCACAATGTAGAACTGGCAGCCGATGATGCCTTGTCAGGGTTCACCTCATCACCCTGGCGTGCAGCGACAAAGCACCTTTTTTGTGAAAATACTTCGGATAAACAAATTCGGCAGGAACGGTATAACCCACGTCGCCTGCCCCCAGCATCTTGCCTTTCGGAGCCTTCTTCGATTCCGGGTCACCTGCTTGTATCATAAAGTCCTTGATGACACGGTGGAACAGCGTACCTTCATACGTGCCGTCTTCCACCAGCTTGATAAAGTTATCACGATGTTTCGGGGTTTCATTATACAGTTTCACGGTGATGTCACCCGCACTTGTTTCAATCTTCAGCTTCGTTTCTTTTTCCATATCTTCCTCTTTCTTTTGTCCCGGCTTGCAAGCAGTCAGACCGCAAACCAGTATAGTTAATAATACAATAAGATTTCTTTTCATTTTGTTTTTTATTTAATTTAAGTTTGCAAATATACTAAAATCAGACAAAAGCACTTACCTTTGCCTACATAAAAGAGATAAAAGGCTAAAGCAATGACATCCATATTAATTGTAGAAGATGATATTACTTACGGCATGATGCTAAAAACATGGCTCGGCAAAAAAGGTTTCCAAGTAACCTCTGCCAGCAACATTGCCCGTGCTCAAAAACATATTGAGTCGGAAACCGTAGATTTGATATTGTCTGACCTGCGCCTGCCCGACAAGGATGGCATTGACTTATTGAAATGGCTGGGCGAACACGGCCTGCAAATACCGCTTATCATCATGACAGGATACGCTGACATACAGTCGGCCGTCCAAACCATGAAACTGGGAGCCTGCGATTACATTGCCAAGCCTGTGAACCCGGACGAATTACTGAAAAAATAGGCGAAGCCTTGAATGCATCATCCTCCGCTTTGAAACAGATGATGCATTCGTCCCGAACAGATGATGCGTTTACCCCAAACAGACCATCCGTTTCACCCAAACAGACGATGCATTCCGACAAGATGAAAAATCAGCCTCTGAAGGGTGCAGAAGGCTCATTGTCCTCCTCCGACTTCCTTGAGGGAGAGAGCGACGCAGCCAAACAACTCTACAATTATGTGAAACTGGTTTCACCTACCAATATGTCTGTACTCATCAATGGTGCCAGCGGAACGGGCAAAGAATACGTAGCTCACCGCATCCACCAGCTCAGCAAGCGTGCCGACCAGCCGTTTGTAGCCATCGATTGCGGTTCTATTCCCAAAGAATTGGCCGCTTCGGAGTTCTTCGGGCACATAAAGGGCGCCTTTACCGGCGCACTGACCGACAAAACGGGCGCTTTCGTCGAAGCCAACGGCGGTACCATCTTCCTGGATGAGATAGGTAATCTGAGCTATGAAGTGCAAATACAGTTGCTGCGTGCTTTGCAAGAGCGCAAGATACGTCCGGTAGGTTCAAACAAAGAGATAAGCGTGGACATACGTCTGGTATCCGCCACCAACGAAAATCTGGAGCAAGCCATCGAAAAAGGGGCGTTCCGTGAAGATTTATATCACCGTATCAATGAATTCACCCTACGCATGCCGCAACTCAAAGACCGCCGTGAAGACATCCTGCTCTTTGCCAATTTCTTTCTGGACCAGGCCAACCGCGAAATGGACAAGCAACTGACCGGCTTTGATGACAAGGCATCCCGCGCCCTATTGGAATATCCCTGGCCCGGCAATCTACGCCAAATGAAAAATATGGTACGCCGTGCAACCTTGCTGGCACAAGGCAAATTCATTACTATCAACGAACTGAATGAACTGAAAGAACCCGCACCGGCCATCATCGGTATCCCTCTCCGCAATGAGGAGGCAGAGAAGCATCAAATCATCGAAGCCTTGCGGCAGACGGGAAACAACAAGAGCCGCGCTGCACAACTGTTGGGCATTGACCGCAAAACGCTGTACAACAAGTTGAAGCTTTATAACATATCCGACTAAAAGGTGTGGAATTATTCCACACTCCCCTCCACACATTCCACACTTTTCCACACTATGCCACACTTTGCATAGAAACATATATCACTAACTATCAGAACATTATCCAACACACACTCTTTCTGGCACACCATTTGACCTATATTAGACGTAAGCAACAAGCGCTACAACAAGCAAGCACTTAGACTTAACAATAAGATATACCAACCTAAAAGCAAATGAATTATGAAAAAATTAGTATTAGTAGCAGCCCTGTTTATGTTTGTTTGTGGCGGAACGTTCTTGGCTCAAGCTAAGGCTCCGGTAGAACAGCCGAGTAAGACAACAACCTTGTCTAACGACACTGTGGTAACGGATACTTTGCAGAAAGCCGAGAACGTCCAAGACACAGCAAAAGTGGCCCAATAACAGTAAGCACACTACAACAAAAAAGCCGTTTCCTCCTTGTCTATTCTGGGAAACGGCTTTTTAAATTGATAGTTGACAATTATCAACTAAGAAATCACCAATGTCTTTCCGGATAAAGGTCATTCCACCCATCCGGATACTCCTCAG
>ENA-OUNI01000067-OUNI01000067.1-human-gut-metagenome-genome-assembly--contig:-NODE-67-length-38757-cov-3.256226_pt1 | contig 38757 bp, 63 predicted proteins | sample MGYA00242499_ERZ504580 | MGnify/ENA primary metagenome ERZ504580 (study PRJEB26092, sample SAMD00036315) | human gut metagenome | host: Homo sapiens | study: EMG produced TPA metagenomics assembly of... | reverse complement strand
GCCCTGTCTCTGTCCGCCCGATGAACCGCATCACTGCAGGAAGCCTGTGACTGGGGCGCTATCACGTCCGGTCCCGATGGCATCTCCATCGACGACAGCCAGTGCGTCGGCTGCCAGGCCTGCGTCGATGCCTGCAAGCTCGATACCCTGAAGACGCGGAAAGACCTCATTCCTGTCGTCCAGGAACTGCACGACTACGACGGCCCTATCTACGCCTTGGTCGCGCCTGCCATATCCGGCCAGTTCGGTCCCGATGTTACCATGGGGAAACTGCGGACGGCCTTCAAGCGCCTGGGTTTCACGGGCATGCTGGAAGTCGCCGTCTTTGCCGATATCCTGACTCTGAAAGAAGCCCTGGAATTCGACAAGAACATCAACAATGAAGACCAGTTCCAGCTCACCAGCTGCTGCTGCCCCATGTGGATCGCCATGATCAAGAAGCTCTATCACCAGCTCCTGCCAACGTCCCGGGCTCTGTCTCGCCTATGATTGCCGGCGGCCGTACAGTTAAGGCCCTGCATCCTAATGCCAAGACCGTCTTCATCGGGCCCTGCCTGGCCAAGAAGGCTGAACGGAAAGAACCGGACCTGGTAGGCGCTATTGATTACGTCCTGACCTACCAGGAACTGCGCGACTTCCTGACGGTTACGGACATCGACCTGGCATCCCTGCCGGAAGACAACGTGCCCCACGCTTCGGAAGCGGGCATCTGCTACGCCTATGCCGGCGGCGTCTCTGAAGCCGTCACGGAAACGGTCCATCAGCTGAACCCGGACCGCAAAGTCGACATCAAGACGCGCAAACCGATGGCGTCCCGGCCTGCAAGGCCATGATCAACGACATCCTGGCCGGCAACCGCGATGGCAACTTCTTTGAAGGCATGGGCTGTCTGGGCGGCTGCGTCGGCGGTCCCCGGGCCATCATCAAGAAAGAAGAAGGCAAGATCAACGTCCAGGCCTACGGCAAACAAGCGGCCTACAAGACACCCATGGAAAATCCCTATGTCATCGAACTGTTGAAACAATTAGGCTTCCCGACAGTCGAAGAATTCCTCGAACGGAGCCACCTGTACGACCGTATTTTTGACTGATGATGGGTATGGTCATCATGTAGTGACCTTTTTCGTCAGAGTTTGTAGGGGGCGCACGTGGGCGACCCGTTTGGGATTTGGAAGGTTCTTTCAGCAATCTGGTCGGGACATCATACATATCCCGGAGCGGGCGCCTACGTGGCGCCCCTACAGAAAAAAGGGCTGTCGCATCTGCGACAGCCTTTTTTTACACGGCCTGCGGCCGGCGGCCTTCAAGGGCTATTTACCAATGCCGGCTCTCTTTTAATGCTGCATATTGGGCCAGGAGGTCCGGCTTTTCCGGGCTCTGATAGGTATAGTCGGGCATGGCGGCTTTGGCTTTTTCCACAGCTGCTTTGAAGTCGTAGTAGACCTGCCACTTCGATTCGACCAGTTCGTGGCCGGTCTGGCGCAGGAGAAAGGCCGGGTGATACGTCGGCATGATGTCGTAGCCGCGCCATGTGAACCACTTGCCGCGGTTGCGCATGATGCTGGCCGCGCGGCCATAGAAATACTGGAAGGCGACTTTGCCCAGACAGACGATGACTTTCGGCTGGACCAGTTCGATTTCTTTGACCAAATGGATATCTGCGCAATGGTGCCCTTCTTCCAGAGTCGGCGTGCGGTTGTTCTTGGGCCGGCACTTGACGATGTTGGTGACGTAGACGTGGTCCCGCGTGAGTCCGACGCTCCACAAGGCCTTGTCGAGGAGCTGCCCGACGGCCGACGAGGGGAACGCCGTATTCATCTTCCACACCGCCGGGTCCTTCGCCGACGAACATCAGCGGCGACGCACAGTCGCCGGAATAGCGCGTCGGCCCGCGATTGCCTTCGTCCCGTAAGTGACAGGCTGTACAGCTCATGAGTTCTGTGAGCCAATCTTTCATCTTTTCATTTTCTTCCATGATACCCCTTCTTTTATGCAAAACTTAATTTTACTATAACAATAAGGAAGCCTCTTTTCAAGTCGTCCAGCAGTATTCTAAAAAAATACTTTTTACATACTATAGTATGGTATATAATAAAGCTAAATTGACATGACAGTTAAAGAAAGGGGGAAGTGCAGTGAAAATCTCACTCATTCAATTTCCTATCGTCCCCGGCGACAGGCAGGCCAATTTCGACCAGGTCCGGCACCATGTCCAACAGGCGGCCAGGACTGGGTCGGATATGGCCGTGCTGCCTGAATTGTGGGACCTGTCGTTCTACCCGCCTGATGTTTATGACCTGGCCGATGAAGAGGGCCGCCAGGCCCAGGCGTTTTTGCAGGACCTGGCTTCGTCCTGTCATATCCAGCTCATCGGCGGCTCCATTGTCCGCCGTCACGACGGGTGCCTGTACAATACGACGTATATCGTCGATGAAGAGGTGAATCGCGTCTCATCGTATGACAAATGCCATTTATTCACGCCTGGTGGGGAAGAGAAGGTCTTCGCGTCGGGAGATCACTTGAATACGTTCTTCCTGGGCGACATCCTTATGGCGTCGATTACCTGTTATGACCTGCGCTTTGGCGAGTGGGTCCGCATGGCGGCCCTGGCCGGTGCCCGGATCCTCTTTGTCCCGGCCGCCTGGCCTCATCCAGACTGGCTCATTGGCAGATACTCAATCGGGCCCGGGCTATTGAGAACCAGTTCTTCGTCGTCGCCGTCAACAGTTGCGGTACCTGCGGTGACTACCGCTTCTGCGGCCATTCTATGATTATCGACCCGTGGGGCGAAGTGCTGGCCCAAGGAGGAGACGGTGAGGAAATCGTTACCGGCGAAATCGACTTGTCCGTCATCAAAGACATCCGCAGCCGCATCAATGTCTTTCGCGACCGGCGGCCTGAGTTATATCATTTAGAAGGGAAGCGGTAACGTGGAAGGCGTATTGCACGGTTTACAAGGTATTTTTGAAGTCCTCTTCATCATTTCCATCGGCTTCATCTTGGCCAAGAAAGGCTGGTTCGGGCCGGACATGAGCGCTGTCTTTACCAAGCTGGTCATGAAGATAAGCCTGCCCTTATACATGCTCTGCCAGCTGGAAAAGGACTTTACCCATGATTCGCTGCTCCGCATCGCGCCGGACCTGCTCCTGCCCTTTGCGTCAATCCTTTTGGCCTATGCGTCGGTCGCATAGTGGCCAAAGTCCTGCACATCCGCCAGGACCGGCAGGGCGTCTTCATCACTTGTTTTTTCATTGCCAATACCATCTTCATCGGCCTGCCCGTCAACCTGGCCCTGTTCGGGACGCAGAGCGTGCCGTCGGTCATGCTCTATTACATGGCCAACACGACCATGTTCTGGACCCTCGGCGTCTACCATATCGTCAACGACAGTTTGGGCGGCAAGGGGAATATGCCCTTGTTTTCCCTGCAGACCCTGAAAAAAGTCTTTTCGCCGCCGCTCCTGGGCTTTTTGGCTGGCCTGGTCCTGATTATGGCCAATATCAAGCTGCCTGATTTCCTGCTGACGTCGTTCCAATACGTCGGCAATATGGCGACGCCGCTGTCGCTCATGGTCATCGGCATTGAAATGACGGGCATTTCTTTGGCGTCGGTCCGCTGGGACCGGGACATCATCGGCGCCTCGTCGGCCGCTTCCTGGTCTGTCCGGCCTGCGTCCTGGTGCTCCTGCCCTTCATCCCGGTCACGCCCATGTCGGCCCAGGTCTTTACTATGCAGGCCAGTATGCCGTCCATGACCCAGATGACAGTCGTTGCCAAGTCCGTCGGCGCCGATGTCCGTTATTCGACGGAAGTCAGCTTTATCACCGTCGTCATGGGCATCGTCATCATTCCCTTATATATGTTTATCATTGGATAGAAGGAGTTTTTTTAGAAAATGAATACCCTCGAAGATTTGAAGAAAGCCTTGAAAGCCCATGAAGCCCAGGCCTTTCAGCTCAACTATACCATTGCTGACGACCCGGAGCTGTCCGGTGAAGAATATCATGCCTGCCGGCACTACGTCGATTTGTGCCGTTCTTTGGGCATGGAAGTGGAAGAACAGTTTACCGGTCAGCCGACGGCTTTCCGAGCCATCGCCCATCGGGCCAATAAACCCGTCTTCAAGATGGCCCTTTTGGCGGAATACGACGCACTCCCCGGTGTCGGCCACGGCTGCGGCCATTCGGCCAATGGCGCCATGAGCTTCCTGGCCGCTGCGGCTTGAAGGATTTGGACGACCTTCCTGTCGACGTCGACTCATCGGCACACCGGACGAAGAACTGCGCGGCGGCAAGGTCATCATGTGCGACCAGGGCGTCTTCAAGGACTATGATTTCGCCGTCATGGTCCATGTGTCGCCGACCCGGACCAATGCCAATTCCCATTTCCTGGCCCTCGACGACTACCGCATCGCCTTCCACGGCCAGACGCTCACGCCGCCGGTGAACCCTGGAACGGCCGCAATGCCCTGAATGGGGCCATGCTGGCCCTGCACGCCGTCGATATGCTGCGCCAGCACGTCCGGCCGGAAACGCGCATCGGCTCGTATATCGTAAACGGTGGGGCCGCCTCCAACGTCGTCCCCGATTACGCCGAAGTCGAATGTTGTATCCGCCACAGCGAACGGGAATATCTCGATACCGTTGTGGCCAAGGTCATGAACTGCTTCAAAGGGGCGGCCATTGCTACGGAAACGACATATGACGTCACCCAAATGGGCTGCAAATTCGATAACATGGTCTGGAATGAAGCGGCGACGAAAGCGTCGGAACAGGTCCTCCAGGCATGGGGATCCCTTACGAAGAACCAAAGGATTGCGGCAGCTCCGACGTCGCAACGTCAGCCATCAGTGCCCGGCCGTCCACGTCCACCTGGCCTTGGGCGACGTCCCCATGCCGGAACACTCGACGGACATCGCCAATGCCGTCAAGGCCAGGACCATCGAACCGACCATCGTCAAAGGCGCCGAAATCATGGCACGCCTGGCCCTGCTCTTCGCCCAGGACACGGCCCTGCGCCAACAGATGAAAGATGAGTTCATGGTGAAGAGCCTCTCCTGATAGAGGTAGTTTGTAGGGGCTCGTACATGCCTTTTCAGCCTGTCAGGTCATGACTGCAAGGAATGGCAAGACGGCTGCTGAAACGGACCGCTGTAGAGGGCGAGCCCGTTAGGTATATGTGAAATACTTGTAAAACGGATTTGCGTGAACGGGTCGTCCACGTGGCGACCCCTACAGAAAAAAGAGCTGTCGCGATGCGACAGCTCCTTTTTTCACGCTCTATATATTCAGTTTCAGGTATACCTTAGAAGACACCTTGTGCCAGCATAGCGTCGGCGACGCGTTCGAACCCGGCGATATTGGCACCGGCTACGAGGTTGTAGCCCAGGCCGTTGCGGGCAGCTGCGTCTTTGCAGTTCTGGTAAATGGTGTTCATGATTTCGTGGAGACGGTCATCGACTTCCTTGGCAGTCCATACCAGGCGTTCGCTGTTCTGGCTCATTTCCAGGGCCGATGTAGCGACACCGCCGGCGTTGACGGCTTTCGACGGAGCGACGATGATGTCTTTCTGGTCGAGTAAGAATTTCAGGGCATCGTTGGTCGTCGGCATATTGGCGACTTCGATGTAGTAGCGGATCTTGTTGGCAGCAATCTGTTTAGCCTGTTCCATATGGACATCGTTCTGCATAGCCGACGGCATGATGATGTCGACTTTGCGGCCCCACGGTTTTTCGCCCGGGAAGAATTCGACGCCGAATTTATCGGCATAGTCCTGGACGCGGTTGCGGCCGCTGTTGCGCATTTCGACGATGTAGTCGATCTTTTCCTGCGTAGCGACGCCGTCCGGGTCATAGATGTAGCCGTCCGGACCGGACAGAGTAACGACTTTGGCACCCAGTTCCGTAGCTTTCTTGCAGATGCCCCAGGTTACGTTGCCGAAGCCGGCAGCGGCGATAGTCTTGCCTTTGATGTCCTGGCCGTCGTCTTTGAGAACGTTTTCCAGGAAGTATACGGCGCCGTAGCCCGTAGCTTCCGGACGGATGCGGGAACCGCCGAAGCTGAAGCCTTTGCCCGTGAGGACACCGTTTTCGAAGCAGCCTTTCAGGCGGCGGTATTCGCCGAAGAGGTAGCCGATTTCACGGCCGCCGACGCCCATGTCCCCAGCCGGTACGTCGACATCAGGACCGATGTAGCGATAGAGAGCCTGCATATAGCTCTGGCAGAAACGCATGATTTCAGCGTCGGACTTGCCCGTCGGGTCGAAGTCAGCCCCGCCTTTGGCGCCGCCGATAGGAGGCCGGTCAGTGCGTTCTTGAAAATCTGTTCAAAGCCCAGGAATTTGATGATGCCTGAGTATACGTTCTTCTGGAAACGAAGGCGCCTTTGTAGGGCCCGATAGCGCCGTTGAACTGGAAGCGGTAGCCCGTGTTGGTGTGGTATTTGCCTGCATCATCCTGCCAGACGACGCGGAATGTGAATTGCCGTTCCGGTTCGACGAGACGGTTGAGGAGGTCGAACTTTTCATATTCCGGGTGGCGTTCGACGACAGGGTCCAGGGAGCTGAAGACTTCTTCGACGGTCTGGACGAATTCCGGTTCGTTTGCGTGTTTCGTGCGTACATTTTCAATGACAGATTCCAAATACTTATTCATATGTAATCACCTCATTTGAAATTAATTATACCTAAAACTGATTTCTACAATTACATAATAGCATGTTTTTCCGTCCTTGCAAATACCACAATGAGAAAAAGATTTTTCCATGATGGCACTGCATTGCCACTATGTGAAAGAGGACGTCAAAATTCAAGGATTTTTAAGGTATAAGATAAACGTTATAGTAAGTTAAAGGGGAGTATTCATTAAAAATAATTGCAATATGAATCAAAATCATGGTATAAATAGAACTATACTTATTGAGGAAGAAGGGGGAAGACGGCCCTTTGTTTTTGTTGGAGGAATAATTGTATACACCAGTTAAACAAAATGGAGAGGGAGGTGACGAAAATCAGAAAAAGAACCTATCACCCTGACAATGATGATATACAATAGAAAGTAAATAAGCCATACAACATATACTATATAAGAAAGAGAGGTACGCAACATGGAAACGTACGATACCTATTCCCCGGAATATTTGCGCTATTTGGAGCTCCTGTCCAAGGAGTATCCCACGCAGGCGGCGACGTTCACGGAAATCATCAATCTGCAGGCCATCGTCAACTTGCCGAAAGGGACAGAACACTTCATGAGTGACCTGCACGGTGAATACGAAGCCTTCTATCACATCCTCAACAACTGCTCCGGCGTCATCCGCGAAAAAGTGGAAATGATTTTTTCTGACAAGATGAGCAAGGCCGAACAGGACGACTTGCTGACTCTTATTTATTATCCCAAGGAAAAGCTGAACATGCTCTACCGCGAAGGCAAGGTCAACGATGACTGGGCCCGGACGACGCTGGAACGGATGATCGACCTGGCCAAGCTCTTGTCGTCGAAATATACGCGGTCGAAAGTCCGTAAAGCCATGCCGGAAGTCTTCCGCTTCGTCATCGATGAACTCTTGCACGCCCAGCCCGATGAAGACCAGAACCAGCTGGTCTATCACATGAAGATCCTCGACACCATCTTGGAAACGGGCAGTACGCGCCAATTCATTTACGCTTTGGCCAATCTCATCAAACGGCTGGCCGTCGACCACCTGCACATCATCGGCGATATCTACGACCGCGGTGCTCATGCCGACAAGATCATGGACACGCTCATGCACCATCATTCTCTGGACATCCAGTGGGGCAACCACGACGTCCTCTGGATGGGTGCTGCTGCCGGCAACGCGGCCTGCATCGCCAATGTCCTGCGCAATAACATCCGTTACCATAATATGGAAATATTAGAAAGCGGCTATGGCATCAGCCTTCGGCCCTTTGCCCTCTTTGCCTTGCAGACGTATAAAGAGGACGACGGTATTGAGCCCATGGTCAAGGCCATCAACGTCATCGTGGCCAAGCTGGAAGGTCAGACCATTTACCGCCATCCCGACTACAATATGGACGACCGCCTGCTGTTCCACAAGATTGATTGGGAAAAAGGCGTCATCACTCTCGATGGCAAGACGTATGAATTGAAGACCAAGGACTTCCCGACGGTCAATCCCCAGGACCCGTACACGCTGTCGCCGGAAGAACACCAGCTCATGAACGACATCCAGGCCGAATTTACCGAAAGCGAACGCCTGCAGCGCCACATCCGCTTCCTCTACAGCCACGGCTCGTTATACCGCTGCATGAATAACAACCTCCTGTTCCACGGCGGCCTGCCCCTCAACGAAGACGGCAGCTTTAAGGAAATCTACCTCGACGGTAAGCCGTATAAGGGCAAAGCCTTCATGGATAAGGCGGAACACCTCATCCGCCGGGCTTATGACCAGCGCGATACTGACAGCCTGGACTATATGTGGTACCTCTGGTGCGGTGCCGATTCCCCTGTATCCGGCCGCATCGTCAAGACTTTTGAACGGAGTTACATCATAGACGAATCGACGTGGAAAGAACCGCAGAATGCCTACTACCGCCTGAATCGCGATAAAGACGAATGCATCAAGATCCTCCACGAATTCGGCATCGACTCGCCTCAGGGACACATCATCAATGGCCATACGCCGGTCAAGGTCAAGAAAGGCGAAAGCCTATCAGGGCGGAAGGCAAGGAAATCTGCATCGACGGCGGTTTCTGCAAGGCCTACCAGGGGTCGACGGGCATTGCCGGCTACACGCTCATCTTCAACTCCCACGGCATCCGCATCAAATCTCACTACCCCTTTGAAGATGTCTACCAGGCGTTGATGAACAACGTCGACATCGATTCCGAATCGACACAGGTCGAACTGGAACCGAAGCGCGTCATGATCGGCGACACGGATAACGGCAAGAAACTCCTCCAGATGATCCACGACCTGAAGGCCCTGCTGGAAGCCTACCGCCAGGGCGTCATCCTCGAACGCCGTCCGAACCCATAGTAGGGGCCGTCCCCAAGGGCGGCCCGCCAAAACTCGTAGGGGCCCGTCCCAAAGGGCGGCCCGCCTAGTTAAGGAGGAAATATGAAACGAGAATCGTTAAGCGGACTGTTACTCATTGCCTGTGCGATACTTGCCATGGCCATCTCTAATTCTCCCTTCGGTCCCGTTTATGAACGCTGGCTCCAGGCCCCGCTGCCGGCAGGGACGCACATGTCCCTGCTGCACTGGGTCAATGACGCCGTCATGGCGTTGTTCTTCTTTGTCGTCGCGCCGAAGTGAAGCGGGAATTCCTCTATGGAGAACTGAAGTCCCGGTCGCAGCGATGCTGCCCATGGCTGCGGCCTTGGGTGGCATGCTCGTGCCGGCTGCGATTTATGGCCTGTGCAATGCCGGCCTGCCGACGGCTGGTGGCTGGGGCATCCCCATGGCGACGGATATCGCCTTTTCCCTGGGCGTCCTGTCCCTGGCGGCTCCGAAAGCGCCGCGCAGCCTCGTCGTCTTTTTGACGGCCCTGGCCATCGTCGATGATCTCGGCGGTATCGTCGTCATTGCTGTCTTTTATGCCGGTTCCCTCAACCTTCCGGTCCTGGCCGGCGGCCTCACCGTCTGGCTGCTGATGCTGGCTGGATGCCGCAGGAATTGGCAATCGGCCTGGTTCTACGCTGTGGGAGGTATCCTCATCTGGCTGGCCTTCTTCTACGGCGGCATCCATCCGACTATGGCCGGCGTCCTCACGGGCTTCGCCATGCCGGCCGTGCCCGGCAAGGATGGAAGGGAAGGCCTGCTGTTGCGGGCAGAACACGCCCTGACGCCTGTCTCGGCTTTCGTCATCATGCCCGTCTTCGCCCTGGCCAACGCCGGCATCCGCCTCGACCTGAGCGGCCTGACCGGCCTGGCGTCGGCACCGGGACTGGGAGTCCTGGCTGGCCTGGTCTTGGGCAAGCCCATCGGCATCGGCCTGGCCGTCTGGCTGTTGACGGCTTGAAAAAAGCGTCCCTGCCAGAAGGGCTGACGATGAAACACTTCTGGGCCGTCGGCTCCTGGCCGGTATCGGCTTCACCATGTCCCTATTCATCGCCAGCCTGGCCTTTCCTGGCAGCCCGGTCCTGATGACAGCCAAGACCGCCATCATCGCCGCGTCCCTCACGGCGGCCATCCTCGGCGGCTTCCTGGTCAACCGCGTAAGCCGATAGCCTTCCTGTAATTATCGGTAGGGGCTCGCACGTGGCGAGCCGCCGCGAACAATCGGACATACATCAAACGGAGCAATGTGGCGTGGTTTTGCGAACTGCGACCTGCGGCCTGCGAACAGCGGGGCGCCTTTGGCGCCCATCATTGACGTAATACGTTCATGTCGTTATAATGAAGAGTAACTTATCATTTTTTATACAAAAGGAGCGAATTCGATGAATATTATTGATGAATTGTCTTGGCGCGGTGCCGTCAATCAGATGACAGATGAAGAAGGGTTGCGTAAGCTCACGGAAGAAAAGAGCATTTCCCTCTATTGTGGTGTCGACCCGACGGGTGACAGCATGCATATCGGCCACTTGATTCCGTTCATGATGCTCAAGCGCTTTGCCAATGCCGGCCATTATCCGTATGTCGTCATTGGCGGCGGTACCGGTGCAATCGGTGACCCGAGCGGCCGCAAGACGGAACGCCAGCTCCAGACTCTCGATAAAATCAAGACCAATGCCGAAAAATTGAAGGCCCAGTTCATGCATCTTTTCGGCGATTCGGAAAACATCACCTTCGTCAATAACTATGACTGGCTCAGCCAGATCAGCCTCCTCGATTTCCTCCGCGATTATGGCAAACTGTTCAGCGTCAACATCATGCTCAGCAAGGAAGTCGTTGCCAGCCGTCTGGAAGCAGGCATTTCCTTTACGGAATTTTCCTACCAGATTCTCCAGTCCATCGACTTTGAACACCTCTTTTCCCATAACGACGTCCAGCTGCAGATCGGCGGCGCCGACCAGTGGGGCAACATCACGGCCGGTATCGACACGATCCGCAAGATGCACGGCAGCGATGCCAAAGCCTATGGCCTGACCATTCCCCTTATGCTGAAATCGGACGGCACCAAGTTCGGCAAGACCGCCGGCGGTGCTGTCTGGCTCGACCCGGAAAAGACATCGCCCTTTGAATTCTATCAGTCTGGCTCAACCAGGATGATGCGGACGTCGTCAAATACTTGAAATACTTCACCTTCCTCAGCAAGGAAGAAATCGACGCTCTGGCCGAATCGGTCGAAAAAGAACCGGAAAAACGACTGGCCCAGCGCCGCCTGGCTGAAGAAGTCACGACTTTCGTCCACAGCCCGGAAGCCCTGAAGGAAGCCCAGAACATCACGGAAGCCCTGTACCACGCAGCATCGCCGACCTGTCGGAAAGCGAATTGGAACAGGCCTTCGGCAAGATGCCGACTGTCGACGTTTCCAACGAAGATAAAGATGTCGTCAACTGGCTCGTCGATTCCCAGATTTACAAATCGAAACGCCAGGCCCGCGAAGACATCACCCACGGTGCGGTCACCATCAACGGCATCAAAGTCACGTCCCTCGACGAAATCGTCAAACCTCACAAGACTCCAACGGCAAGTTCGTCATCGTTCGCAAAGGGAAGAAGAAATATACTTGGCCCGGGTTCATCAGTAAGGGTAGATTTTAGAAAATTGTTAAAATAGAATATTGACAGAAGTGCTTTGCTATGCTATAATAACTTATTGCAAAATGTTCAATTGATATTATGAGATACATGGAGGAAGCGCTTCCGGTGAGCAAAAAATTAAGCAAGGTTCAAATCGTCTGAGAGCCTTGCTTTTTTGTCGCTTTACACGGCGCTGTACAACGCTATCATAATGATTTACTTTTTATAAGGGGTGAAGAATCAGCATGTTCAAACCTGTACAAGTAGGGAAAAGGACTCGATACACGTATGCTAAGATTAACGAGGTCTTGAAAATGCCTCATTTGTTGGATTTACAGAATAAATCCTACGAATGGTTCCTGGAAAAGGGACTGAAAGATATCTTCAAAGACATTTCTCCCATCGAAGATGCATCGGGTAACCTGTCTTTATCCTTCGAGGATTTTAAATTAGGGGAACCGAAGTACGACATTCGTGAATGTAAGGAACGCGATACGACATACGCCGCACCGCTCCGCGTCCAGATCCGTCTTGTCAACCACGAAACAGGTGAAATCAAGGACCAGGAAGTATTCATGGGTGATTTCCCACTGATTACCGATACAGGTACCTTCATTATCAATGGGGCAGAACGCGTTATCGTCAGCCAGCTCGTCCGTTCTCCGGGCGTCTACTATGGCCGCGAAATCGACCCGATGGGCATCCGCCTGTACAATTCGACGGTCATCCCGAACCGCGGGGCCTGGATCGAATTGGAAACAGACGCCAACGACATCGTCTATGCCCGTATCGACCGCAACCGCAAGATCCTGTCACGGTCCTCATCCGCGCGCTGGCTGGTCGTCGAACGCCGACATCCTCGAACTCTTCTTCGACGATAAACGCCTGAAGGCTACGTTTGAAAAAGATACGACGGAAAATCAGGACGAAGCCCTCGTTGAAATCTATAAGAAACTCCGCCCCGGTGAACCGCCGACCGTTGAAAGTGCCCGCAATCTCTTTGAAGGCCTCTTCTTCGACCCGCGCCGTTATGATATGGCCCGCGTTGGCCGTTACAAAGCTGGCAAGAAGCTCGGCTGGGAACGCCGCCTCTTTGGCCTGACCCTGCACGAACCGATCGTCAACCCGGAAACAGGGGAAGTCATCGTCGATGCCCATACGGAAATCGGCTCGGCTGAAGTTGAAAAGATCCGCGAAAGCGGCGTCTTCCATCGCGAAATCGCCGACGGTGCGCCTGCCGGTGACGGCGGCGGCCTCGTCGAAGCCTTCGTTGAAAAACCGGACGGCTCGGTCTACAAGATCATCTGCAACAACAGCGACCTTCCGTATGACCACCGCACGATTACCCGCGAAGACATCATCGCCCACATCAGCTATCTCCTCAACCTCATGGACGGCTTCGGCACCATTGACGACATCGACCATCTGGCAACCGCCGCCTGCGCTGCGTCGGCGAACTCCTGCAGAACCAGTTCCGCATCGGCCTGACCCGTATGGAACGCGTCGTCCGCGAACGCATGACCATCCAGGATGCCGAAAGCATTACGCCTCAGGTCTTGATCAACATCCGTCCTGTCGTCGCTGCTATCAAAGAATTCTTTGGTTCCAGCCAGCTGTCCCAGTTCATGGACCAGACCAACCCGCTGGCAGAAATCACGCACAAACGCCGTCTGAGCGCCCTCGGCCCTGGCGGTCTGTCCCGTGAACGCGCAGGTTCGAAGTCCGCGACGTCCATCATTCCCACTACGGCCGCATGTGCCCGGTAGAAACGCCTGAAGGCCGAACATCGGCTTGATTTCCTCTCTGGCCTGCTTCGGTAAAGTCAACGAATTCGGTTTCATCGAAGCCCCGTACCGCCGCGTCGATAAAGAAACGGGCGTCGTTACGGAAGATGTCCACTACATCACGGCTGATGAAGAAGAACAGTACGTCATCGCCCAGGCCAACGAACCGTTGACCGAAGATGGCCATTTCGTCCACGAACGCGTTGCCTGCCGTCACGGTGAAGATACCCGTGAATTCCGGGCTGACCGCGTCGACTTCATGGACGTATCACCTAAGGAAGTCGTTTCCGTCGGTACATCCATGATCCCCTTCCTGGAAAACGACGATGCCAACCGTGCCCTCATGGGTGCGAACATGCAGCGCCAGGCAGTACCTTTGCTGCGCACACAGGCTCCGCTCGTCGGCACCGGCATGGAATACAAGACGGCTTGTGACTCCGGCGTCTGCGTCCTGGCAAAACACAGCGGCGTCGTATCCCGCGTTACTGGCGATACCATCCAGGTCCGCACGGATTCTGGTTCTGTCGATACATATAAACTCATCAAATTCGTCCGCTCCAACCAGAGCACCTGCATCAACCAGCGCCCGTTGGTCTATAAGAACGAAAGGGTCACGGAAGGTCAGCCCCTGGCTGACGGCATGGCTACGGACGGCGGCGAATTAGCTCTTGGTTATAACATCCTCGTAGCCTACATGCCTTGGGAAGGCTATAACTACGAAGACGCCGTTCTCCTCAGTGAAGAACTCCCGAAGAACGACCTCTACACATCCATCCACATCGAAGAATACGAATGTGATGCCCGCGACACGAAACTGGGCTCGGAAGAAATTACCCGTGAAATCCCCAACGTCAGTGAAGAAAGCACGAAGAACCTCGACGAAAACGGCATCATCATGATCGGTGCCGACGTCTTCCCGGGCGACGTCCTGGTCGGCAAAGTCACGCCGAAAGGCGAAACGGAACTGACACCGGAAGAACGCCTGCTGCGCGCCATCTTCGGCGACAAGGAACGCGAAGTCCGCGATACGTCACTGCGCGTACCTCATGGTGAATCGGGGAAAGTCGTCAACGTCCGCATCTTCTCACGTGAAAATAACGACGAACTGCCGCCTGGCGTAAACCGTCTGGTCCGCGTCTACATCGCCCAGAAACGTAAGATCCACGAAGGCGACAAGATGGCTGGCCGTCACGGCAACAAGGGCGTCGTCTCCCGCGTCATGCGCCAGGAAGATATGCCTTTCCTGCCCGATGGCACGCCGGTCCAGATCGTCCTGAACCCCTTGGGCGTACCGTCTCGTATGAATATCGGTCAGATTTTGGAAACCCACCTTGGCTGGGCTGTCCACGAACTGGGCAAACAGATCAAGGAAATGGATCCGGGCCTGGAAGAAAAACTCCGCGCTGCCGGCTATGATTTCGATAAATACGGCATGCCCAAACCGGACGTCGCCGGTGTCCATATTGCAACACCGGTCTTCGACGGCGCTCAGGCCGAAGACGTCTTTGAAGCCCTGAAGATCGCCGGCCTGCCGGAAGACGGCAAATCCGTCCTCTATGATGGCCGTACAGGGGAACCGATGGACCGCCGCGTCACTGTCGGTTACACGTACTTCCTCAAACTGCATCACCTCGTCGACGACAAGATCCATGCTCGTTCGACAGGCCCGTACTCCCTGGTCACGCAGCAGCCGCTCGGTGGTAAAGCACAGTTCGGCGGCCAGCGTTTCGGCGAAATGGAAGTCTGGGCTCTGGAAGCGTATGGCGCAGCCTATACCCTCCAGGAAATGCTGACTGTTAAGTCTGACGATGTTGTCGGCCGTGTCAAGGCTTACGAAAAGATCGTCAAAGGTGAAAATATTCCTGAACCGGGCGTACCGGAATCGTTCAAGGTCCTCCTCAAAGAACTCCAGGCCATCGGCCTCGACGTCCAGATCCTGAACGAAGACGGCGAAGAAGTCGTCATCAAGGAACTCGACGATGACGATGAAACGGAACCGGAACAGACCGATGAACTCCGCCGCGTCATGGAAGGTGAAAATGGTCCGGAAACACCGGCTGCACCGGCTGAAGACGCTCCTGCCGAAGGAGAAGAAGGCGAAGAACAGGAACCCGTCGCCAACGGCGGCGAAGATGACATCATGAGTGCCATGAGCCTCGATGCCGTCGCCGAAGCTGAACAGGCTGACGATGATGATACTACTGAAGATGATGAATAACGAGTCGATAGAAGGGAGCGGTATTAGTGCTTGATGTGAATGAATTCGATTCCATGCGGATCGGTCTTGCTTCGCCGGAAAAGATCCTCGAATGGTCCACGGGGAAGTCAAGAAACCAGAAACGATCAATTACCGTACATTGAAACCGGAACGGGATGGGTTGTTCTGCGAACGCATTTTTGGGCCGACAAAGGACTGGGAATGTCACTGCGGCAAATACAAACGTATCCGGTATAAAGGTGTCGTCTGCGACCGCTGCGGCGTCGAAGTCACGCGCGCCAAAGTCCGTCGTGAACGGATGGGCCATATTAAACTGGCTACACCGGTATCTCATATTTGGTATTTTAAAGGCATCCCCAGCCGGATGGGCCTGATCCTTGATATTTCTCCCCGTTCGCTGGAAAAAGTCTTATACTTCGCCTCGTACATCGTCCTCGATCCGGGCGATACGCCGCTTACCAAGCAGCAGCTGATGACGGAAACGGAATATCGTCAGTATCTGGATATGTACGGCGATAAATTCCGCGTCGGCATGGGCGCTGCAGCTGTCAAGGAACTGCTGCAGGGACTGGACCTGGACCAGCTGGACAAACAGCTCCGCGATGAACTCCGCGATTCGTCGGGCCAGCGCCGCGTCCGTGCTATCCGCCGGCTGGAAGTCGTCGAAGCCTTCCGCCACTCCGGCAACAAACCGGAATGGATGATCATGGATGTCATCCCGGTCATCCCGCCGGAACTGCGCCCGATGGTACAGCTCGACGGCGGCCGCTTCGCCACGTCCGACCTGAACGATCTCTATCGCCGGGTCATCAACCGTAACAACCGCCTGAGCCGCCTCTTGGAACTGGGCGCACCGGACATCATCGTCCGCAACGAAAAACGTATGCTCCAGGAAGCCGTCGATGCCCTCATCGATAACGGCCGCCGCGGCCGTCCGGTCACGGGCCCGGGCAACCGTCCCCTGAAATCCCTGTCGGATATGCTGAAAGGGAAACAGGGCCGTTTCCGCCAGAACTTACTCGGTAAACGTGTCGACTACTCTGGCCGTTCGGTTATCGTCGTCGGTCCGGAAATGAAGATGCACCAGTGCGGCCTGCCGAAAGAAATGGCCCTGGAACTCTTCAAGCCTTTCGTCATGAAGAAACTCGTCGAAAAAGGCATTGCTACCAATATCAAGAACGCTAAGAAGAAAGTCGAACGCGTCAACAGTGAAGTCTGGGACGTCCTGGAAGACGTCATCAAGGAACATCCTGTCCTCTTGAACCGCGCCCCGACACTGCATCGTCTGGGTATCCAGCTTTCGAACCGATCCTCTGGGAAGCCGCGCCATCAAACTGCATCCGCTGGTCTGCACGGCATTCAACGCCGACTTCGACGGTGACCAGATGGCCTGCCATCTGCCTCTTTCCGTAGAAGCCCAGTCCGAAGCACGGACGCTCATGCTTTCGTCTCATAACATCCTGGCTCCGAAAGATGGCAAACCGGTCGCCGTCCCGACACAGGACATGGTCCTCGGTGCTTATTACCTGACCCTGGTCAAACCGGCTGCCAAGGGCGAAGGCAAGATTTTCTCCAACTACGATGAAGTCATGCTCGCTTACGATGCCAAAGTCATCGACATCGAAGCCTGATCAAGGTCCGCATCCCTGGCCACGGCCTCATCGAAACGACGGCAGGCAAACTGCTCTACAACTATCAGATCTATGAACCACTGCGCCTCTTCCATACGGATAAAGTCATGGTCTTCACGGACCCGAAGGACACGGTCTTCGCCTATGAAAACGGCCTCATCGACTGGTCCCACTTCGTCAAGATCAAAGACGAAGAAGGCCATATCCGCGACTATGGTTTCTCGCAGCTGAAAGAAAAATTCGGTGTCGACCTCACGGCTACGCGCCCCTTGCCGAAGCGTAAGATCGACGAAGCCGCTGTGGTTGAATTCAAGAAAGATAAAGAATATGTCGACGTCAACTGCCTGGGCGTCCTCATGAGCAAGAAACAGATCGGCAAACTCGTCGATGCCTGCTTCCACCTCGTCGGCAACACCAAGACGGCAGAACTCCTGGACAAGATCAAGGCCATCGGCTACCATTACGCCCGCCAGGCCGGTATGTCCATCGCTATTTCTGATATTCAGATCCCGGCAGAAAAATGGGATATCCTCAATGAAGCCGACAAGAAGGTCCAGAACGCCTATGCCATGTATCAGCGTGGTTGATTACCGAAAACGAACGCTATAACAAGAGCGTCGAAATCTGGACAAAGGCCACCAACGACGTTACGGATGTCATGATGGATAACATGGACCCGTTCAACTCGATCTTCATGATGGCTGACTCCGGCGCTCGAGGCAGCGTGACCAGATTCGTCAGGTTGCCGGTATGCGTGGCTTGATGGCTGACCCGTCGGGCCGTATCATCGACTTGCCGATCAAAGCGAACTTCCGTGAAGGCCTGTCCGTACTGGACTACTTCACTTCGTCTCACGGCGCCCGTAAAGGCTTGGCCGATACGGCACTGCGTACAGCTGACTCGGGTTATCTGACCCGTCGTCTCGTCGACGTCTCTCAGGACGTCATCGTCCGTGAAGATGACTGCGACGTATTCGGCATCGACCTCGTCCGCGAACGGGCCGTCTGGCCAGCTCGTGCCGCCAGGCTGTCAACCTCCTGCGCGACAAGCTCATCGGCCGCGTCCTGGCTCGTGATGTAGCGGATCCGGAAACGGGGCGACATCGTCTTCCCGGCAGAACATCTCCTGACCAACGACAATATGGATACGGTCATCGAACACCAGATCCCGAAACTCTACCTCCGCGGCAGCCAGATGGATATCAACGATGACCTGAACCACACCAACGTCATCGAAACGGTTTCCCTCGGTGCTCCGGAAGAAGGTTTCCGCGCAGCTATCCGCAAATCCATGGCGGAAAATATGCTCGGCAAGACTGTCGAAAAAGCCGTCATCGATTCCAACGGCATTGAAATCTGCGCCAAAGGCACGCCGCTCACAGAAGATGCCATCGACCGCATCCTCAACAGCGACGTCGATGAAGTCAAGGTCCGCAACAACGACATCCGCGGCGTCGAAGTCACGGCTATCGTCGAAGACAGCGGCAACGGCGTCATCGAATCGCTGGAAGACCGCATCGAAGGCCGTACGGCTGCCGAAACCCTGGTCAACCCGGAAACGGGCGAAGTCATCGTTGCCCTCAACGAAGAAATCATGCAGACCAGGCCAAAGAAATTGCAAAATACTATGATAAAGTCCGGATCCGCAGCGTCCTCACCTGCCGCAGCCGTTATGGCGTCTGCGCGAAGTGCTATGGCCGCGACCTCGGTACGGGCGGCAAGGTCAATGTCGGCGAATCGGTCGGCACCATCGCTGCTCAGTCCATCGGTGAACCGGGCACACAGCTGACCATGCGTACCTTCCATACGGGCGGTGTCGCAACGGCCGGCGATATCACCCAGGGTCTTCCTCGTGTCGAAGAATTGTTTGAAGCCCGTAAGCCGAAGGGCAATGCTATCGTCACGGAAATCAGCGGTACCGTATCGATTACCGAAAAAGAAGACCATCACGATATCAACATCGTCCATGTCACTTCCAAGGACGGTGAAGAACGGAGCTACACCATCCCGTTCGGTTCGCACCTCGTCGTACATGAAGGCGACTTCATCGAAAAGGGCAGCCGCATCACGGCCGGCTCCATCAACCCCCACGACATCCTGCACATCCTGGGTGTCGAAGCTACCCAGCGGTACCTCGTATACGAAGTACAGAAGGTATACAAATCCCAGGGTGTTGGTATCAACGATAAGCACATCGAAGTCATCGTACGCCAGATGCTGCGCAAGATGAAGATCGAAGACGCCGGCGATGCCGATGTATTGCCGGGCGATTATATCGACGTCAACATCTTTGAAGATATGAACAAGCGCATCGAAAGCAATGGCGGCAAGCCCGCTATCGGCAAACCGATGCTCCTCGGTATCACCAAGGCCGCACTGGCAACGGACTCCTTCCTGTCGGCTGCATCCTTCCAGGAAACGACCCGTGTCCTGACCGATGCCGCTATCAAAGGCAAGATCGATCCGCTCCTGGGCCTCAAAGAAAACGTCATCATCGGTAAACTCATCCCGGCTGGTACGGGCATGAGCCGCTACCGCAAGATCAAGGTCGTAAAGACCGTTCCATCTATCAGCTATGAAGACGAAGAAGGCAACCCCGTAGACGCACCGGAAGGTGCCGATACGACACCGGAAGCCGGACATTAAGAGAGTAAAAAAAGGCGCTGTCCCATGAAGACGGCGCCTTTTTGTTGTTAGTGGTTCGTCGTTCGTAGGGGCTCGCACGTGGCGAGCCGTTTTGTATATATGGGAAGGCTCGTGGCTCACGAATCACTAGGATACGTGTAATAAAAGATGTACTGATTACGCAGTTTTTACCAAAAAACTCATTGACATATAATAAGCGTGATGATAAAATATCTAAGTGTCGCAATGAAAGTATTGCGTCTAAATTGCAAGACGTAAGGAGTGAGGTTTCGTGAGCTTGGAACTAGCTGCCAGTGTCCGCAAGACCGTGGGCGCGAAGCAAACCCTGAAAGCAATGAAACGAAACGAAGTCACACAACTGTACATCGCCAATGATTGCGATGAACAGGTCGTAGCGCCGCTTATTGCAGAAGCCGAAGGCGCTCACATCCCTGTCGACCGCGCGTATACCATGACGGAGCTGGGCATGGCCTGCCACATCAAGGTAAAAGCTGCAGCCGTCGGCTTGTTAAAATAATTTTCGGTAACATCATCTCATGAGCTCTGCTCGTTGATGATTACATTATAAATCTAATTGTTTGGAGAGGAGGTGCCCAAATGCCAACAATCAGCCAATTGGTTCGTAAAGGACGTCAGGTTGCCGTCACAAAATCGACAGCACCGGCTTTGAAAAACTGCCCGCAGAAACGCGGTGTTTGCACTCGTGTGTACACAGCTACCCCGAAAAAACCTAACTCTGCTCTGCGTAAAGTTGCCCGTGTTCGCTTGACGAACTCCATCGAAGTAACTGCTTATATTCCCGGCATTGGTCACAATTTACAGGAACACAGTGTTGTATTAATCAGAGGCGGTCGTGTCAAAGACCTTCCTGGTGTACGTTATCACATCGTCCGCGGTGCCTTGGATACAGCTGGCGTAGCAGATCGTCAGCAGTCCCGTTCTAAATACGGCGCTAAGAAAGGCAAATAAGATTTGCCATTTAAGATGAACAAGATGACTTACATAGCATAGAGGAGGGAATTAGACATGCAAGAAAAGGCCCCGTGCCGAAGCGTGATGTGCTGCCGGATCCGGTGTACCATTCCAAATTGGTAACGCGCTTCATCAACAAAGTTATGTTGGACGGCAAAAAAGGTGTCGCTGAAACCATCGTTTATGATGCTTTCGACATCATCCGTTCTAAAATGAATAAAGATCCTTTGGAAGTATTCGAACAGGCTCTCAACAACGTTATGCCTGTCCTGGAAGTCCGTGCCCGCCGCGTCGGTGGTGCTAACTACCAGGTTCCTGTCGAAGTACGTGCAGACCGTCGCCTGTCCCTCGGTATCCGCTGGACTGTCGGCTATGCCCGTAAACGCGGCGAACGCACGATGAAAGAAAAGCTCGCTGGCGAATTGATGGACGCTTCAACAACACAGGCGCTGCTATCAAGAAAAAGGAAGATACTCATAAAATGGCTGAAGCTAACAAAGCTTTCGCACATTATCGTTGGTAATTTACGATATTTATTATTTTTTGAGGAGTGGAAAAAACCGTGCCAAGAGAATTTTCTTTGGAAAAAACGAGAAATATTGGCATCATGGCTCACATCGATGCTGGTAAAACCACGACAACAGAACGTATCCTGTTCTACACCGGCCGTGTCCACAAGATCGGCGAAGTTCATGACGGCGCTGCTACCATGGACTGGATGGCTCAGGAACAGGAACGTGGTATCACCATCACGTCGGCTGCTACGACAGCTCACTGGAAGGGATACCGCATCAACATCATCGATACTCCGGGGCACGTTGACTTCACGGTTGAAGTTGAACGCTCGCTGCGCGTACTCGACGGCTCTGTTGCTGTTTTCTCCGCAAAGGGCGGCGTAGAACCGCAGTCGGAAACGGTATGGCGTCAGGCTGAACATTACCATGTTCCCCGTATCGCATTCGTCAACAAGATGGATACGACCGGTGCTGACTTCCTGAACGTTGTCGACATGATGAAAGATCGTCTCCAGCGAATGCCGTTGCTATTCAGCTCCCGATTGGCGCTGAAACAACCTTCCGCGGCATCATCGACCTCATTACCATGAAAGCAGAAGTCTATGACGATGCACTCGGTAAAGAAATCGAAGTTGTCGACATCCCGGAAGACGAATTAGAAGAAGCTAAGAAATATCATGACATCATGGTTGAAGCTGTTTGCGATACCGATGAAGACTCATGATGAAATACCTCGAAGGTGAAGAAATCACCATCGACGAATTGAAAGCAGCTATCCGTAAAGGCGTCTGCACGAACAAATTGTTCCCGGTCCTCTGCGGTTCTGCTTACAAGAACAAAGGGATCCAGATGCTCCTCGACGCTGTCGTCGACTACATGCCGAGCCCGTTGGATATTCCTCCGGTCAAAGGCACCAACCCCGACACTGAAGAAGAAGAAACCCGTGAAGCTGATGACAATGCACCGCTTTCCGCATTGGCATTCAAGATCATGGCTGACCCCTTCGTCGGCAAACTGGCATTCTTCCGCGTTTACTCCGGTACGTTAAAGGCCGGTACCTATGTCTACAACTCGACAAAAGGTAAAAAAGAACGTGTTGGCCGTATCCTCCGGATGCACGCTAACCACCGTGAAGAAGTCCAGGAAGCCTACACGGGCGATATCGGCGGTATCGTTGGCCTGAAAGATACGACTACAGGCGATACACTGTGCGATGAAAAACACACGATCATTCTTGAAAAGATGGAATTCCCGGATCCGGTTATTTCCGTAGCCGTTGAACCGAAGACGAAAGCTGACCAGGAAAAATGGGCATTGCCTTGGCTCGTCTGGCTGAAGAAGACCCGACATTCAAAGTCAAGACCGATGCTGAAACCGGCCAGACCATCATCTCCGGTATGGGCGAACTCCATTTGGATATCATCGTCGACCGCATGTCCCGTGAATTCAAAGTAGACTGCAACGTCGGCAAACCGCAGGTTGCTTACCGCGAAACCATCCGCAAAGATGTCAAGTCTCGTGGTTTCTTCAAGCGTCAGTCCGGCGGCCGTGGTCAGTATGGTGACTGCTGGCTCGAACTCATTCCGCAGGAACAGGGCAAAGGCTACGAATTTGAAAACAAAGTCGTTGGCGGCGCTATTCCTAAGGAATACATCGGCTCCGTTGAAGCCGGTGTCAAAGAAGCAATGGAAACAGGCGTTTTGGCTGGTTTCCCGATGGTCGATATCAAAGTCTCGTATACGACGGTTCTTACCATGAAGTCGACTCCTCGGAAATGGCCTTCAAGATCGCTGGCTCTATGGGCTTCAAAGAAGGTGCCCGCAAGGCAGACCCGGTTCTCCTCGAACCGTACACGAAAGTCGAAGTTGTCGTTCCTGAAGATACATGGGCGACGTCATCGGCGACCTCAACTCCCGCCGTGGTCGTGTCGAAGGTATGGAAATGCGCTCCGGTGCAGAACATATCAACGCATTCGTACCGCTGGCAGAAATGTTTGGCTATGCAACGGATTTGCGTTCCCGTACGCAGGGCCGTGGCGTTTATACGATGACATTCGACCACTACGAAGAAGTTCCGAAGAACGTAGCCGAAAAAGTCATCAGCGAAAAAGGCTAATATAATTTAACTCACACTGGAGGAACAGCAAATGGCTAAAGAACATTACGAAAGAACCAAACCGCATGTTAACATTGGCACAATCGGTCACGTCGACCACGGCAAAACTACTTTGACAGCTGCCATCACCAAAGTTTTGGCTGAAAAAGGCTACGCTAAATTCGAAGACTATGCTGATATCGACAAGGCTCCGGAAGAACGTGAACGTGGTATTACAATCAACACGGCACACGTTGAATATGAAACAGACAAACGTCACTATGCACACGTTGACTGCCCGGGCCATGCTGACTATGTCAAGAACATGATCACCGGTGCTGCTCAGATGGACGGCGCTATCCTCGTCGTTTCCGCTGCTGACGGCCCGATGCCCCAGACTCGTGAACACATCCTCTTGGCCCGCCAGGTTGGTGTACCGGCTATCGTCGTATACCTCAACAAAGCTGACCAGGTTGACGATCCGGAACTCATCGAACTCGTTGAAATGGAAGTTCGTGATCTCCTCAGCTCCTACGATTTCCCCGGCGACGAAGTTCCTATCGTAGTTGGCTCTGCTCTCAAAGCCCTCGAAGGCGACGAAAGCGAAATCGGCAAACCGTCCATCCTCAAATTGATGGATGCTGTTGACGAATACATCCCGACTCCGCAGCGCCCGACGGACCAGCCGTTCCTCATGCCTGTCGAAGACGTCTTCACCATCACAGGCCGCGGCACTGTTGCTACAGGCCGTGTTGAACGTGGCGAACTCAAAGTTGGCGACGCAGTTGAAATCGTCGGCCTCGCTGACGAACCGAAAGATACGGTTGTTACGGGCGTTGAAATGTTCCGTAAGATCCTCGACCGTGCTGAAGCAGGCGACAACATCGGCGCTCTTCTCCGCGGCGTCGACCGTAAAGAAATCGAACGCGGCCAGGTCCTCGCTAAACCGGGTACCATTCATCCGCACACGAAATTCAAAGCTCAGGTTTACGTCTTGACGAAAGACGAAGGCGGCCGTCACACTCCGTTCTTCAACGGCTATCGTCCGCAGTTCTACTTCCGTACAACTGACGTAACTGGCGTCATCCAGCTCCCGGAAGGCACTGAAATGTGCATGCCTGGCGATAACGTCAAAATGGATGTTGAACTCATCACTCCGATCGCTATCGAAGCCGGCCTCCGCTTCGCTATCCGCGAAGGCGGCCGTACAGTAGGCGCTGGCGTCGTTTCCGAAATCGAAGGCTAAGAATTACATAAGGTCATTGGCAGTTGGCTGTTCGCAGTCCGCTGTTCGCAAAGAGGCTGTCGCATATGCGACAGCCTCTTTTTGCATGCATTCATGCATGGGTCGCAGTTCGCAGACCGCAGTTCGCAAGACCATGCCACATGGACCCGTTAGGTGTATGGACATTCTTCACAGCGGGCCGCCTTATTAGGACGGCCCCTACGCACAAGGCCGCAGGCCGTGAAATATTTATCGCCTGGCTGCGATTGTAGGGGCTCGCACGTGGCGAGCCCGCTTCTGGCATAATGAGGGAATCGCGGTTACGGTAACGTGGGGCACCAAAGCCTCGCCTCATAGGAGAGGTGGCCCGAAGGGCCGGAGAGGTTGATTGGCCATTCGCAGTTCGCGGTTCGCAAAACCATGCCACATGGACCCTTAGGTGTATGGGCATTCTTCACAGCGGGCCGCCAGCCACTGCTGTCCGTTTTAGCAACCGCCTTGCGCCTTCCGTTGGTCGGCACCTGACGGGCCAAAAAGGCTTTCGGGACGGCCCCTACGCACAAGGCCGCAGGCCGTGAAAGATTTATCGCCTGGCTGCGATTGTAAGGGCTCGCACGTGGCGAGCCGCTTCTGGCATAATGAGAGAATTGCGGTTATGGTAGCGTGGGGCACCAAAGCCTCGCCTCATAGGAGAGGTGGCCCGAAGGCCGGAGAGTAACCTCTCAGTCAGCTGCGCTGACAGCTCTCCTAGCAGGAGAGCCGGGCCGCTAACCACTAGCCACTAACTGCTAACAACTTAAAGGACTTGTCGTCATGCGACAAGTCCTTTAGCATGATGCAACGATATGGGACCCATGTTAAATTGGTTCGATTATTTCTCGAAAACATAGAAAACTCCTTGCATGATGCGCCTTTTTGTAGTAAACTAAGTAAGTACGCGACAACAGGGTAATACCCTCTGCGGCGCGCTAAACTATGATATAAGATGTTGCCCGCCTTGCGGGGAAACTCTTATGGAGCAGTCTATTCAAGGAAATAGACGTTAGGAGGAATTAAGTAATGGCAAAACAGGAAAGAATTCGTATTCGCCTCAAAGCTTACGATCACAAAACGCTTGATCAGAGCGCGGCGAAAATCGTCGACACGGCGAAACGTACCGGTGCTATGGTATCCGGACCGATTCCGCTTCCGACAGAAAAGAACATCTTCACGATTCTTCGTTCTCCCCATGTCAACAAAGACTCTCGTGAACAGTTCGAACTCCGTACGCACAAACGCTTGATCGACATTCTCGAAGCATCCAACAAGACCGTTGATGCCTTGACAAGACTCGATCTGCCGGCAGGCGTAGACATCGAAATCAAATTATAGGAGGAGGTGCGATTATGTCTAAAGCTATTTTGGGTAAAAAATTAGGTATGACTCAGGTCTTTACTGAAGAAGGCGCAGTTGTCCCTGTAACCGTCGTCGAAGCTTCCCCGAACGTAGTTGTACGTGTCAAGACCGTTGATACGGACGGATACAACTCCATTCAGCTCGGCTATGGTGAAATCAAAGAAAAACATCTGACAAAACCCGTTAAGGGTCAATTCGACAAAGCAGGCGTTGCTCCTGTTAAGTATCTTCGCGAATTCCGTTTGACAGATACGCCGGAATATACGGTAGGCCAAACTCTGGCAGCTGATATTTTCGCAAGCGGCGATCTCGTCGACGTAATTGGCACCAGCAAGGGCAAAGGTTTTGCAGGTACCATCAAACGTCACGGTTTCCACCGCGGACCGATGGGTCACGGCTCCAAATCTCATCGTGAACCCGGTTCTCTCGGACCTATGACCAGTGGTGGCGGCGGTAAAGTCGTCAAAGGTAAAAAACTTCCTGGACAAATGGGTGGCAATCAGGCAACTGTTCTTCATCTCTCCATCGTCAAAGTCGACATGGACAAGAACCTGATCCTGGTTAAAGGTGGTATCCCGGGCGCCAAAGGCAGCCTCGTCATGATTCGCGATACTGTAAAACCCCGCTAATAGTTGTCTACAGGAAGGAGGATAAAATATAATGCCAAAAGTAAGCACGTATAATATTACCGGCGCACAGACCGGTGAAATCGAATTGAACGATAGCGTATTTGGCGTTGAAGTGAACGAAGCCGTTATGCGTCAGGCCGTTCTCCGTCAGCTCGCCAACCAGCGCTTGGGCACACATTCCACCAAACTCGCGGCGTCGTTCGCGGTGGTGGCAGAAAGCCTTGGAAACAAAAAGGAACCGGCCGGGCCCGGTGTAGGCAGCAGCCGCAGCCCGTTCGTGGGTTGGTGGCGGCACCATCTGGGGTCCCCATCCGCGCTCTTACGCACAGAAAATGCCGCGTAAAGCTCGTCGCCTCGCCGTTAAATCCGCTTTGAGCGATAAAGTCAATACTAACGAATTGTTCGTCCTCGACGAAATCAATCTCGCAGCTCCGAAGACGAAAGAAGTCGTCGCACTCATCAACAACTTCAAATTCGCTGGTGAAAAAGTCCTTTTCATCACCGACAACGATGAAGTCGTAGAACGTTGCGCACGCAACATCAAAGGCGTTAAAGCATTTCCACTACGGGCGTCAACATCTTTGACCTGCTCCACTACACGAAATTGTTCGTTACGAAGAGCGCTGTAGCTAAGATTGAGGAGGTGCTCGCATAATGAACATGCATGATCTCTTGCTGAAACCGGTCATCACTGAAAAAACGACCATGATGATGTCTGATGGCAAATACACATTCAAAGTACCGCTCCGTGCTAATAAAGTTGAAATCCGTAAAGCTGTTGAAGCCGTCTTCGGCGTCAAAGTTAAAAGCGTAGCAACACTTCGCACGATGGGCAAATTCAAGCGCATGGGTAAATACATCGGCAAGCGCCCGGATTACAAGAAAGCCATCGTAACCCTTCAGGAAGGCGAAACCATCGAATTCTTCGAAGGAGCTTAAGGAATTAACGAATAAGGAGGAGGCACTACAATGGCCATTAAATCATTTAAACCGTACTCCGCTAGCCGCCGTTTCATGACTGTTTCGACATTCGAAGAAATCACGGCGTCTAAACCGGAAAAATCCTTATTGGCTAAAGTAACCAATAAGGGCGGTCGTAATAACAGCGGCCGTATGACTGTCCGCCATCAGGGCGGTGGTCACAAACGCCGTTATCGTTTGATCGACTTCAAACGTATTAAAGATAACATCCCGGCAAAAGTTGCGACGATCGAATACGATCCGAACCGCTCTGCAACATCGCTCTTCTGTTCTACGCAGATGGCGAAAAGAAATATATCATCGCTCCGAACGGCCTTAAAGTTGGCGACGTCGTCTACAGCGGCCCGGAATCGGATATCAAAGTCGGCAACGCATTGCCGCTCCAGAATATCCCCCTCGGTACACTCGTACACAACGTTGAACTGAAAATCGGCAAAGGCGGCCAGATGGTCCGTTCTGCTGGTGAATCGGCTCAGCTCATGGCTAAAGAAGGCAACTATGCACTGCTCCGCCTTCCGTCCGGCGAACTTCGTCAGGTACACGTACGCTGCCGCGCTACGATCGGCGTAGTCAGCAATACGGATTATGAAAACATTACCATCGGTAAAGCCGGCCGTTCCCGTTGGAAGGGCATCCGTCCGGGCAACCGCGGTGTTGTCATGAACCCGTGCGATCATCCGCATGGCGGCGGCGAAGGTAAAGCTCCTGTTGGTCGTAAACGTCCGGTTACTCCTTGGGGTAAACCTGCTTATGGCGTTAAGACTCGCGACGCTAAGAAAGCTTCCAATAAATTCATTGTGAAGAGACGTAAATAAGTGTTGAGGAAAGGAGATAACTAAGTGTCCAGATCCATTAAAAAGGGCCCATTCGTAGCACACCATCTCTTGAAGAAAATCGACGCTATGAACGAAGCCAACGAAAAGAAAGTAATCAAAACCTGGTCCCGTGCCTCGATGATCCTGCCGAGCTTCGTCGGCCACACCATCGCTGTTCACGACGGCCGTAAACATGTACCTGTCTATATCACGGAAGATATGGTAGGTCATAAATTAGGCGAATTCGCACCGACTCGTACGTTCAAGGGTCATGCTAAAGCCGAAAAAGTAACTAAATAAGGGGGTAACATAAATGGCAGTAAAAGCTGTTACGAAACACATTCGCATTGCTCCCCGTAAAATTCGGATTGTTGCTGACTTGGTTCGGGGCAAAAACGTCGGCGAAGCTTTCGCTATCTTGAAATTCACTCCGAAAGTGGGTTCCCGTGTAGTTGAAAAAACTTTGCGCAGTGCCGTTGCTAATGCGGAACATAACAATGATATGGACGTTGCAAAATTGTTCATTTCTGAAATCTTTGTTGACCAGGATTCCACGATGAAACGTATTCATCCGCGCAGCCGTGGACAGGCCTTCAAAATTCTCAAACATTCCAGTCATTTGACGGTTGTTGTTGACGAAAAAGCATAAGGAGGGAAATGGAGTGGGTCAGAAAGTTAATGCCCATGGATTCCGCGTCGGCGTTTCCAAACCTTGGGACGCAAAATGGTATGCAGAAAAAGATTACGCTGCACTTTTGAATGAAGACGTCAAGATCCGTGAATTCTTAAAGAAACAGTTATACATCGCAGGTGTTTCTCGTATTGAAATCGAACGCTCTGCAAAACGTATCAAATTGATTATCCATACCGCAAAACCGGGCATGGTCATCGGCCGTGGCGGCGCAGGTATCGAAGATATTAAAAAAGCGTTGAAAGCCTTCACCACTAAGACTGTCGACGTAAACATCGCAGAAATCAAACAGGCCGAAATGGATGCAACCCTGGTTGCTGAAAACGTTGCCGGCCAGCTCGAACGCCGTATCGGCTTCCGCCGCGCTATGAAACAGTGCGTTGGCCGTACCATGCGTATGGGCGCTAAAGGTATCAAAATCATGTGCTCCGGCCGTCTTGGCGGTGCTGAAATCGCTCGCAGCGAAAGCCTTCGCGACGGTTCCATCCCCTTGCACACGCTCCGCGCTAACATCGACTATGGCTTCGCTGAAGCTCATACGACATATGGCTGCATCGGTGTAAAATGCTGGATTTACAAAGGTGAAATCCTCCCGGAAGCTAAGAAAGCTCCGAAGAAACGCGAAGGGAGTGAAGCATAATGTTAATTCCAAAACGTGTTAAATATCGTAAACAGTTCCGTGGCCGCATGAAAGGCAGGCACATCGTGTAATAAAGTTGCTCATGGCGATTTTCGGTCTCGTCGCTCTCGAACCGTCGTGGATCACGAACCGCCAGATCGAAGCAGCCGTATCGCTATGACCCGTTATATCAAACGTGGTGGTAAGTCTGGATCAAAATCTTCCCGGACAAACCGATCACGGCAAAACCGGCTGGTACTCGTATGGGTTCCGGTAAAGGCGCTCCTGAATACTGGGTTGCCGTTGCAAAACCGGGCCGCGTACTCTTTGAAATGGGCGGTGTAAGCGAAGAAATTGCTCGTGAAGCAATGCGTCTTGCCGGCCATAAGCTGCCGATTAAAACGAAGTTTGTTGTTAAAGGTCAGGAATTAGGTGGTGAATAAAATGAAGGTTAAAGAAATCCGTGCGCTGAGCGCTGCCGAAATGGATGAAAAAGTGGTTAGCCTGAAAGAAGAATTGTTTAACCTCCGTTTTCAACATGCGACCGGCCAATTAGAAAATCCAATGCGTATCCGCGAAGTCAAAAAGACGATCGCTCGCATCAAAACGGTACAGCGTGAAGCAGAACTGAAAGCGCAGGCGTAAGAAACGTCCATAATTGGAATCTAAAAGGAGGTCACAAGCACAGATGGAAAGAAATGAACGGAAAATCCGCGTAGGTAAAGTTGTCAGCGATAAAATGGACAAAACCGTTGTCGTTGCTGTAGAATATAAAACACAGCACAAGCTGTACAAAAAAGCCGATTATCTCGACTGTAAAATTCAAAGCCCACGATGAAAACAACGAATGCCATGTTGGCGACGTAGTCCGCATCGAAGAAACTCGTCCGCTGTCCAAACAGAAACACTGGAGAGTAGTGACAATCGTAGAAAAAGCTAAATAAGCTTCATTAATTAGGAGGTTAAGCCATGATTCAGCAAGAAACTGTGTTGAATGTTGCCGATAACACTGGCGCCAAGAAAATCTTGTGCATCCAGGTCATGGGTGGCTCGTATCGTAAATATGGCAACATTGGTGATATCATTACCGCATCTGTTAAAGATGCATCACCCGGTGGCGTTGTCAAGAAAGGCGACGTAGTCAAAGCTGTTATCGTTCGTTCTAAAAAAGGTTTACGCCGTGCAGACGGTTCCTATATCCGTTTCGACGAAAACGCAGCTGTCGTAATCAATAATGATAAAAGCCCGAAAGGTACTCGTATTTTTGGGCCCGTTGCCAGAGAATTGCGTGAAAAAGATTTCATGAAGATCATCTCCCTGGCTCCGGAAGTATTATAAGGAGGAGGTGTTCTCAATGGGTAAAATGCACGTTAAAACAGGCGATACGGTCATCGTCATCGCTGGTAAAGAAAAAGGCAAAAAAGGCAAGGTCATCGCAACGTATCCGAAAAAAGACCGTGTCGTAGTTGAAGGTCTTAACCTGGTTAAGCGCCACACGAAACCGAGTCAGAACAATCCTCAAGGCGGCATTATCACCAAGGAAGCAGCAATCCATGTTTCCAACGTAATGCTCGTAGATCCTGAAAGCGGCAAACCGACTCGTGTCAAAATGGTCCAGCAGGCCGATGGCACCAAAGTCCGTACAGCCGTAAAGAGCGGTAAAGCTATCTAATAAGAAGGGAGGCCCTTGAGAGTGTCCAGATTAAAAGACAAATACCTTTCCGAAGTCGTAAAAGGCTTGCAGGAAAAATACAATTATAAAAACGTAATGCAGATTCCGAAGGTACCAAAGTTGTTATCAACATGGCCGTTGGCGAAGCTGTTACCAACTCCAAAGCCTTGGACGCTGCTGTCAATGATATGACCATCATTTCCGGTCAGAAACCGATCATCACGAAAGCCAAGAAATCCATCGCAGCTTTCAAAATCCGTGAAGGCATGAACCTCGGCTGCAAAGTTACCCTGCGCGGCGAACGGATGTATGAATTCCTCGATAAACTGATGAACTTGACACTGCCTCGCGTCCGTGACTTCCACGGCGTCAGTGCCACCGGTTTCGACGGCCGCGGCAACTATACCCTCGGCCTGAAAGAACAGCTTATCTTCCCGGAAATCGAATACGATAAGGTTGATAAAGCTCGCGGCATGGACATCACCATCGTTACCACAGCTACGACCGACGAAGAAGGCCGTGACATGCTGAAAATGATGGGCATGCCTTTTGAAAAGTAATAGAGGAGGATAACATACATGGCAAAGAAATCGATGCTCGAACGTGAAAAGAAACGTGAAAAAATGGTTGCCAAATACGCTAAGCTCCGCGCTGAACTCAAAGCAAAAGGCGACTATGAAGCACTTTCTCAGCTGCCGGCCAACGCATCTCCGGTTCGTCTGCACAACCGTTGCAAAGTAACCGGCCGTCCTCACGGTTATATGCGTAAATTCGGCATCTGCCGCATCACATTCCGTGAACTGGCTTACAAAGGTCAGATCCCTGGCGTTAAAAAAGCCAGCTGGTAACACGTATTCCATGGAGGGAGGTTTTTAGATTATGGCAATGACCGATCCGATTGCGGATATGCTCACAAGAATCCGTAATGCTAACTCGGCATATCACGAAAAAGTAGAAATCCCTGCTTCGAAGATGAAGCTGCAGTGCTCGACATCCTCAAAGAAGAAGGTTTCGTCAAAAACTACGAATCCGTAAACGAAGGCAAAACGCTGAAGGTTACGTTGAAATATGGTTCTAATAAAGAAAAAGTAATTACCGGCATCAAGAGAATTTCCAAACCGGGCCTGCGCGTATACGCTGGCAAGGAAGAACTCCCGCGCGTTCTCGGTGGTTTGGGGATCGCTGTAATTTCTACGTCCCAGGGCGTTATGAGCGACAAAAAAGCTCGTAAACTCGGCTTGGGTGGCGAAGTTATCGCTTACGTCTGGTAAATCGTTTTGGAGGTGTCAATATGTCCCGAGTAGGTAGAATGCCTATTGATATCCCGGCAGGCGTAAATGTAAACCTCGATGGCCACGTAATTACCGTTAAAGGCCCGAAAGGCGAACTCACACGTACGCTCCACCAGGATATGAAAATCACAGTGGCTGATAACGTCATCACTGTAGAACGTCCGTCTGACGATAAAAATCATCGTGCATTACACGGCCTCACCCGTGCCCTTATTGCCAACATGGTAAAAGGCGTTTCGGAAGGCTTCAAGAAAGAATTGGAAATCGTCGGTGTTGGTTACAGAGCACAGATGAAAGGTAAAAAACTTGCCTTGACTCTTGCTTCTCCCATCCCCTCGAACTCGACGCTCCGGCCGGCATCACCATCGAATGCCCGAGCGCTACGCAGATCACCATTTCCGGTGCTGATAACGAAGTCGTCGGCGAATTCGCTGCTAAAGTCCGCGGCTACCGCCTGCCTGAACCGTACAAGGGCAAAGGTATCCGCTATGTAGGCGAACATGTCCGTCGTAAAGCTGGTAAAGCTGGTACGAAGAAATAAGTAACATTTAATTAGAAAGGAGTGAATTCCTTGAAGAAGAGTAAAAACACAATCCGTTTGAAACGGCATTGGCGTTTACGCAAGAACATCAACGGCACGGCAGAACGTCCGCGTCTCAACGTTTTCCGCAGCCTTAACAATATCTACGCTCAGGTCATCGACGACCAGAACGGCGTAACTTTGGTTTCCGCAAGCTCTTTGGACAAAGAAATCAAAGGTCAGAACGTCAGCGGCGGCAACGCCGAAGGCGCAAAATTAGTCGGTGCTTTAGTTGCAAAACGGGCTATCGAAAAAGGTATCACGACGGTTGTCTTCGACCGTGGCGGTTACATTTATCACGGCCGTGTTGCAGCTCTCGCAGAAGCAGCTCGTGAAGCTGGCTTGAAATTCTAATCAAGGAGGAAATAACACATGGCAAAAGTTGACCATGCAGGTCTCGAATTACAGGAAAATGTAGTATTCATCAACCGCGTTGCTAAGGTAGTTAAAGCGGCCGCCGTTTTTCCTTCAGTGCCCTCGTTGTTGTCGGTGACGGCAACGGCAATGTCGGCGCAGGTTTAGGTAAAGCTGGCGAAGTTCCTGAAGCAATCCGCAAAGGCGTTGAAGACGCTAAGAAACATATGATTTCCGTTCCTCTCAAGAACGGTTCCATTCCCCACACGATCACGGGTATCTTCGGTGCAGGCAAAGTATTCCTGAAACCGGCTGCTGAAGGTACTGGCGTCATCGCTGGCGGCCCGGTCCGTGCCGTATTGGAACTGGCAGGCGTCCGCAACATCCTCACCAAATCGATCGGTTCTTCCAACCCGAACAACATGGTTCAGGCAACCCTCGAAGGCTTGGGCCGCTTGAAGGATGTCAACAAAGTTGCTGAACTCCGTGGCAAAACTGTAGAAGAAATTTACGGTTAATAAGGAGGATATAACAAGATGGCTCAGGTTAAAGTTACACTCGTAAAGAGTTTGGCAGGCCGTCCTGGCGACCAGCGCGCAACCATCGTTGCCCTCGGTCTCCACAAGACGAACTCCAGCGTAGTAAAAGAAGTCACCCCGCAGATCAAAGGGATGCTTCACAAAGTAGAACACTTAGTAAAAGTAGAAGAAATTTAATATAGAAGGAGGTGCGCTGAATTGAAACTTCATGAAATGAGTATTGTTCCTGGTTCCAAGAAAAAACGCAACCGCGTCGGCCGCGGCATCGGCTCCGGCAATGGCAAAACGGCTGGCAAAGGTATGAAAGGTCAGCTCTCCCGTAGCGGTGGCGGCAAGCGCCCGGGCTTCGAAGGCGGCCAGATGCCGTTGTATCGTTTGCTCCCGAAACGCGGCTTTAAAAACATTTGGGCTAAAGAATATGCAGAAGTTAACGTTTCTGTACTCAACCGCTTTGAAGACGGCACGACTGTCGATCCCGTCGCTCTCGTAGAAGCTGGCATCCTCAAGAATGTCCGCGACGCGTCCGTATCCTCGGCAACGGTGAACTCGAAAAGAAACTCACTGTCGTAGCCAACGGCTTCACGAAATCCGCTAAAGCTAAAATCGAAGCTGCAGGCGGTAAGGTTGTAGTACCGGGAGAAGAACCGGTAGCAGAACAGTAGGGGTGAGTTGCGGTGTTAGAAAACATCCAAAACGTACTGAACGTCCCGGAATTCCGGAAACGGGCAGTCTTCACTCTCATCATGTTCATCGTTTTCAGACTCGGCGTCCATATCCCCGTACCGGGTGTGGATTCGTCGGTCATTGAAAATCTCTTCAGCAGCGGCAACTTGTTCGGACTCCTGGACTTGTTCGCCGGCGGGGCACTGAGCAAGTTCTCCGTTCTGGCCATGAGCATCACGCCGTACATCAACGCGTCGATCATCATGCAGCTGCTGACAGCCGTCGTTCCGACTTTTGAACAATGGGCAAAGGACAATCAGGAAGGCCGCGATAAGATCCAGAAGGTCACGCGGTACGGCACGGTTGTCCTGGCACTGATCCAGGCTTTCGCCATGAGCTATGCGCTGAAAGTCAACAATGCCCTCATCGTCGACAGCTGGGCCATGGTCGTCATGGTCTCCCTGGTCCTCACGGCAGGCACATGTTTCCTCATGTGGCTCGGTGACCAGATCACAGCTGGCGGCATCGGCAACGGCATTTCTCTCATCATCTTCGCCGGTATCGTAGCGCGCTTCCCGCAAGGCTGCATGACGATTTACAAGTACATCCAGGCTGGTTCGATCAACATCTTCCAGGCCTTGCTTTTTGCTGTCATCGCCTTGTTCATGATCGTCGTGGTCATTGAAGTCACGCAGGGTCAGCGCCGCGTCACGGTACAGTATGCGAAACGTATCGTCGGCCGTAAGATGTATGGCGGTCACTCGACACATATTCCGCTGAAAGTCAATCAGGCTGGCGTCATCCCCATCATCTTCGCTTCGTCTGTACTGATGTTCCCGATTACCATCGCACAGTTCGTACAGAATGAAACAGTCCAGTGGATTGCAAGCTTCTTTGCATGGGGCACGGTGACCAACACGGTCATGTACGCTCTCCTGATCATGTTCTTCACCTATTTCTACACGGCTATTTCGCTGAACATCCCGCAGCTCACGGAAAATATGCAGAAGTATGGCGGCTTCATCCCTGGCATCCGCCCGGGCCAGCCGACAGCCATGTATATCGATCGCATCATGACGAGAATCACCCTCGCCGGTGCCTTCTTCCTGGCCTTCATCGCCATCCTGCCGAACTTCATCGGCTGGATTACGGGGATCGAAGGGGTTTACTTCGGCGGTACGGCCATCCTCATCGTCGTCGGTGTTGCCATCGACACGATGAAACAGGCAGAATCCTTAGTTTTGAATAGACAATATCAAGGATTTATGAAATAATAAGGGGGTAGTTTGAGTGTATATTCTTTTAATGGGCTCCGGGTGCTGGTAAAGGTACCCAGGCTGAACGATTGATTGAAAAATATGGTATTCCCCAGATTTCGACAGGCGACATGTTCCGGGCAGCTGTAAAAGAACAGACCCCGCTCGGCCTCGAAGCCAAGAAGTACATGGACAACGGCCAGCTCGTACCGGACGCTGTTACCGTAGCATCGTCAAAGAACGCCTCGCCAAAGATGACTGCAAAAAGGCTTCATCCTCGACGGCTTCCCGCGCACGACCAGCCAGGTGTATCCCTTGATGCCATCCTCCGCGATTTGGGCATCAAACTCGATGGCGTCATCAACATCGCCGTCCCCGATGAAGAACTCATCAAACGGACGACGGGCCGTCAGATCTGCCGCTCCTGCGGTGCGACATACCATGTCACATTCAAACCGTCCAAGGTGAAGAACGTCTGCGATAAATGCGGCGGCGAATTGTATCAGCGCGATGACGACAAAGTAGAAACCGTCAAGAAACGCTTGAGCGTCTACGCTGCACAGACGAAACCGCTCATCGACTACTATAAGAATTCCAATCTCTACATCGAAATCGATGGCAAACAGAGCATGGAAGATGTCTACAAAGACATTGTTGCTAGTCTTGAAAAGAGTAAATAAGCATGATTATTTTAAAATCCAAACGGGAAATTGAGTATATTCGCGAAGCTGGCCGCATTACGGCCAACGCCCTTCAGCTCATGAAGAAACTGGCAAAACCTGGCATCACGACAGGCGAACTCGACCAGCGCTGTGAAGAATACATCCGCAGCTGCGGCGCTTTTCCGAGCTGCAAAGGCTATTACGGTTCCCGGCAACCATTTGCGCCAGCGTAAATGAAGAAGTTGTCCACGGCATCCCGGGCCACCGCAAGCTCAAAGATGGCGATATAATCAGCATTGATTTAGTAGTGAACAAGAATGGCTACCATGGCGATTCGACGGTAACGATTCCCGTCGGCCACGTTCATCCGGCGACCCTCAAGCTCTTGAAGGTCACCGAAGAAAGCCTCTATAAAGCATCGAACAGGCCGTTGCCGGGAATCACCTCGGCGACATCGGCCACGCAGTCCAGTCGTATGCCGAATCCTTTGGATACGGCGTCGTCCGCGACTACGTCGGCCACGGCATCGGTACGGACATGCACGAAGATCCGGAAGTGCCGAACTACGGCATGGCCGGTCACGGCGAACTGCTGGAACCGGGCATGGTCCTGGCCATTGAACCGATGATCAATATGGGCACGGAAAAAGTCCGCCAGTTGAAGAACGGCTGGACCGTCGTCACGCGTGACGGCAAACCGGCAGCCCACTTCGAACATACAGTAGCCATCACGGAAAACGGTCCTGAAATCCTTACCCTTCCGGAAGAATAAGATGGAACGGACACAGATGATACCTGTCTGCACGGTCGTAGAAAGCCTGGCAGGCAGGGATAAAGGCCACTTGTATGTTGTTGTCGGCAGTCTGGCTTATCCCTACGTATGGATTGCTGACGGTAGAAAGTACAACCTGGATAAGCCGAAAAAAAGAATTGCCGGCATCTCCGGATATTGGGAACGAGCGTATCCACTGGAAGCGCTGGTCCCGCGAGAATCAGCAATGAATGGATACGGTCCGTCTTGAACCGGGCTGTGAAGAATTGACCAGGGAGGTTACTATGTCGAAGGTAGATGTCATTGAAGTAGAAGCGTCGTCGTTGAAGCTTTGCCAAACGCCATGTTTAAAGTCAAGCTTGAAAACGATCACATCGTACTGGCTCATGTCTCCGGTAAAATGCGGATGAACTTCATTCGTATCCTTCCGGGCGACCGGGTCACACTCGAATTGACACCGTATGATCTGAATCGCGGTCGTATCACGTACCGCTTTAAGTAAGAGTATTACGCAGGAGGTTAATGATGAAAGTAAAACCGTCAGTAAAAAGAATTTGCGAAAAATGCAAAATTATCAAACGTAAAGGCCGCGTCATGGTCATTTGCGAAAATCCGAAACATAAACAGAAACAGGGTTAATAAGCAGGAGGTGAATGAATAGATGGCACGTATAGCCGGTGTGGATTTACCACGTGATAAACGAGTTGAAATTGGTTTGACTTACATTTTAGGTATCGGTCTTTCTTCTTCCCAGAAGATCCTGGCTAAGACTGGCGTAAACCCGGATACCCGCGTTCGCGACCTGACAGAAGACGAAGTACAGAAAATTCGTGAAGTCATCGGTTCTGAATATAAAGTTGAAGGCGACCTTCGCCGTGAAACAGCACTCAACATCAAACGCCTGATCGAAGTTAATTCGTATCGCGGCAAACGTCATCGTGCAGGTCTTCCGGTCCGCGGTCAGCGCACCAAGACGAACGCACGTACCGTAAAGGTCCGAGAAAAGCTGTAGCAGGTAAGAAGAAATAAGATTCTTTAAGTAAGGAGGGAAACGATTTGGCTAAGAACGTAAGAAGCAACAAAAGAAAA